>Ga0233444_10000962_pt1 | contig 34499 bp, 32 predicted proteins | sample SI_124_October20_6_FD_182792 | JGI IMG/M metagenome (GOLD analysis project Ga0233444, IMG submission 182792) | Seawater microbial communities from Saanich Inlet, British Columbia, Canada - SI_124_October2016_10_MG | ecosystem: Environmental > Aquatic > Marine > Inlet | place: Canada: British... | reverse complement strand
CACTAAAAGGTAAAGAGCCAAAACCCCCACTTGGTAAAGTAGCTCCAGTAATAACGGTAACACCATTTACAACTACATCTACACCTGCTCCGCCATTCCAGCCATCATTGTAACTGTCATACATATTAAATGTATGTTGACATGCGTTTAGTTGAGCACTATTACTCGTAAAGGAAAGTGTGACTATTAAACTAAGTATTATTTTTTTGATTTTATTCATAGGTTAATTTGTTGTTATTTACTGAGTATATTTACGTTAAAATTTAAATCTTTGTCGTTAAAATATGAAGTTGCGACGTTAAATACAAAGATTTTTTTTTACAGAAATATTACATTGTTAATATATAAAAAAGTTTCAATTTAAAATCAAATTTATTATTAAAATCTTTAAAAATTAAACAGTATTATTAATGCATAGATTAAAACAAACTTTCATTCTTTTTTGCTTTATATTATTTTTTTTTGAAGGACTTTCATTTAGTGATACCTTGAAAATAACTACTTGGAATATACAAATGACACCAAGAGTTTTCGCTCCTTTTACAAAGCATGCTAGAAAAAAACAAAAAGTAAGAATTCCAAAAATTATCCAATATTTAAATTCAACTAATTTTGATATTCTGGTATTACAAGAAGTATTTGACAAGGCGATATCTAAAAAAATTCAAAATGATTTAAAAATAAAATACCCTTATTCTTTAACTCCACAAAAAGAAGGGTTTAGTCTTAAACTATCTTCAGGAGTAATGATTTTATCTAAGTATCCAATTCAATTAAAAGAGCATGTAATATTTAATGTTTCTCAAAAAATTGATAAGGCAGCTCAAAAAGGATGTAGTCTTGTTGAAATTAATATTAATGAGAAGATTATTTATGTTGCGGGTACTCATTTAGATTCAAAAAGTCATGAGTCAAGAAATTTACAGTATCAAATTACTAGTGAAAAAATTATAAAGCCTTATTTAAATGATTCTATTCCTTTATTCATAGTGGGAGATTTTAATACGAATTTTCATTCACAAGATTACGATAATATGATGACGTATTTAAAGCTTAAAAATCACGAATTAAATGACGACAGACCTTACACCTTTGACGAATTCAATACCTGGAATAAAAAAGGATATAAATCCTGGATTGATTTTGTTTTTTATCATGAAAATAAAAAAATAGAAATTTTAGATCAATATATTTTAAGACCGGTTATGAAATTTAAAAAAGCGAAGATGGATTTGGCGGATCATTACCAATTGGTTTTAAAATTAGTTATTCATTAAGCGCCTTTAATCTTTTAAGTAATGGAGGGTGGGAGTAATGTATAAAGATGTAAAACGGGTGAGGATAGAGGTTTGATAAACTATCTACAGATAGATTTTTAAGTGCAGTAGCTAATGCTACTCCATCGTAGGTCTCTTTTGCAAATGCATCTGCTTCAAATTCATTTCTTCTACTATTTAGATTCATTAGTATACTTAAGATGGTCCCTAGAGGACTGTAAAGAATTCCAAATGCGATTAAACCAAGATGAAATTCTATATCTTTACCCCCCAAAGCCTGAGATATCTCCCCAACTTTCAAGCAAATTTCTAACAAAAAACACATCAGCCCTAACTGGAAAATAGACAGAAATAAAGAAGTAAGTACATGCTTTTTTTTATAATGACCAACTTCGTGAGCTAAAACAGCTACTAGTTCTTCTTCTGTATGGTTGTTAACCAAAGTGTCATAAAGAGCAATAGTTTTTCTAGGTCCTAGACCACTAAAAAAAGCATTGGCTTTAGAAGACCGTTTAGAGCCATCTATTATGTAGATGTTTTTTAGTGAGTATCCTATTTTTTTAGTGTAAGACTCAATATTGTCTCTTAAGCTTCCAGTTTCCAAAGGGGTTAACTTATTAAAAATAGGGACTATTAAATCTGCATAAAACATGTTTACAAAAACCATTAGAAGGGAAAGAGATATCCAAAGCCAAAGCCAAAATCCTTTTTCTAGTATAGAAACAAGATAGATTGCTCCAAATAAAAGAAGACCACCAACTATGATTGTAAGCAAATACCCTTTTATCTTATCCATTACAAAAGTCTTAACAGTCATTTTGTTAAACCCATACTTTTCTTCAATGACAAATGTGTTGAAACAGCTAAATGGAATACTAATTACATCACTCAGAATAAAAAGTGCTAGAAAAAAAAATCCTGATTTTAAAAAAGGAATTTCATAGTAATTAGAAATAGTATTATTTAACCAACCATATCCTCCAGATGCTAAAAATAATATGGTAATAGAACTACTTATTGTACTTGAAATAAGACTGACTCTGCCTTTTTCTTTTGAATAGTTTTTAGCTTTTACATACTTTTCCTTGTTGTAATAGTCTTTCATAATTGGAGGAATTTCAGTTCTCCAATTTTTAGCATTAACAAAGTCCAAAACCGTTGAAAATAAATAATTAAAAACAACTAATCCAATTATTAAATATAGCCAGGTTTCAGATGTCATTAAATATTAATTAAAACTAACTAATTGTTTAAATTCATTTATTCGAGAATTGATTTCTTCTTCATCAAGTTCAATGAGTCTTTCTATCCCGAATTTTTCAACTGTGAAAGATGCCATTGCCGATCCAACAATAACAGCTTTCTTCATGTTATTCCAGTTAATAGCTTCGCATTTAGATAAGTAACCTACAAATCCCCCAGCAAAAGTGTCACCAGCTCCAGTAGGATCAAATACTTCTTCAAGTGGCAGAGCTGGAGCAAAAAAAGTGTTTTCGTTATCAAATAACAAAGCTCCATGTTCTCCTTTTTTAATAATTAAATATTTAGGACCCATTTTTAAAATTAATTTTGCAGCTTTCTTCAAGGAGTTTTCACCAGAAAGAAGTCTTGCTTCTTCATCATTAATTGTAAGGACATCAATTTTTTTAATAACTTTTTTTAAATCGTCCATAGCAATTTCCATCCAAAAATTCATGGTATCTAAAACAATCAATTTAGGTCTTTTTTTAATTTGACCAATAACATTGTCTTGTACAGAAGGCGTTAAATTTCCAAGCATTAGGATATCACAGTCTTGGTAGTTTTCTGGAACAATTGGATCGAAATTTTCAAGCACGTTTAGCTGGGTATCTAAAGTATCTCTGGTATTCATATCCTGATGGTATTTCCCCGACCAAAAAAAAGTTTTTTCACCCTTCTTTATTTCTAGACCTTCAGTATTTATTCCTCTACTTTTAAAAAGCTCAATTGTTTTTTCTGGAAAATCTTCTCCAACAACTGAAATTAAATTAGCTGAACTGTTAAAATATGAGGCTGATAAGCTTATATATGTACAGGCTCCTCCAACAATTTTATCTGTTTTTCCAAAAGGGGTTTCAATTGCATCAAATGCAACGGTTCCAACGCTTACAATTTTCATGTTGATTATTTTTGAGCAAATATAGCATTTGAATTAGACCAAAAAATTATTTTTTGGTCTTTGAATCAATAAAAAAAAAAATCATGTTGCATAAATTCAAACTTTGATGTAATATTGCAAACTCAAATTTGCTTCTTTAGCTCAGTTGGTTAGAGCATCTGACTGTTAATCAGAGGGTCCTTGGTTCGAGCCCAAGAAGAAGCGCTTAAAGCCTCCAATATACTTGGAGGCTTTTTTTTTAATTTTACTTAAGGGTATTGTAATTATAAATCTATGTGACCATTTTTAAACATTGGTTTTTTTGTCTTTATCACATAATAGTATTTTATTTGAAATAAATTTTCAAATGATGAAGCAAATCTATTTTTCACTCACTATTATACTATTAATTATGAATTCCTGTAACAACAATACTACAGAACAGAATACTACCCCCCAATACGGAATTATTCTAGAAAACATGGACACTACTGTTAGTCCTAAAGACGATTTTTATAATTACGTTAATGGTAATTGGATGTTGAAAACAGAGATACCTGAAGATCAGGTAAGGTGGGGAGGATTTGGTGTTTTGAGAAAAAGCACGGATAAAGATGTACTAAATATTTTAGATAAAGCAGCTAAAAGTGGTAAATACTTGGAAGGTACTGACCAATCAAAAGCTTTGGCTATCTTTAATTCTAAGTTGGATACAAATTCAAGAAATAAATTAGGTATCTCTCCATTAAAACCAGCTTTAGATGCAATTTCAAGTATAAATTCGTTAGCAGATTTCCAAAAAATAATAACCACAAAAGCAACTTTAGTATCTCAACCTTTTTTTGGTCTTGCAGCTTTTTCAAACCCATCTAACAGCGCAATGAATTCGGCTTACATTACTGCCGGAGGTTTGGGACTCCCAGATAGAGATTTTTATACTAATACTGATGCAAAATCTATTGAAATTAGAGATCAATATTTAAAACATATTACTAGAATGTTACAGTTTTTAGGGGAAGAAAAAGAAGAAGCTCTCTTAAATTCAAAAATTATTTTAGACTTTGAAACTTTATTAGCAGTACCAAGATTAACAAAAATAGAAAGTAGAGATTTCAGAAAATTAAATAATCCGATGTCTGTTAGTCAATTACAAGAATTGGTTCCATCTATAAACTGGAATTTGGCATTTAAAGACCTTGGTGTAGCTAAAGAATTAGATACTTTAATTGTAATGCAACCAAAATATATGAAATCTCTTCAAGACCTATTTAGCAGACAAGATGTTTCGTCTTGGAAAACACTTCTTAGATGGTCAACATTAAATAGTGCAGCCGGTCAACTTAGCCTGGAAATAGAAAAAGCTAATTGGGACTTTTACAACAAGACTTTAAGAGGAGCAAAAAAACAAAGGCCTTCTGAAGAACGAGCTTTAGCGACTGTAAATGGAACAGTGGGCGAGGCTCTAGGTAAATTATATGTTGAAGAAATGTTCCCTCCAGAAGCTAAGTCGAAAGCTGAAAAGATGATTCAAAACATTATAAAAGCCTATAAAAATCGTATCAAAAAATTAGATTGGATGAGTTCTGAAACAAAAGACAAAGCCATAGAAAAGCTTGATAATTTTACTGTTAAAATTGGTTATCCTGATAAATGGGAAGATTATTCTATGATGGAAGTAAATTCCAAGAAGGGTTATTACGAAAATATGCTAGCAGTTTCAGAATGGTCCTTTAAGAAAAATCTTTCAGAGATTAACGAACCAGTCGATAAATCTAAATGGGGAATGTCACCGCAGACAGTAAATGCATACTTTAATCCTTTTAACAATGAAATAGTATTTCCAGCAGCGATATTACAACCCCCTTTTTACGACTATAAAGCTGACGAAGCAGTAAACTACGGAGGAATTGGAGCTGTAATTGGTCACGAAATTTCACATGCTTTTGATGATGCTGGTTCTCGGTTCGATGCCAATGGTAACTTAGTAAATTGGTGGTCTGAAGATGATCTAAACCAATTTACAGAAAGAGGAAAAGCTTTAATAGACCAGTATAGTGCCATAGAAGTTCTAGATAGTGTTTTTGTAAATGGAGAATTTACTCTTGGAGAAAATATCGGAGATTTAGGTGGGGTTTTAGCAGGTTTTGACGGACTAGAATTATTTTTTAAAGATCACCCAAAACCATCTTTAATAAACGGATTCACTGCAGAGCAACGTTTTTTCATGAGCTGGGCAACTGTTTGGAGAACCAAACAAAGAGATGAGTATTTGAGAAATCAAGTAAAAACAGATCCCCATACTCCAGGTAGATGGAGAGCAACTGAACCATTGAAAAATGTAGACGCTTTTTATGAAGCTTTTAATATCGTAGAGGGAGATTCAATGTATGTCAGCCCCAAAAATAGAGTTAGAATTTGGTAAAATTTTCAGAAATTTTATTTCTTTGAAACAAGCTAGTTTGTTAAAAAAAAATATTCATAAAGAACTTATTCAAAGAGTAAGTATAAAATTAATAAATATAAACTTTTTAATAAGCTCCGCAGTAGACTCTAGGAATGAAGACACTAAAAGTTCCGCTGGAGATAAACATGAAACTTCAAGAGCAAAAGTCCAAACGGATATTGACAACTATACGAAACAAAAATTAAATCTGACTTCTCAATTAAATTTGCTAAAATCTATCGATCTAGTTAAAACAAGTAGGAGGGTAGATCATGGATCAATGGTGTATACTGATAAGGGAATTTTTTTTATTGCTATTGGTTTGGGAAAGTTGAATGTAAATGAAGAAAATGTTTTTGCAATTTCTCTCGCTTCTCCCATTGGAATGGTGATGAGACATAAATTGGAATATCAAACTTTTAATTTTAGAAACATAGAATATAAAATCACAAAAATCTTATGAAAAGTTGGATTTTTTCGAAAAAAAGTAAATGTTTTTTTGACATAAATTACCCTTTCTACCTCATATTGTTTAACATTTTTTAAAAAAAAGTAAACAATAATTTGGTTTTCTGTTTATTATGAGCTTATATTTGTTAAACAAACGTTAAATTTAATATAATATGGAAACTTTAAACAATATGTTACTCGCAGTACCTAAAATGGCTACTGACGATTATGTCGGTTTTACATTTTTTGTAGGATGTATGGCCATGATGGCGGCTTCGGCCTTCTTCTTTTTATCAATGAGTTCTTTTGACAATAAATGGAAAACATCCATTTTAGTCTCAGGACTTATCACTTTTATAGCAGCAGTTCACTATTATTACATGCGTGACTACTGGGCATCAGGAAATGGATCACCAGTATTTTTTCGTTACGTAGATTGGATTTTGACTGTTCCATTAATGTGTGTAGAGTTTTATTTAATTTTAAGAGCAGCTGGAGCAACAAAAAAATTAATGTGGACTCTTATAGGAGCTTCTACAGTAATGTTAGTAACTGGTTACTGGGGAGAGGGTGTAGATAGAGACAATGCATGGTTGTGGGGACTAGCTTCAGGATTAGCTTATTTCTACATTGTGTATTTAATCATGTTTGGAGAAGCAAAGACATTGGCTACTTCAGCTGGTGGAGAAGTATTAAAAGCTCACAATATCTTATGTAAGTTTGTATTAATCGGTTGGGCTATTTATCCTATAGGGTATATGGTAGGTACTGCTGGTTGGTATGGTGCTGAGGGAGATTTCTTTGGAATGAATCTACAAATGGATGTAATTTACAACATTGGTGATGCTATTAATAAAATAGGATTTGGTTTAGTTGTTTACAATTTAGCCGTTAGTTCTTCTAAGTAAGAATTTTTTTAATCAAATTAAAGGAGGGTATTACCCTCCTTTTTTTTTGCTATTTTTTAAATAATAGGTGCTTTGTTAGGTCTTGAATCCAATCAGGTAATTGATCTGGGTCATATTTAATGCCCATAGCTTTAGTAACTTCTTTTGGTGATACCAAGCCTTTTTTACTAGTATAAGAAAACTTTACTACGGACGCCATATGAATCTTACCATCTTTTACAATTTTTTGAAAGAAATAAAACCATTTTTCATCGTATCCCAAGATTCGAGTCTGGAGTTCAAATCTTTGAAAAATTCTCAGTCTGTATCTATACTCATTGTAGGTTCCAACTATGGTTAGTGACCAGTTATTTTTTTTTAAAAAACTACCCATATTTACCTTAGCACCGTAACTAAATCTTCCTAAATCTAAAAGTGTAACATATCTCCCATTGTTGAGTTCCATAAAAAGATCAATATCTTGAGGAAGAACTCTCAGATTAATAGACTCATTATGTGCACTATCAAATGAGATTTTTTTTTGCAGCTTACTTTTTGCAATAACTCTAAATAATCTAAAAATTGGGTACATTATTTTGTAGGATTATATGAAGATTTCATCCGAATTATTTTCTGAAGAAAAGTACGATTTTCTTTCCAACTTTTTTCTTTATTGAATTGAATAAAATTTCCATTTCCGTGAATGGTAAAAAAATCTCCATTGTAAACACTGAGTCTAAAAAAAGGGACTGTCCAAGCGTATGTATAGACTCCTTGATTGATGTGTATAATGATTCCTTTTGGTCTAAGTTCAATATTGGCATATTGAATACCACTTACTTTTAAAACTAAATGCTTCATATTTGCACTAAAGTTTTCAATTATCATTCTCCTAGACCCAATTCCATTAAGTTTAATTTTATGTAATAAAGAATAGGGATTTCCCATTTCTGTATTTATTAATCTTTCAGTTTCTCGATCTGTGTAAGAAATATTGTAAATCGCCATAATCTTAAAGTTGTTTTAAAAATTTATCTGCAGTAATTAAATGATTTTCTTTTTTAGTGACTTCCATTTTATCGAAACTACTGATAAGCATTCTCATTCTTGGGTTTTTAATAAAAAATGATCGTTGTTTATCCATGAAATTCCAAAAGAGAGCGTCCCATATTTTACACCAGTCACCTTTCTTATAATCACTCATTTTTAGTATGTAATTACTGCTGCTGATATATGGCTTTGTGGACATTAATCCCCCATCTGCAAATTGACTCATTCCATAGACATTGGGTACCATTACCCAATCGTAAGCATCGATAAAAAGCTCCATAAACCATCGGTATACTTCATCAGGATCAAATTCACATAAAAGCATGAAGTTTCCCATAATCATTAATCTTTCTATATGATTTGCATAGCCGCTTTTATTAATTTTTTTTATGGTGTCATCTACAGGTTCAATACCTGTAGTACCATCATAAAATGATTTTGGAATGGTTCTGTTGAATCCCCAAAAATTTCTAGTTCTTTCCTCAACACCTTTACATAAGTATACGCCTCTTATGAATTCTCTCCAACCCATGATTTGTCTTAAAAAACCCTCGCAAGAATTCAATCTAATATTGTTTTTTTCATAAAATTCAATAGTGCTCTCTATTATATATCTCGGAGAAATTAACCCGGCATTAATAATAGGAGATAAAATGCTATGATTAATGATTGATTTTTCTTTTAAAAGAGCATCTTCATAAGGCCCGAATTCATCAAATCTTTCCTTCAAAAACTGGAAATACCAAGCTTTAGAACTATTAAAATCAGTTGGGTAAATGAAATTATTATTCAAAGATCCTAAGTTGTTTTGAAAGTGTTTTTCTACGTACGCAATTGCTTCTTTATGATTTGCTGTTTTTTTTGGGAAAGTTATTTCAGGTGTTTTTTTATTTTTAGGGTATTTCTCTCTATTAAGATCATCGTAAGTCCACTTTCCACCTTCAGGCTTTTTGTCATTATCTAAAAGTATGTTGAGTCGTAGTCTTTCTGATTTGTAGAATGAAGTTTGAAATAATTTTTTCTTGTCTTTTCTAAAAAAAGTCGATAAATCTTCTCTTGAGTTGATAAACCCAGGATTGTTGTGAAATTGGATTTCTAGACCGTTATCTTTACAACTTTCAATTAATCTTCTTTCTAAATAGTTGTCTTCTGGATTTAAACACCTAATTACTTTATGTTTCTGATTATCAATATTGGAAATAAAATGTCTTATGTCAGCAGTCTTTTCATAGGAGTTTATATAATTAATATCGAGTTGTTTTTTTTCTAAAAAATCGTAGTAATTTTTCATAGAGCATCTGTGAAAATATATTTTCTGTTTATGAAATTTATATTGATTAAAAAATAGATGTTCTTCAATTAAAAAATGGACGTATTCAGGTTTAAGAAGTTCAGATTTTTCAAATAATTGATGGGGAAATATTAAATTTATAGTCTTCATTAGTAGTAAATTTCAAGTGCTATTCCTTTTTCATCTTTTTTAGGAAGTTGTGTTATTTTTCTTTTGTTATTTTTTTTCCAATACTTGGCTGAAACTGCTAAGGATATGGCATCTAAAATATCGTCTTTTTTAATTTTTTTATGGCAATATTTTTGATAACTATTTTCTAAGACGTCTTCACAATTTTTAATATGATTATTCAATATTTTTATTCTTTTTTTAATGCCTTCCTTTGTTTTTTTACTGTCAGTTATTGGAAGATTATTATTTAAATTTAAAAAGCAAAATTCTGGATGTGCTTCATGAAGATTGTAATCGTTATTGACTACTAAAAATTCATCAACTTCTTTGATTTTATTACTAATATTCCAAGATTGTATAGATATGCTTTTCAAAGTTTCTGTTATGTTTATTTTTTTAGCAGTCAAATAATCTGGTGCATAAACTGCGTTTCTACAAGGTGGGGTAAAAACACTGCTTTTTTTTCCTTTTGGTAATAATTTTCTTAGTTTAAAATCAATATTTCTATTAATATTTTTTGATGATAATCCAATTGGAATATCTATTAAGGTAAGTTTACTTTTGGCCACTGATTTTGTTACATTAATTATATTTGGTTCTATAGTAATTTCAATTTTTTCATCAATTATTTTACATATACACCAATTATTTAAGAAGCCATCTATTCCTACAAACATTTTGTTTAACTTTTACAATGTAAATCTAAACAAAAGATTTTATTTCTTATATTTGTTTAATTAATTATGAAGACTTTGGGTTATATATTAACTGTATTATTTTCGATATTCCTAATCTGGCAAATATATGGTGCTGTTACCAACAAAAAATATGAGAATTTAGATACTAAACTCTTAGGGAAGTTAGGTAAAGCTCGTTTTAAAATTTACAATCAGTATACAAAAGCATCTGTAAATATGAACGGTAAAAATATGACCAATGCCTACGGAAAATTCTCTGTTCTTGCTAATTATATTTTTGGAGGTAATACCAACAGTACTAAAATATCTATGACTTCTCCTGTTTTATACAACATCAATAATAGTCCTACTTTTTCTTTTATTATGCCCTCGGAATTTGATCAAGAAAATCTACCAATTCCTAAAAACACAGAAATTTTTTTTAAAACGGAATACAATCAATGTGTAGCAACAATTAAATTTGGTGGATTTGCAAATGACGAAAAATGTCAAAAAATATACGATGAGTTAAAAGAGTTGCTAGTTTTAAATAATATTTCTTTTAATGAAAACTATATTATTGCGATATACAATTCTCCTTATCAGTTACTAAATCGTAAAAATGAAATTTGGATTGAAGTAAATAAAGATCAAGTCCAAAAAAAGTTGGACATTTAAAGAATAGTGAATTTAATACAATCAATTTTAAAGTTTCGTTGTCCTCAGTGTAGAAAAGGAGATCTATTTATAAACAACAACCCGTATCGGCTAAGACAACTCAACAAAATGTATAATAACTGTAATGTTTGCAATTTAAAATTTAGTATTGAACCTGGGTTTTATCAAGGTGCTGCTTATGTCAGTTATGCTCTTCAAGTTTTAAATTCGTTAATAATTTTTAATATTTTATATTGGCTTTTAGACATATATTGGCAGCAAATAGTTTATTATATTTTTGGATCTATAGTTTTACTAACTCCTTACATTGTAGTGCTTTCAAGAACTATTTGGCTCTATTTATTTGTAAGTTCTGATTCAAAGAAAAAGCAATAATTAACTCTCTTTTGATAGAATTGGATTCTTTTTAATAAGGTTGAAACGATTCATTCTTTGTAGTAAAAAAGGATATAGATTAAGTAACACATTAAAAATGGTGAGCCACATGAAGTGTTCAATAAACCCGTATTTTAAATATAAAAGTTGTAATGATAGTGGGAATATTCCGGAAATAATATGAGAAGTTTCCGACTGTTTAGTCTCTTCTAAATAAGTATGTATGTATTCCTTTGGTCTTCCTTTTAAATAAACTCTTTTATTTAAATGCCGAAAAATTGAATTGATAAGTAGGAGTCTAAAAATATTTACTCCTATGAATTTGAAATATTTTTCTGTTTCATATTTTCTTTGTGTGTAAAATTTTGCAGGCATTCGAACATATTTAAATGCTTGAAAAAATAAAAACCCAACTAGCATTAAGTTCCAAGTCTGAATAAAATTAATAAGTGCAATTAGTAAGGTACTTTTTAAGTCGAAGGAGTAGGTAAATAGTTTAAATGAAATACAGAAAATTATAGCATACAATATGATTAGTAAAATTATTTTTTGACTAAAATTAAATTTATATAACACCCTTCATCTAGTTTGCATTCTGTGGTAAAAATTTTCTCTAATATTCATCCAAAACAAGTTGTAGTCTAAAAAATGGTAGTTATTGCCTAGTAATTTCTTATAGATTTTCCAAAGAGGGAAATTTTCAATTTCAACTAAAAGTAATCCATCTTTTGATATCACACTTAAACTTTTAGAGTTTAATATTTTACTTTTTCTGTAAATAAATTTAAAACTACTAAATAAAATCCCTTTATGCATATTATATAAACTTGCATGCCCATTGTCTCTAAAAGTTATGGGGTTAGAAACAGGAATGTTTTGATTTTTAAAAGCAGAGACGGAACTTCCTGCAGGAAAAGAATTCCAAGATAAATAACAATTCAAATCATCAGGTTCTTCACACATTGAAAACTTTGAATTAGAAAAAGTTCTTATAGAGAGATCTCCAATTAGATATGCAAGCTCTATTCTTTTAAGTAGCGTATCGTCTTCAAATATATAGTCGTTGCACAATTTTTGCAATAAATGAGTTCCTTGACTGTGCCCAGCTAAAACAATTCTATTCCCTTTATTTAGATTTTTTAGATAATACTTAAAAGCGTTTTCAACATCTTCATATGCAACGTCAAAAGCCTTGATGCCATTAATATTGTCTTTGTATCCATGAATATGCATTTGACGATATATAGGAGAATATATATTTGCCATTTTTGAAAATACATTCGCCTGATTTTTTAAAACTAAATTTGAAATTCTTTTATTTAATTTTTCATCTTCAATTTCTGCATTCCATTCAGATCCTTTAAAATATATTGTAGGATAAACAAAAAATACATCAATCGAGTCCAAGTGGAAAGTATCATTCACTACATTTTCTGGCCTCGAATTTGATTGGTCAAGTTTATCAGGATGAGCCATCCAATGATTTATATTGGAGTAGTCTGGAGCAGCTGTTGGTATTTCTTCTTCAAAACTATGTAGTGGCAACCTAGAGGTGCAAGAATAGATAGATAAAAATAAAACTAGAAATTGAAATAAATTTTTCACGCTTACGAAGGTATTATTTTTATACTTTAACAATTCAAATAAATTTTGAATATTTATGACAATAGGTATTAACGCAAGACATTTAATACATGAAAGATTGGAAGGTATTGGATGGTACAGTTATGAAGTTTTGCAAAGACTGGTAAATTTAATGCCTAATCAAGAATTTATTTTTTTCTATGATAGAAAAACTCCATTTTTAATTAAACAAAATAATGTAAAAAACATTGTTCTTTCCCCTCCAGCGAGACATCCAATATTATTTAAACTCTGGTTTAATTATATTCTTCCTAAGGCCTTTAATAAATACAAAATTGATTTGTTTTTTTCTCCAGATGGATTTGTTTCGTTGAAAACAAAAACTATCCAAATAGGAGTAATTCATGATTTAAACTTTGAGCATTATCCAGAAGATTTACCGGTACATATTTTGAAATTTTATAAAAAACACATGCCCTTATTTGCAAATAAAGGTCAAGAAATAATTACTGTTTCCAATTTTTCCAAGAATGATATTGTTGCAAAATACAATGTAAATGCAAAAAAAATTCAAGTCATTTATAACGGAGGAAATAATATTTTCAAGCCTTTTTCTAAAGACAAAGTGAATAAATTTTTAAAAGAGAAAAATCAAAAACCATACTTTTTGTACATAGGCTCTCTTCATAAAAGAAAAAATATTGAAAGAATGTTGCAATCATTTCAATTATTTAATAAAGATAGTATTTGGGATTTTATAATTATTGGAAAAGACATGTGGAAGGGACAACTGAATTTAGATGGGCTATTAAAAAATGTAAAGTTTTTAGGCAGAAAATCAGGTTCAGAGCTAGCAGCATGGATGGCTTCAAGTACTGCTTTAGTATATGTTTCTTATTTTGAAGGCTTTGGGTTACCAGTTTTAGAGGGGATGATGGCTGGAGTTCCTGTAGTTTCTGGGAATCTTACCAGTTTACCAGAAGTTGGAGGAAATGCTGTTATTTATGTAGATCCATTTAATAAAGAAAGCATAAAAAACGGAATGCTTGAAGCAACTTCTAGTTATTCTAAGTATAGAAAGATGGGATTAGAACAAGCCACTCGTTTTTCATGGGATCAATCTGCCAAAGAAGTCAGAAAAATACTTTTGAAGTATACCTAGTTTAGGTAAAAATTTTGATCTACCATTTTTTCTTGCGTTAGCAATATAAGCATGAATTTAAATTTGTGCACTAAAAACTCATTTTTCTTATTTTCATTAAGTCCAATAAATTTTATTTTTTCTTCATCTGAGAGATTAACTAAATTAGTTAAATTGTTAAGGGAAATAAGTTCCTCACTTTTTGTTTCTTTGGTGTCGTCTAACAAATGACTTAGATAATTTGTAGCATGTTTAATAAGTTCTGGGGAAGGTTTAAATGTTGTTTTTTGGATCTTTGATAGTGACCCTAATGGGTATAATTTATTTTCGTTTTTATTTTGAAAATGATGAATTTTAAAGTTAGACTGACATTCTATTAAAACATCCAATTCTCCACTCTCGTATTTTTTTAAAATTTGATTAACTTTCACCAACGAGCCTAATTCACTAAGGGTAGTTTTACCTTGATAAGGTATTCCAAAGTATTCGTTATTTTCAAGACATTCAGTTACAAGTTGTAAATACCTTGGTTCAAAAATATGAAGAGTAGTTTGTTCTCCAGGGAATAAAAATATTCTTAATGGAAACATTCCGTAATCTAAATTGTTATTATTCATTAATTTAAATTTTAAGTAAATTTCAATTTAAAAAGTCAAGTCTTGAACATGTAAATTTTATTCTATCCACATTGAATTATGAATTACTTCTCTAAAAACTAAAATGACATTCGTATTTTTCAATTGAAATCAATCTCAAACAATATTAAAAGTGTTTAATATTTAATTAAATTTGAAAAAAAAAACGTGAAATCTAATCAACTTATTCTATTATCCATTTTTATAGTGGTAACTGCTTTTTCTAATATGTTTTTATCAAACATTCCTAATTTTTCTCCCATAGCTTCAGTAGCATTGTTCTCAGGTTTTTATTTTTCGAATAAAAAAATCGCATTACTAATTCCAGTAGCATGTATGTTGATTTCTGATTATTTTCTCGGATTCCATAACTTAATGTGGGCCGTCTATCTTTCTTTTTCATTAATCGTTGTAATGGGTTTTTACATGAAAAGTTCCAAGCCAACAAGTATTCTTTTTAACTCAATTACTTCAGCTGTGTTATTTTTTCTTGTTACTAATTGTGCAGTTTGGGCAGTTGGTAGTTATTACACAAAAGATTTATCGGGATTGATGCTATGTTTAACCATGGGACTGCCTTTCTTCAAGTATACACTACTTAGCTCTGTTATTTTTTCAACGATATTGTTTGCAGGTTTTGAACTCTTTACCCAATTATCCAATAAGTTCTCTACTGTTTCTGGAAAAAGCCAAAATTAGCTGACATTTAATTGTTTAAATTTATTTATTGAATTTTAATTCGTAGGATCTGAAAGTCATACTTTTGATTCATGATTAAAAGATTAATTTTCTTTTTATTTCTTTCTTCAATAATAGGTTTTATGCTCTTTAGTATTTTTCAAAGACTAGGAGAGCAAAGTAAAGTTTATCTGCAACCATTCGATTATTTTCCTTCCAACCCAGCTTTATTTATCGAGGTAGAAGATTTTTCGAAAACTTTACATAATTTTTTTGAAACCAATATGATTTGGTCAAAATTTGAGGAAATTTCAAAAAATCACAACCAAAGTCATTTAGAAAAAATCAGAAATGTTTTATCTGATTCTGCTTATAATGAGATTTTTAATCACGGAACTACCAATATTGCATTTTATAATGATGAAAATGATTTGTCTTGGATAATTGCTAAAAATATTTACAAAAAAAACTTATATATCGATTCTACGCTATTCAATAATCAATTTTTCAAGGTTAATTATCCTTTTTTAGTTATTTCTAACTCGAAAAACTTAATAGAGACTTTTACTGATAATTATAAAAATCTTGACAAAAAGATAATTTATAATAACATCAGTGATAAAATGCGCTTTTCCAGCCAAATGTCCAATCTTTCTTGTCTTGTAGATGTAAATTTATTTACCAATGTTTTAGATAATTTATTTAATAATAATTTAAGTTTTTCTAAAAAAATAAATTCAAAAAGATGGTTGCAATTCGATATTGATTACTCACCAAATTCAATTAAAATAGTGGGAATAACCAATTTTGACTCTTCGATGGTATTACATGAACCTGTTTTTTATTCCTTTAATGATTGGCTTCCAGAGAACATAGAACTTTTAGAAAAAAATATTTTTGAATTGCCAATTGATTCATCAAATGTAAAAGTAGATATCAAAACTTTAAAATTAAAGTTTAACGACGATATACTTGAAAATAAACATGAATTAATGGTTTTAGAATGCCCAATAGATGACTTAGATTTTAACACTATTGGTAAATTGTTTTTTAAGGATTCTAGCTCTGAATTTATTTTTAATAAATTAAATTCCAATTTAGATACCTCTAAGCTAACAGATTTATTTCCAGATTTTATTTTTAAAAATAAATCAGCTTTTATAAAAGATAATTATCTCATCATTTCAACTCCTGAATCTAAAAAGGAATTTGATATTAGTATTTCACAAAAAAATGAACAGAGTTTAGATAATTATATTTTTAGAAAAAAAGAAAATGAAGAATTTGATCAGGCTCATTCCCACTTTTCTTACCATTCAAGTAATGAATTACTTAACAATTTCTATTCCTCCACCGTAAAAGCAGATAGTATCATGCTTGATGTCATAAAATCTATTGGTGGAGTAAGTTGGACGGTTAATAATTATAATAACAGAGAACATCACGGAATTAAAATCAAGAAATTTTTCCCTAAAAAAGTTGATAAAAAAATTCTTTGGAAATTATCTATTCCAAATGTAATTTGGGGCCCTTATGCACTTAAGAATCACAGAACAAATACAAAGGATATATTAGTTCAGGATACAGAAAATACTATTTATTTAATAAGTGCTGGTGGAAAAGTGAAATGGTCTAAAAATTTAGAAAGTAAAATTTTAGGTGGTGTACATCAAATTGACATCTACAAAAACAGTAAATTTCAAATGATATTTAACACATCTTCTAAACTTCATATAATTGATATTCTAGGAAATGAAATTGAAAAATTCCCTATTAGTTTTGATTATGTTGCAACTAATCCAGTTTCAATTTTAGATTACGATAATTTGAAAGATTACAGATTTTTAGTTGCTGGTAATAACCTAAAAATTTATAATTACAATATGGAAGGCAGATCCGTTTCTGGATGGACCAACCCAGTCATTAACTCTGTTGTTAATAGATCTTTCTCACACTTTTCGATTAACGGATTAGATTATATTTTATCGTTGGAAAGTAGTGGTGTAATTAAATTATTTAATAGAAGAGGAGGAGAGAGATATAAGATAAATTCTAAAATTAGAGTATCAGACCTTGCAAAATTACAGATTTTAAAATCTTACAGTATTGACTCTACTGCTTTAGTTTTTGAGGATAGTTTAAATGGGATTTCCAAAATCACATTGGGAGGCGCTATTTCCAAAATTCACCGTCAAGAAAAAGATTCTATAAATAATAATTTCGCTAATTGGGAGATTTACTCTATAGATCAGCTTAATAAAGTAAACTACGGTCTTAGAGGAAAGAGAAATCTAAAAATTAGAGACCAAAGTAAAGAATTTTTTGAGTTTAATTTCAATTATGATTACCAAGTAATTAACGATATAAAATTGGGAAAATATCTATTAGTAATGAATAAAAACACAAAGGAAGTGCAGTTAATTGACAGTAAATACAATATTAACCCCAACTTATTTAGAGCATCGGAAATGACTTGCATAGATGATATTAATAACGATAATTCTAAAGAATTAATTACTGTAATTAATAATAATGTTATAGTTTGTTATCAAATACCATCATTAAATTAATCAAAATTATTTCATTCCATTTACTGTCTTATATTTGATTAATTAAACTTTATGGATTTCCAAAAAGATTTTCCGATTCTAAATACTAAAGTTAATGGTCGTCCATTAATCTATTTTGATAACGCAGCTACTTCTCAAAAACCTAAAGTTGTAATTGATCAAATAAATAAATATTACGAGACCTACAACTCAAATGTTCACAGAGGTGTTCATGAGTTAAGTCAAAAGGCGACCAGTCAATATGAAGCAGCAAGAGCTAAAGTTCAACAGTTTATTGGCGCCAACCATTTAGAAGAAATTATTTTCACTAAAGGAACTACAGATGGTATCAATATAGTTGCCTCGTCTTGGGCAGAAAATCAGTTAAGTAAAGGGGATGAAATTATAATTTCCACCATGGAGCACCACAGTAATATTGTCCCTTGGCAAATATTATGTGAAAAAATAGGTGCTGTATTAGTTATTGCTCCAATAAATGAAAAAGGAGAATTAATTTTGGAAAAATTTAAAAACCTAATATCATCAAAAACCAAACTAATTTCCATCTCACATGTTTCTAATACTTTAGGAACTATAAATCCTATCGAGGAAATTATTCAATTAGCTAAGGAAAATAATTGTAAAATTTTAGTTGATGCCGCTCAATCAGTTCCACATTTTGGTATCCAAGTATCTAAATTAGATTGCGACTTTCTCGTCTTCAGCGGACATAAAATTTTTGCTCCTACTGGTGTAGGTGTACTGTATGTCAAGAATGACAGATATCAAGAAATGAAGCCTTATCAAGGTGGAGGTGACATGATAAAAGAAGTTTCTTTTAAAAAAACAACTTACAATAAACCACCTTATAAATTTGAGGCAGGCACTCCAAATATTGCTGGAGTAATAGGTTTAAGTGCCGCAATTAGTTACGTTGAATCGATAGGAATCGATAAAATATCTAGCTTAGAAGACGAACTTCTTAATTATGCAACAGCCAAAATTGCTGAATTGCCAAATGTTAAAATCTTTGGAACAGCAGATAATAAAGCTAGTGTCATTTCTTTTAATGTGGACGGTATACATCCTTTTGATGTTGGTACATTACTTGACCAGTCTGGTATTGCCATTAGAACAGGACACCACTGTACGCAACCTTTAATGAATTTTTATAAGATTCCAGGTACTGCTAGAGCAAGTTTTGCATTTTACAATACTAAAAAAGAAATAGATATTTTTATAGAATATTTAATGAAGGCAATTCAAATGCTTACTTGACTATGAACTTGCAGCTAAGTACAGCTGTATCATCCATAAGATCCTGGCTTCCCTTAAATTCTTCGAGTCTTGCAAAGATTTTTTGGTCCAGTTCATTCATGGTTTTTTCAAAATTTCTCTCAACTACTTTAATAAGATTATCAGTTTCAAATGCGACTCCATTAGAATTTTCTAATTCCACTAATCCATCAGTATAACACACTAGAATCGCATCTTCTTTTAATTGAATCTTACTTATTTCGATCTTTGGAATTTCTTCGAGCATACCTAAACCAATGCAACCTTTATTAAGAAATATTTTTTCTTTAGAGTTTATTAAAATTGGGTAGTTGTGTCCCGCATTTACATATTGAAGGGTTTTGTTCTCTTTATTATAATGTCCTGCAAAAAAAGTAATAAACTTTTCTCCTTTGGCAGCATTATTTACATCTTCATTTAAGTTTTCAACTAGTTCTTTTAAGCTAATGTTTTTATAGTTGTATTTTATATTAGCTCTTAATTTTGCTTGAAAGTTGCTCATTAGAAGAGCTGCTGAGGTTCCTTTTCCAGAAACATCTGCGATACAAAAAAAATATTCATTGTCATTCAAGGATAAAAAGTCGTAATAATCCCCACCAACTAAATGTTTCGATTCATATCTTGCCGCGACATCAATATTTTCATCATTTGGAAGGTTTGTTGGGAAAAGTAATTTTTGCATCTCAGCAGCCATTTCCATTTCTTTTTTATCGAGTTCTTGTTCAATAAGCTCCAGAGAAAACCGCTTATTTTCTATGGCAACTACAATTATACTGGCTAAAGTTTGAATAAATGGCATGTGTTTTATACCAGGGCTTATGGCAATAAGTTCCTCTTCTAAATCCCCAATTAATAAATAGGCCAGTGCAGTTTTTTTATGAAATATGGGAATCACAATATCAAATGAATTTAGAGTTTCAATAGATGATGATTCAATAACGGTGATGTCTTTAATATGGGTAAGTTCTTTTTGAACATTAATTTTTTTGTTAAGCCCTCTAGATCCGAAATGTAAAATACAATTCCATTGGTTGCTGTCATTTGCATATAAAATCAGTTTACTAATCCCCAATTGTTCTCTTAAGATGTATTCAAATATTTTTAAAATACTTTCGATCGATAAGTTGTTGTTGATGGCTTTTGTAATTTCTAAAAGAGAATTAAGTTTAAACTCATTTAATTCTAATTTTTCATAATACTTTTGAGGTAATTCTTTATCCATCTAAAGGAAAATTTAAATACTATTTTTGTACTAGAACTAATTTTTAAGGTTAATTTACCAAACTTAAATCTATTTGAATGTTACTTCTATAGTATTTATTAAGGTCAAATTGTGAGAAGTGAATAAAAGTAGTTACATTTGCCACCCTTAAATAAGTTAACTATTAAAATTTTTAAGAAATGTATGCGATTGTAGATATAGCAGGGCAGCAATTTAAAGTTGAAAAAGATCAAAAATATTTTGTTCATCAATTAGATGCTAAACCAGGTTCAAAAGTAACCTTTGACAACGTACTTTTATTAGATGATAAAGGAAAAGTTAGTGTAGGTTCTCCATCTCTTAGTGGAATTCAAGTTACTGCAAAAATTGAACAACATCTTTTAGGAGATAAGGTTCTTGTTTTCAAAAAGAAGCGTAGAAAAGGATATGCTGTAAAAAACGGTCATAGACAAAGACTTACTGAGATAACTGTTCAGGAAATCGGTAAGAAAGTTGCTGTAAAAACAGCAGCCCCAAAAAAAGAAGAAACTAAAGTAGATGCGACCAAAGCAGCTCCAAAAAAAGTAGTAGTAAAAAAGGCTCCAACTAAAGCAGCTCCAAAAAAAGTTGTAAAAGCAAAAAAAGAAAGTTAATTTTTTAAAACTTAAACTATGGCACATAAAAAAGGAGCCGGTAGCTCCAATAACGGAAGAGAATCAGAGTCAAAACGATTAGGTGTAAAAATATTTGGTGGACAGTTAGCAATAGCTGGAAACATTATCGTTAGACAACGAGGTACAAAACATAATCCAGGTGTGAATGTAGGTATGGGAAAAGACCATACATTATTTGCTCTTACTAATGGTGTTGTTGAATTTAGAAAAAAAGCTAATAACAGATCTTTTGTTTCTGTTACCCCTTTAGAGAAATAGAATATCTTTATTTCAAAAAAATTATTTAAAGCGCTTTTAAAGCGCTTTTTTTATATCTGTTATTATAATAATATCTATTTTAATATTTTTACATTAAATAACAAACTGTAATGTTACCAATTCAAAAAATTAGAGCTGATAAGGATTTAATTATTAAAAAGATTTTTGAGATCAGAAAACAAGATGTTTCGAGTCAGATAAATGAAGTATATAATCTTGACTTAAAAAAAAGAGAAACTCAAACAATACTAGACGAGTTGTCTTCAAGGATGAATACATTATCGTCTAAAATAGGACTTCTTTATAAAAATGGAGACATTGAAAAGGCTAACATTTTAAAAAGTGAAACTTCTGAACTCAAAGAAAAAATTAAAGATTTAAAATCTTCGTTTAGTGATTCTGAAAATACTATTAAAGAATTGCTATACCAAATACCGAATTTACCTCACGAATCTGTACCGTCTGGAAAATCTGAATCTGACAATGAAATCGTTTATTCCACAAACATAGATGAGCATAAAAATCAAACTTTATTACCTCATTGGGATTTATGTAACAAGTATAATTTAATTGATTTTGAATTAGGTGTAAAAATTACTGGAGCTGGGTTCCCTGTTTATATGGGTAAAGGTGCCATTTTACAAAGGGCGTTAATACAATTTTTTTTAAATGAAGCCAATAAACAAGGTTTTCAAGAACTTCTAGTTCCTCACTTAGTAAACGAAAAATCTGGATATGGAACCGGTCAATTACCTGACAAAGAAGGTCAGATGTATCATGCTACTAATGACGATTTGTATTTAATACCAACTGCTGAAGTTCCTATTACAAACATCTATAGAGACGAAATAATTGAAGAAAATCGATTACCAATTAAACACGTTGGTTACACACCATGTTTTAGAAGAGAAGCCGGGTCTTATGGTAAAGAGGTTAGAGGACTCAACAGACTACACCAATTTGATAAGGTCGAAATTGTTCAGATAACCAGGCCTTCTGAAAGCTATCAAACTTTAGAAAACATGGTTTCATACGTAGAAACACTTATTCAAAAATTAGAATTACCCTATAGGATACTAAAGTTGTGCGGTGGCGATCTTGGATTTACATCAGCTTTAACTTATGATTTTGAGACTTACTCTGTAGGTCAAGATAAGTGGTTGGAGGTAAGTTCTATTTCAAATTTTGAAACATTTCAGTCTAATAGATTAAAATTAAGATATAGGAATAAAAATAGAGAAATAAATTTAGCACATACCTTAAACGGTAGCGCATTAGCTTTGCCAAGAATCATGGCATCCTTATTGGAGCTAAACCAATATATTGATGGGATACGGATCCCTAAGGTGCTACAATCTTATACTGGATTTGATAAAATTTAAATAATCTATGAAATACCTTTTTTATCTAATAATTTTTTCTGTCTTGTTTAATTGCAATAGTAACGATCAAAATGAAATAAAAAATATACAAATTAAGCTGGCTAATCTAGAGAATAGTTTTTCTAATTTAACTCCAAATAAGGTAAGTATTGCATTCAGTGGATATAAAGAAAATATAGAATTGGTAAGGTCTTGCGTAGATACCTTGGAAAGTTCATTTGCTATAAGAATGAATATTTATAAAGGCCTTAAAAAAACCTGCCCTAAATTCTTAAATATTTTTACTTTGACTAAGAAAAATCTAGAAAGTCAAATCCTTCAAATTCAAAGTTTAAAAAAAGATATTGATAATGATTTAATACCGATAGATTCTTTAAATATCTATTTAGATTTAGAAGAGAAAAATACCCAAAAAATTTCTGACAATGTATTAGAATTAACGGAATTATACGACTTTATTAATTCCGTTAACGATAGTTTATATGAACCCATTAAAATTTATGCTGAAACACTTTGTTCTAAAAAAGAAATCTAATTTTTTATTGATAATATTTTTGTTGATTAACAGTATTTCTTTTAGTCAAGTAACAGCTATAGATCTTCAATTAGCTCAAAAATATTTTATAGATCGTGACTATGAAAAAGCAAATTTATATTATGAGAAAATTGCTCAAGAATCGGAATATTTACCAAAAATATTCAAAAGTTATAAAGCTACTTTAATAGAATTAGAGCTCTTTAAAGAAGCGGAAAAACTTTGCAAAAATCAAATTAAATTATATCCACAACAACTTTCTCTTTTAGTAGATTTAGCGATTCTATATGAGGTCAAAGAGAAAGGAACAAAGAAAGACCAGATTTTTGATAAAGCAATTAATCTAATTCAAAGCAATACTACTTATCAGATAGTTTCTGACTTAGCAATTGCTTTTGAAAAAATTGGAGAGGTCGATCGAGCTCTAGAAGCCTATTTAAAATATGAATCAACTTCAACCAGAAATCAGCTGGCATTTCATTCTAAAACAGCACTAATCTATAATAGACAAGGTGAAATTGTAAAAATGATAGCAACCTTCTTTGAAATGTTGCAGGTTAATGAACGTTTTATAAATACAGTTAAAAATGGTTTTGTAAATAGCATTGATTTTGAGTCTCAAATTAAAGAGAAGGAAATATTAAGAAAATCTATTATTAAGAATATTCAGCAATACCCTAAAAAAATTGTTTTTGTTGAGCTATTAGCTTGGTTTTATATGACTAATAATGATTATGAAAATGCCTTCACACAAATTAAATCTATCGACAAGAAATTAAATTTAAATAGTGCAAAGGTTTTAGATTTAGGAGCTATTGCTTTAAAATCCAATAACTTTGAGATTGCTTTAAAATCGTTTAATTATGTTATTGAACATACCTCATCAATAGAAAATAAATTAGAAGCAAAAAATAAGAGACTTTTAACTCTAAAAACAAAACTCCTAATTGGATCAGAAATACTTGTAAACGAATTAGAAGAATTAAAATCCAATTATTTAACAGCGCTGAGTCAATTGAGTGCTACTAAAAATGTTTACAATAATATTGTTAGAAAATATAATTTATTGAACGACTTGTCTGAAATAGAGGCATATTTTTTAAAAGATATTAAATCTGCTAAAGAACATCTAAATCAAGCAATGAATTTATCAGGATTAAAAGCCAAACTAAAAGCACAGGCCAAATTAAAATTAGCAGATATCTTAGTTTTAGAAGATAATATTTGGGAAGCTTCGTTGATGTATAAACAAATAGAAAAAGAGTTTAAAAGCGATGCTATAGGCCATCTTGCCAAGTTTAAAAATGCCCAAGTTTATTATTTTTCTGGAGAATATGATTGGTGCCAAGCACAGCTAGATGTTCTAAAGGCATCCACATCTAAACTAATTGCCAACGACGCTTTAGAACTTTCTGTTTTAATCTCAGATAATTACAATATGGATACTTCAGAAACCGCTATGAAAATGTTTTCCTTAGCCGATATGCTTTCTGCACAACAACAGTATTCTTCCGCTTTAGAATTGTACGATTCTATTTTAAATAATTTCAAAAATCATTCTCTAAATGATGAGATTATCTTTAGAAAGGCAAAAATCGGTTTAAAGCAGCATCAGTATCAGGAAGCCATAACCAATTTGGAAATTTTAGTAAATGATTATCCAAGTTCTATACTGTTAGATAATTCATTATTCTTAATTGGCTGTGTTTATCAAGAAAATATTAAAGATAAAGATCAAGCTAAAAAGTATTTCAAAACTCTTCTTTTTGAACATCCGGGAAGCTTGTACATTTCTGAAGCACGAAAAAGATTTAGAAAACTGGCCGGTCAAACCAATGAAAAAATTTTAAAAAACTCTTAATGATTCTATATAATGTTACCGTCAGTATCGATTACGATGTAAACGAGAGCTGGTTAAAATGGATGAAAGAAACCCATATTCCTAATGTCTTGTCAACCGGTTTATTTATAGAAAATAAAATAGCAAAAATTCATGCTGAAGAAGATGGAGGAATATCTTATAGTATACAATATTTATTAAAATCTTGGGAAGACTATCACCATTATATTGATAATTTTTCTGGTGAACTCCAAAAGGAATATCAGTTGAAATATGCCAATAAGAGTGTTGCTTTTAGAACAGTTTTAGAGATAATTCATGTTGCAATCCCATAACCATGGATATTAATTCTTCTCCATTACAAGAGTTAGATCTTAGCTCCTATGGTATCGAAAATAATGTTTATATAAAAAGAGATGATCTTATTCACGATATAATTTCTGGTAATAAATGGAGAAAACTAAAATATAATTTAAAGCATTATTATTCCATTAATAAAAAAGGCATTATTAGCATGGGAGGAGCTTATTCTTCTCACATTTTAGCGCTTTCTTTCTTGTGTAATGAATATAAAATACCGTGCATACTACTAATCAGAGGAGAAGAAACAAATCCACTTAACGATATTTTACAAAAATGCCTGTCTTACAACGCTAGAATTAAGTACGTAAATAGAGAAAATTACAAAACCCATTCTTGGATTGCTAAATTGGTTTCCAATAGCTTTAGTGAATATTTCTTTATCCCTGAAGGAGGTGCCAATTATTGTGGGATATATGGATGTCAAAAAATTACTCATGAAATTAAAATTCCATTTGATTATATATTTTGTGAAGTAGGAACTGGTGCTACGTTTTCTGGAATAGTATCTTCATTAAAACAAAGTCAGAACTGTTTTGGGACAGTAGTTTTAAAAGGAGCGAGAAATATAGAAGAAGAAATTTCAGAAACCTATAAGAGCCTAACAGAACACCCTTTACCCAATCAATTTATTATGTCTCATGACTATCATTTTGGGGGTTATGCAAAAAATAACAGTAGTTTAATAAAATTTATGAGACAATTTTATAAGAATACAGGCATTAAAACTGACCCGATTTATTCTGGAAAATTGTTTTACAGCCTAGTAGATCAATTAAAAACAAATAAGTTGTTTCAAAATAAGACAATTGTGGCATTACATTCGGGAGGGATTTCTGGAATTAAAGGTTTTGAGAAAAGGTACAATTTGAAAATATTTAATTAGCCATTTCACTCATAAACTTAATTTTCATCAGCCTTAACTCTTCTTCGCTGTAGTCTCCCTCAAATTCATCAAAGGCTTCTTGAACGTTGTCTGTTTCAGCATCTTCCAAAAAGTAGTCATAGATTTCTTCTTGAGCTTCTTCATCTAAAACGGTATTTAAATGATAATCAATATTTATTTTAGTTCCAGAAGCTACAATATTTTCGATTTCGTTAATTAAATCTTCAATTTTTTTGTTCTGACTCTTTGCAATATCTTCAAGTGGTAACTTTCTGTCAATATTGGTTATGATATTAACTTTCTGCCCACTTTTATTGACCACACTCTTCATAACAAAGTCTTGTATTCTGTCTATATTATTTTCTTCAACATATTTTTTGATTAATTCTATGAAAGGCAATCCATATCTTTGCGATTTGCCTGTTCCAACACCACTTATGTTTTGAAGTTCTTCGGTTGTTATTGGGTATTGCATCGTCATTTCTTCAATGGATGGATCTTGAAAAATAACAAATGGAGGTATGTTTTTTTTGACAGCAATACTTTTCCTTAGTTCTTTTAACATCTTAAATAATTTCTCATCCAAGGCACTACCTCCTACTTTTGGATTTAGAATTATATCTTTATCGTCTGTATCGCTAAAATCATGTTCTTTAATTAACGTAAAGCTTCGAGGTGCAGCAATAAATTCTTCTCCTTTTTTAGTTACTATTAGGGTGCCATAGGATTCAATTTCTTTTTTTACAAATCCTTGGACTACGATTTGTCTATATACTGCATGCCAAAAATGTTCATCTTCTTCTCCACCACTATTAAAGTATGGAGATTCTGGACCCTTATAAGTTTTAATTTCTGCAGTCTGTTTTCCTGTTAAGAGATGTGCAAAATATTTTACTTTGTGTTTTCCACTTACAGATTTAACGCATTCTAGTGCTAATTTCACGTATTTTTTCCCTTCAATTTTTTCTTTTGGATTTTGTGAATTATCACACAAACTTGCACCTGGCCCATTTATCTCGTCAAATTCTTCCCCAAAATAATGCAGTAAAAATTTTCTTCTATTAATACTGGTTTCTGAAAACGCAACCACTTCTTGCAATAATTGCTGACCAATTTCTTGTTCCGCAAGTGGTTTACCTTGTAAAAAATTTTCTAATTTTTCAATATCCTTATAACTGTAAAAAGCTAAACAATGTCCTTCTCCTCCATCTCTTCCGGCTCTTCCAGTTTCTTGATAATAACTTTCAAGAGATTTAGGAATATCGTGATGAATAACAAACCTCACGTCCGGTTTATCAATTCCCATTCCAAATGCAATGGTTGCAACTATAACGTCGGCTTCTTCCATTAAAAACATATCTTGGTGTTTAGCTCTAGTATTAGGATCTAAACCAGCATGATAGGGAAGAGAAGATATACCGTTAACTTGCAGAAGTTGTGCAACCTCTTCAACCTTTTTTCTACTTAAACAATATATAATACCTGATTTTCCAATTCTAGACTTTATAAATCTAATTATCTCTTTCTGAACATTTTTCTTGGGTTTTACTTCATAAAATAAATTACTTCTATTAAAAGATGCTTTGTAAACAATAGCATCGGTCATTCCAAGGTTTTTCTGAATATCGTTCTGAACCTTAGGAGTTGCAGTTGCAGTTAGAGCAATAATTGGGACGTCATCAATAGCATTTATAATAGGTTTCAATCTCCGGTATTCTGGACGAAAATCGTGTCCCCACTCAGAAATACAATGCGCTTCATCAATTGCAAAAAATGAGATAGTTATATTAGTTAAAAAAGAAATATTCTCCTGTTTAGTCAGTGATTCAGGAGCAACATAAAGTAACTTTGTCAAACCACTAGTTACATCGTTTTTGACCTTGGTGATTTCACCTTTATTTAAAGAGGAATTTAGAAAGTGTGCAATACCGTCATTGTTACTTACCTGACGAATTGCATCAACCTGATTTTTCATTAGTGCTATGAGAGGAGAAACAACTATGGCAGTGCCTTCACATATTAACGCAGGAAGTTGGTAACAAAGTGACTTCCCGCCTCCTGTTGGCATAATAACAAATGTATTTTTATTAGAAAGAAGATTTGCAATAACTTTTTCTTGTTCTCCTTTAAAAGAATCAAAACCAAAATATTCAAGAAGAGCTGCTTTTAAATCAGTTTTAATGGTGTTCATTTATACAAAAAAATTTAAATGAAATATAATCAAATAAAAGCTAATTAATACTACAAATTATTATTATTTAACAATTTGTTTTAATGCAATATAAGCCATTAGTCCAGAAGAAATTGAGAGACATTTTTCGTCTACATCAAAGGTAGATGTATGGAGTCTTCTTATTGATTTTCCGTCTCCAGTTCCTAGTCTGTAAAAACAAGATGGACTTTTCTGACTAATGAAAGCAAAGTCTTCTGAAGTCATCCTTAAATCTAAATCCACAACATTTTCTTCACCTAGAAATTTTTGAGCAGCTTCTTTAGAAAGCTTGGTAATATTTTCATCATTTACTAAAAATGGATAACCTATTTTAATATCAAAATCACAAGACCCACCGGCAGCTTCACAAATAGAGTAAGCAATTTCTTTCATTTTATTATGTGCTATAAACCTCCAAGTTTCATCAAAAGTTCTAAATGTCCCTTTCAATGTTACAATATCTGGTATTATATTTGTTTCTCCATCTGCTTTCACGTACCCAAATGATAATACTGAAGGGTTGTCAGGTTTGTTATACCTGCTTACAATTTGTTGAAGATTTATTACAATTTGTGAAGCCATTAAAATGGGATCATTTAATAAATGAGGAAGAGCAGCATGACCTCCCTTTCCTTTAATAGTTACGTAAATTTCATCTGCAGAAGCCATGTAGGTTCCCGATCTAAATCCGACTTTTCCTGTTGGTAAATCAGGATAGACATGCTGAGCTATACAAGCTTGAGGATTATTTTGAAGCAACCCTTCTTTAATCATCAACTTAGCCCCACCAGGAATTTTCTCTTCTCCTGGTTGAAAGACCAGTTTTATTGTCCCGTCGAAATTACTTTTTAATTCATTTAAGATTAAAGCTGTTCCAATTAGAGATGCAGTATGAACATCGTGACCGCAGGCATGCATTTTACCTTTATTAATGGAACAATAGTCAACCTTATTTTCTTCTAATATAGGGAGGGCATCCATATCTGCACGAAGTAAAACTTCATGATCCATAGGGTTTTTTCCTTCAATAGTTGCAATAATTCCAGTTTTAACATGCCCGTTAGTAAAAGGGATTTTATTTTTTGTCAGTACGGATTGAATATATTCAGATGTATTATATTCTTTAAACGATAGCTCTGGATTCTGGTGTAAAAATCTCCTAGATTTTATAGTTTCAGCTAAATGTTTTGAAGCAATTTTTTTTATTTGATCAATCATTTAAAATAATATTGAAGACCGTTTATAATCATTTTTATAGAGGCATAGAACATTACCCCTCCAAATATTAATTGGACTATATGAATGGGTGTTTTAAAACTAAGTTTGGCACCTAGCCATCCGCCTACAACAAAAAAAACAGCCATAATTAAAGCATAATAAATGAGAAGATTTTTTTGACTTGTCCCTTCAACAATTAAATTAAAAGTACCGTTTTGATAATAACTGTAAAAAGCAAGAATTCCAATGGGAGGAAGCATTAATGCTAGCGACACTCCTTGAGCTTGATATTGATCCAGTTTTAAAAAATATATTAGTGCTGGAATTATAATTACTCCTCCACCTATACCAATATAACCACTTGCAATTCCCGCAGTTACACCAATCAAAGAAAGAATTATTAAAGTAGAAATATCCATACTCATTATTTAAAAATCTAATGATAAAGATAATTGTTTAATTGAAGGCATTAAAATTCTATCGTCGATTCCGTATCCCCAATCTAATCTAACATAATATCCAAATATTCGAGACCTTATTCCAAATCCATAACTGTAAATAATAGGCTCTTTTTGGCTTTTTAAATTAATGGTATAGTTATGACCTGCTATTACAGAACTATTAAATGAATTTTCAGTAGAATAGGGTGTTTTTCCAGTCCAAGCAGCTCCAATATCATTAAATCCAATTATCATGAAATTCTCTAAAAAATCAGAACTAATTGGTTTTTTTGAAAAATAGCTAAAGAGAGGAATTCTTAACTCATTACTGATGGAAACAAATGAGTTTCCGTTTCTGGCGTTTTGATAAAACCCTCTAATGGGAGTTGATATGGTTTGGAATTGAAAATTTAAATTAGGATCGGGTAAAATAGTGGGGTCAAATTGCGCCCACAGATATCCATCAACCCCACCTAAATAGTAAAGTAACCTTTGTGACCCCAAAGAGGTGCTGGCGGATACTTTAGAAGCGAAAACAATATTTCTATGGATTTTTTGATAGTTTCTCAAATCAAGACCGAGCACAAAAAAATCAGTTTTAGATTTTGAGAATTCGTTATATCCCTCTATCCATGTTTTAAATTTAAATCCATTATTAATATTTAATGCAACTGGTCTTGAAAGGTCGTGAACAAATTCAAGTAGCCCTCCTAAAAGTACTAAGTCCTCATTTGGTTTACCTAATGATGTAGGAGAGTTGCTTAATGTTATTTTCTTATCATACCTTACATTAGATGTAAATCGTACGCTGCTTACTTCACTAAATGGGAAAGAGAATTGATGTTTAAAGTCGTTAACAATAGTTTTAGTAATAACATCATCACTAAAGACGTCTTCAAATGATTGTCTTGACAACTGAAATTTACTGTCTAATCTATTTTTAAGATTTTCATAGATAGCAATTAAACCAATGTTATTAAGTTGTATGGGTCCCTTAAGTCCCCCACTTATTTTATAGTCTTCAAAAACATCCTTTGCTTGAATTAAAGTAAAACCATCAAATCCAGCATTTTTAAAGCCAGAACTACTGTATCGCTGATATGCTTGATTATTAAATGTTGGATTTAATTGCACTATAAATTCCCCTATGGTAAAGTTAATATCGTAAATTTTTTGGGTAGGAAAGTTTATTTTAGATTTCACCTTTTTTACTTTTTTTTGATAGGTACTCGTTGTAAATAATTTTTTTTCATCTTCAAATTTATAGTTGTAGATATCAATTTTATTTAGCTGTGAGTTGTTTTTAGACTTGGAGTTATTTTTATTGGCATATAAACTTTTAAAATATGTTTTTGTGTAATTATCTTCAAAAATTACTGTTTTATTTTTAGCTCCTAATAAAAAAAAATATTCATTATTTGCTCTGTACAATAAACAATATTCCTCTTGATTGTCACTTAAATTTAATTCTAAAATATTTCTATTTAAATTAGAAAGTTGTTGATTGTTGGAAGTGTAACGATAGTGAATTACAGTGTCAATGTGGCTTATTGTACTGTCGATTATAGTTTGGTAATGATTGTAAATTCCATTTTCATCACATATGAAATGATAATCTTTATTTTTTGTTGGCTGAGGCTGTCTTTCGTTTATTAAACTAGAGTTGGTAAGCTGAATTAATTTTTTTTTAATCTTATTAATTTTAAACAAATCAAAATCTGTATCAATTTCTTCATCATTTGATTTTATATTTTTTCTGTTAGAAGTAAAAATTATCTCGTTAGTATTAGGAAAATATTGGGGTTCTAGATCATCGTATATATCGTTGGTCAATTGTTTGTGACTGTTACCTAAAACAGTATATTCAAAAATATCAGAATAGCTATCTTTAACTGCTGATAAGATCATTCTATTTCCCTTTTCGTTGTAAGAAGAACTTAGAATCTTTTCAAAACCAAACAACTCTTTATAGTTATTTTTATGTTTTTCAGAATCGTATAAATTTAACCATACTGTGCCTTTTTTTTCTTCAAAAATCGCAAGTATTTTTCCTTTTGGATGCCAATCTATCACCGGTTGTGTAAGATCTGGAGTTCTATTTAGCTTATAATCACCCTTTAAGACAGTTTTTGTTTTGTGATCTTCAATATTGAATATTTTCACTTTGTATTGACCCAAATAGTGCTCGACAAAAGCAATTTTTTTTCCGTCTGGGCTTAATTTTAAATTTCTGTAAGTTCGGTTTTTTTTATTTTTAAAATTGATTTTTGACTCGTGTAAAGGAATTGCGTTGGTAATGTCATTAGAGTATTGAAGCTTATAATGATCCATAAAGTCCTTTTGAATCATTTCAGAAGAAATTCCTAAAACATAGATAAATCCACTTTCAATGCTTTTACTTACTTTCATCATATACATTAAGTTTGGAATCATATTTTTCCCAAATACTTCATCAACGTATCTCCAAAGTCCATGGCCGTATAAAACAGTTTCATTTTTTGTAAGAGAGTGAAATCTATTAGGCTTTCCACTTAGAATTAAATCCTTAAGCTTTGAATCAAATTTAGTATCCCATTCAAATGCTAAGTAATTTATAAGACCATTTTTAAACCAAACCGGAAGATTTATAAATGTTGTGTTTTTTACAGTTTGTTTCCAATCAGTACCATAAAGTATTTTATTAACAAGTACTTCAGCAATTCCTTTTTTGATTTGATTGGTGAAATCTAAATGGTCCCCATTAAAATAGACAAAAATCTTTTCACCGTCTATATTCGATGCTCCTCCAATGTTGGATGTTATTTCATTAGTTAATCCAATATTACTTTGCTTAAACTTAGAATGAGAATTAAAAACTATTAATTGAATTTTTTTTTCGTTAGAAAAATCTAAAAATTTTTCTAACTTGATTTGATAATCATACGCTATTTTTGAAGCAAATTTTGCATTTTCTTCACCACCCTTTGTAAAATATATTTTAGTTTTTTGAAAATCAAATGATTGCCAATAAAAAGAGTTATACTGTACTCTATTTTGACCAAATGGTATATTGGAACCTGTGTAATACTGACTGGTTACAGTATTAAAACAGGATAAATATATTATGAATAAAAAAAGTCTCAAATTATATACATAAATATAGCTAATTTCGTGCCATTCTTTAGTTTCCAAATTTATAAAATGTTAGAAGTAAAAAAATTCACGTTCAATCCTTTTTCTGAAAATACCTTTATTATATCCAATAAATTAAATGATGCAATTATTATAGATCCCGGTTGTTATTACAAGGCGGAACAAAACGTAATTGATGATTATGTTTCTCAAAATAGTTTAAAAATTCATGCAGTTCTTCATACTCACAGTCACTTGGATCATATGTTTGGTACCGCCTATATTTTAGAAAATTATAATGTAAATCTATGGATACATAAAAATGATGTAATCACTTACGAATCTTTTGAGAAAGTTTGTGATGTATATGGTATTCCTAATATTCAATTCCCACAAAAACCTCCGTTATTTTTCAATGCTGACAATCGTATTAATATTAACGATATTGAATTTCAAATTTTAAATGTTCCCGGCCATTCACCAGGTCATGTAGCTTTTTATAATAAAGAAAATAATTTCGTTATAAATGGTGATTGCTTATTTGAAAATAGCATTGGCAGGACCGATTTGCCTGGTGGAAATCACGACCAATTATTAAAATCTATCAAAGAAAATTTATTTGTTTTACCCGACCCAACAATTGTTTACACTGGGCATGGTAATGAAACAACAATTGGAAAGGAGAAAAGAACAAATCCTTTTCTCCTGTAACCCCATTACTTAATAATTAATTTTTCTGTTTTAAAACTACCATTTTGGTTGATGTTTATGAGGTAAACACCTCTGCTGATATTGTTTAGGTTTAATCTTTGTTTTCTTTGAGTTAATTTTTCACTGAAAATAATTTTACCACTTAAGTCTAGGACTTCAAGAGTTGTATTATTAGTAATACTTGGTAATACGACTTCGAAGGAACCGTTATTAGGGTTCGGAGAAATACTAAATTCAATGTTGTTATTTTCATCAATGTTGGCACAATTATCTACAAAGACTACGGCTTCTTGTAAACCGCTGTAACAGCTTATGGTAGAGATGTCCCAGTTGTAAAAGAAGAAGTAAAAGTCAGTAGAACCAGTAGAAG
>Ga0233444_10000959_pt1 | contig 34560 bp, 32 predicted proteins | sample SI_124_October20_6_FD_182792 | JGI IMG/M metagenome (GOLD analysis project Ga0233444, IMG submission 182792) | Seawater microbial communities from Saanich Inlet, British Columbia, Canada - SI_124_October2016_10_MG | ecosystem: Environmental > Aquatic > Marine > Inlet | place: Canada: British... | reverse complement strand
CTGCGTTACGGCATCGGTGTCGGCCGCGAGGGCTTCCAATGGCAGGGGCTGCAGAAGATTTCCCGCAAGCAGGAATGGCCGGACTGGACACCGCCGCCGGAAATGATCGCGCGCCAGCCCTACCTGCCACGCTTCATGGCGGGCGGCCCCGGCAATCCGATGGGCGCGCGGGCGCTGTATCTCGGCGCCACGGTCTATCGCATTCACGGCACCAACCAGCCGCAGACCATCGGCAGCGCCGTGTCGTCCGGGTGCTTCCGTCTGGTCAATGCCGACGTGACCGATCTCTTCGATCGCGTCCCCGTCGGCACCAAGGTCATCATCCGCCAGCGGCCCGAAATCTAGTTTTCCGGCACAGATCTTTCGTTTTCCGTACGCATACTTCAGAAGCGAGATTCATTCATGGCCATTTTTTCGCGCACCTTCGGCACTGGTCTCCTCATCGGCGCCACTATTGCTGTCGCGGTTGCGGCAGCGGCAATCGCCTACGAGCGGTACGACACGCGAACCCTGAAACGCACCGTGAAACGAGATGCTGTCCTTTGCGGTGTCAATTCTGGCCTGCCGGGCTTCTCGATTCCCGACGACAAGGGCAACTGGTCCGGCTTCGACGTGGATATCTGCCGGGCTGTTGCCGCCGCGATCTTCAACGACCCGAACAAGGTGAAATTCATTCCGCTCGATGCCAGCGAGCGCTTCAAGGAACTGCGCAACCGCAAGGTCGATATCCTGTCGCGCAACTCCACCTGGAGCATGTCACGCGAGACCGAATACGGCCTGAACTTCGCAGCCGTCGCCTACTACGACGGCGAAGGTTTTATGGTGCGTCAGTCGCGCAATATCGATTCCGCCCTTGAACTCGACGGCAGCAAGGTCTGCGTTCAGGCTGGCACCACGACGCAGCTGAATCTTGCAGACTATTTCCGCGCCAACAACATCAAGTATCAGGAATTGAACCTCCCGAAGCTCGAAGATGTCATCAAGGCCTATGATTCAGGCCAGTGCGATGTACTGACCACCGACGTATCGCAACTCTATGCGCTGCGGCTGCGGCTGACCAAACCCGGCGAACATGTCATCCTGCCGGATGTGATTTCGAAGGAACCGCTGGCACCGGTAGTTCGACAGCGCGACGACGAATGGCTACTGATTGTAAAATGGACGATCTACGCCATGCTCAACGCGGAAGAACTCGGCGTGACATCGAAGAATATCGACGAAGCGCTGAAGTCGAAGAAGCCGGATATCATGCGGTTGGTCGGCACCGAAGGCGCCTATGGCGAGGAAATTGACCTGACCCGGGACTGGGCGGCGCGCATCATCCGCCATGTCGGCAACTATGGCGAAGTCTATGAACGCAACGTCGGCACCGGCTCCAAGCTGGCAATTCCACGCGGTCTCAACCAGCTCTGGAACGCCGGCGGCATCCAGTACGCACCGCCGATCCGGTAATACGCGTTATCTATTTAATCGGGATTGTGATGGCCGGGCTTGTCCCGGCCATTTGCTTCCTCGGCAAAAGCTCCGGCTAGCGCTCAGTAATTCTTCAGCCGCGCCAGCTGGTCAGCGTGATATGCGGCATCACCGAACAATTCCTGACATACCCGCGCGCGCTTCATGAAGAATCCGATGTCGAACGCATCGGTCATGCCGACACCGCCATGCATCTGCACAGCCTCCTGCACGGCCAGCGTCGCCGTCGATCCGGCTTTCGCCTTGGCAACGGCCACCGCAGCGCCTGCCTTGTCGACATCCGAGTCCAGCGCCTGCAGAGCCTTCATCACGGCCGCCTTGGTAATCTCGATCTCGGTGTAAAGATGCGCGGCGCGGTGCTGCAGTGCCTGGAACTCACCGATCGGCTTGCCGAACTGCTTGCGTTCTTTCAGATAGGTCACCGTGCGCATGAAGGCCTCTTCACTGACGCCGACCATTTCGGACGCCACGGCCGCACGGCCGACATTGAGAATGCCCTCGAGCAAGGCTCCACCCTGATCGACCTCTCCGAGCACGCCGTCCGCCGTTACCTCGGCATCATTGAACACGATACGCGCGGCGTTGTGCGCATCAACCATCGCGGTGCGCTCGATCTCGATGCTCCTACTCTTGGGATTGACCAGAAACAGCGTCAGCCCCTCGCGATCACCGCTCTCACCTGCGGTGCGGGCCGCGACGATCAGCAAATCCGAGGCGTGACCATCGACGACGAACGCCTTCGTGCCCTTGAGCTTGAAACCGTTGCCGGAACGCACAGCCTGCATCGCCGTCTTCAGGGGGCGATGCTTGGCGCCTTCGTCCACCGCGAGTGATGCGATCAGATCGCCTTTGGCAATCTTCGTCAGATGTTCTGATTTCTGCGCGGCATTGCCGCCACGCGCCAACGCGGTCGCAGCCACCACGCCGGTCAACAGGAACGGTGACGGCATCAGTGTGCGGCCGATTTCCTCCATCACCACGCCGGCCTCGACGCAGCCAAGCCCGCTACCTCCGAACTCTTCCGGCACCAGCAAGCCAGAGAAGCCCATCTCAGCGAAGGTTTTCCAGAGATCCCGCGAAAAGCCGGTAGCATCCTTCGCATCTCGCAGCTTGCGCAGATGCGCGACCGGAGCCTTGTCGCTGATGAGACCACGCGCGCTGTCGCGCAGCATTGACTGTTCTTCGTTAAGGACGAGAGCCATTTGGGTATCCGGTACGAGTTATCGGTTAAGGAGAGCGGTGCGCGACTGAATGGCTTACGCGCCGGGCAGGTCGAGGATGCGCTTGGCGACAATGCCGAGCATCACCTCGCTGGTGCCGCCTTCGATCGAATTCGCCTTGGTGCGCAGCCATGAGCGAGCCAACGCTCCTTCCTGCGAGCGAGCGCTTTCCCATTCCAGCGCATCGACGCCGCCGGCCGACATCAGGAGCTCATACCGGCGCTTGTTCAGCTCGGTGCCGTAATACTTCAGCGCCGACGAATAAGCCGGATGTCCCTGTCCTGCCTTCGCCAGATCGACCGCTCGCTCGGAAGCACAGGCCAGCGCGGCTTCATCTACATCGAAGGCTGCGATCTGTCCGCGCAACACTGCATCGTCCAGCCGGCCACGTTCGTCCGCGCCGATGGAATTTGCCGCGATCTGGCCGAGCGGGCGCCCGCCACCGCGCTCTCCCAGACCGCTGATCATCGAGCGCTCGTGCTGCAGAAGATACTTCGCGACATCCCAACCACGATTGACGGTGCCGACCACATGCGAACGCGGGACGCGGACGTTGTCAAAGAAGGTTTCGCAAAACGGCGACTTGCCGGAGATCAGGAGGATCGGCTTGGTGGAGACGCCCTTCGAGGCCATATCGAACAAAATGAAGCTGATGCCGTCATGCTTCTTGGCGCTAAAGTCGGTTCGCACCAGACAAAAGATCCAGTCGGCGAAATTCGCCATCGAGGTCCAGATCTTCTGGCCGTTGATGATGTAATCGTCGCCATCGATATCCGCACGCGTTTGCAGCGAGGCCAGATCCGAACCTGCGTTCGGCTCCGAATAGCCCTGACACCAGCGGATCAGTCCGGCAGCGATCTTCGGCAGATGCTCACGCTTCTGCGCCTCGGTGCCGTACTTCAGCAGTGCCGGCCCCAACATCCAGATGCCGAAGCTCGACAGCGGAAGCCGCGCGGAGATCGCAGCCATTTCCTGACGCAGGATTTTTGTTTCCTCTGCATCAAGGCCGCCGCCGCCATATTCCTTCGGCCACTCGGGAACGGTCCAGCCTTTGTTGCGCATGCGCTCGAACCAGAGGCGCTGCGGCTCTGACGAGAACGTGGTGTTGCGGCCGCCCCAGAACACATCGGTCTCGTTCGCCACCGGCTTGCGCATTTCGGGCGGACAATTCGCCGCCAGCCAGGCGCGCGTTTCGCTGCGGAATTTTTCCATATCGGCCATTCGATCGTCCCTCGGGCTGATGGACCGCGACGCGATGCGCGGCTTTGATCAGTTTCTGGGCCGGACTGTACTGACCGCTTGGCGGATTTCAATATCTCGCTGACGCGAAAGCCTCATCGGGTGCGATATGGTAGCCATGCGCGGCAACCTTGGCAGTATTCCCGGCACAGCCACCGCGTTTAAAACAGAGGAACCGCCATGCGCCTGAAAACGCTTTCGCCTAGCGAAATGACCGCCGATCAGAAGAGCATCTTTGAGGAATCGGTTTCAAGCAAACGCGGCACTGTCACACCGCCGTTGCGAGCATGGATTTATGCGCCTGAAGTCGCGCGGCACGCCAGCCGGCTCGGCGCGTTCCTGCGTTACGATACCACGCTCGGGCCGCGCCTGTCGGAACTTGCCATCCTTGTCACCGCACGGCACTGGAACGCGCAGTACGAATGGTATGCACACAAGAAGATGGCGCTCGCGGCAGGGCTCGACCCGAATATCATCGCCGCCATCAATCATCGCCACGTTCCTGATTTCAACGACCGGAAAGCGCAACTAGTCTACGAGTTCAGCGAGTCGCTGCACGAAAATTGCAAGGTCCCGAAGCTGCTTTACGACAAGGCCGTCGAGATGCTGGGCGAAACCGGCGTGGTCGAACTGGTTGGCCTGCTCGGCTACTACGCGTTGGTGTCGATGACACTCAACACCTTCGAAGTCGAATTGCCCGAGGGCGAAACGTCCGACCTTGTGCCGTGATGGACCCGCTCATACATCCGTGAGACCGATGCATCGCCTGCATCGCAAGACCTCGCATCCCGGAGAAGCTAGCATGGCAGCCACAGACGCATTTAGGCCCGTGATCGCGGGAACGCGGATCGGCCACGTCCATCTCAAGGTGGCTGACCTTGACCGCGCGCTCGGCTTCTATCAAGGCGTGCTCGGATTCGAGTTGATGCAGCGCTACGGTGATCAAGCGGCCTTTATTTCAGCGGGCGGCTATCATCATCACATCGGCCTGAATACCTGGCAGAGCAAGGGCGGCAAGCCTCCGCCGGAAGGCGCCACCGGCCTGTTTCACACTGCGATCCTCTATCCGACACGGGCTGCGCTGGCCGATGCATTGCATCGGGTGCTTGAGGCTGGAATACAACTCGACGGCGCAAGCGACCATGGTGTCAGCGAAGCGCTTTACTTGCACGACCCTGACGAAAACGGCGTCGAACTCTATTGGGATCGGCCCGAGGCAGAATGGCCTCGTGCCGCCGATGGAACGCTGGCGATGTTTACACGCAGGCTCGATGTAGATGCGCTGCTGCGAGAGCGCAAGACCTGATCAGTTGGCCCGCAGAGCTTTTCCCCGCACCAGCACAATGGCGGCTGCAATCATCTGGAGTGCGGCGCACGCATAGAACGGCACGGCGTAGCTGCCGAAGATATCACGCAGCAAGCCGACGATCCCCGGCCCGAACGCGTAGGTGAACTGACAGATCGCCGTCACGAGGCTAACCAGCACGCCGAACGCCGCCGCGCTGAACTCCCGTTGCACGATCAGCGTCGGCAGCGTGATCATGTTTCCGACCGAAAAACCGAACACCGCGCTGGCAGTGAACAATGTGACCTCGTTTCGGGTGTTGATCATGACGATTAGCGCAGCTGCCTGACTGATCGCCGATAACGCCGCCGCCTTACGCTGATCCATCCGATCAACGACGAAACCGAACAGCACGCGTCCCACCACCGCCATCGCGGTCATCAGCGCCACTGCGATGCCGGCGCGCTCGCGGCCCATGATCGGATCAAGAAACGAAATCTGGTGCACGATGAAGCCCACCTGCGCGATCATAAGCATCGCGAACGGCACGGTGATCGTCCAGAACGAAAGGCTGCCGAACGCTCCGCGGCGCATCTGTGCAATTGATTGGACGGCAGGCGCGGGCGTGACAGCGAACGCATCGACCGGCGGTAGTAAACGCTTCGGTGGCTGGCCAACCCAGATCAGAATCGCCGGTATTGCCAGCAGGACGATGACCAGCGCCGCGCCGATCGATGTCGCTGGAAAGCCAAATTTGCCAATGGCGGCAACTAAAAGCGGTACGCCGAGCACACCGCCGCAGCTTGCGCCGTTCAAGGCAAGACTAATCGCCATGCCACGCCGCTTGTTGAACCACAGCCCCAGCGTGTTGTTGATCGCGGCAAGGCTGGTGCCCGCCCAGCCAAAGGCGATCAGCGCATAGGCGACGTACAAATGCCACGGAGACGTCACTTGGCCAACCAAGGCGGTGCCTGCGGCAACAGCGAGAATGCCGCCGATGAGAAGGCGGCGTGGCCCCAGCGTGCGGATCGCTTCGCTGACAAACACCACCAGAGCCGCGCTGAACAGATAGTAACCAGTGGTGGCAGTCGAGATCAGCGAGGCCGGCCAGCCGTGAAGACGCTGCAGCTCGGCAAGATAGACACCCTGACCGTAAAAGCCAGCGCCCCAGGCAAACGTCGCAACCAGAAAGCAGACCCCGACGATCGGCCAGCCTTCATAGCGGATCGATGTCTCGTCGATGATTTTCTCATCCACGACGGGGCCGGTGTCAGGCGAATTCATATTCCGGCGTTTCCCCAAAGGAGCTTTCGCTCTTCTTCTCTGCCGATTCCAGCGGCAGTTCCGCCATCTGTCAGGATGCGGATCGCGGCGTCAAGCGAGACATTGTCATCGCCCGCATGACGGCAGGTCTTGAGAGGCGCGAAGGCGTTACGTCTTCGCCGCGTTGTAGAAGAACCGCTCACGATAATCTTGTCGCCCAGCGCCTTGGAATGGACCTCTTTCATTTGCGCTAGAATGCCGCGCTCATGCGCCACCAGCCGTCGCGGCCAACGCGTGGCGGCGCGGTGTTCTCCTGCATGCTGGCATCTTCGGTGTAGTATCGTTCGATAGCGCCAGCGTGACCGCCGCTCTCAACCACTGCAATGAATTTGTTAACGCGTGCACGTATCGGCATCTGTGTTTCCCATAGGTTTAGCCGAAAGGAAAACACAAAACGGTGGCATAGCAAAGCGGCTGCTCGTCACTGCGAGCAAAGCGAAGCAATCCAGAGTGATAGGCGAAGAACTGAATGCTTCGTCGCCATGCTCCTCACAATGACAGCAGTGCGTGCCGTTTTGTCAGAGCAATCACGTCTAGGGCGTCGTCGGCGGCACCTTGTCGGTCGGCGCAGGCATGTCCACCGTCTTGAAATCCGCCGGACTGACGATCTCCAGATATTCCATGTCCGGCGAGTAATCGAACAAGTGCACGATGCCGGACCGCTGATGCACCACGTCGCCGGCCTTCACCAGCGTCGGCTCCTCGTATATGAACTTTGCTCACCCCTTGGTCATGACGATGATCTGGAAGTCGCAATCGTGCCTATACCAGCCGATGCCCTCCGACGGCTGCATGTTGGCCTTCACCAGATGGCAGGGATTCTAAAACGACGGGAATGTGCGGACATCGCCGTGCATCTCGTGCAAGGCGCGCGAGATGCGCCCCCGAGCAGTGTCGTTTCATGCATGCGCCCGCCAACGATGGCCCAGCGGAAAGACAGTTGCGCGAGGCCATTGCCTAATATTCACCTCGAGCTCTTTCCGCCGGCTCCTGCCGTGCAGCTTTGATCCACTCCTGCACTTCAGGAAGGGCGATCACCCGCTCTTCATAGCTCGCCAGCGACCTCTGCACCGGCGTTCGCGCCTACCGCAAGGTGCACCACATGCAGGCCGGCGTCGGCCATTACGGTGTCTTCAGCGGCCGGAAGTGGAACACCGAAATCTATCCGCTGCGGGACTTCATTCACGTCAATTCGTGACAGCGCGCGAACCAGGTGGAAAAGAGGCCGCCTGCAAGCAGACGGCCAGTTTGAGGAAGAATGGCTGACCGCAAAAATGCGGACAGACCACTCTCAGACGACTCAATTCACAACGAAAGAACCAGCGGCATCCTTAAATCTAGGCGTAACAATGGTTTTGGCAAACGAGTAGTTCTGCATGCTGAAATCTGATCTATCGATATGAAAATCAGTGGTCAGTCCGCCAGCGCCTTCATTTCCCTGTAAAGATCGGATTTGCCCTCGAAGCCGATTCCCGGCAAGTCCGGCATGGTGATGTGGCCGTTCTCGACGCGCACGCCATCTGGAAAGCCGCCATACGGCTGGAACAGATCCGGATAGCTTTCATTGCCGCCAAGACCCAAGCCTGCCGCGATGTTCAGCGACATCTGGTGCCCGCCGTGCGGGATGCAGCGCGACGGCGACCAACCGTGTGTCTTCAGAACGTCGAGTGTTCGGAGATACTCGCAGAGACCATACGACAATGCACAGTCGAACTGCAGCCAGTCACGGTCCGGCCGCATGCCGCCGTAGCGAATGAGATTCCGCGCATCCTGATGGCTGAACAGGTTTTCGCCGGTGGCCATCGGACCCGGATAGTATTCCGCGAGCGCTGCCTGCAACTGGAAGTCGAGCGGATCGCCGACTTCCTTATATGATGATTGGTCAAGCCATCGGCTCTCCATTGTTCTGCTCCATTAGTTTGGCCTCCAGTATCCAGGTGAACCCATGTCTTTCCTCGGCCGGAAAACAGCCGGGACAACCTTATATCCGGTCGCTGCGCCAAGCAGCGGCACCACATTCCCGCATTCGATGGGCTGGGCTCAGGAAGGCGCGACCATCCTCATACTCGGCTGTTTAAGCCAAAGAAGACTTCCGGTTCGCCCGCCTGGATCTGCTGAAGCTGATCAGGCTTCAGTAGATGACGATGTGGAGCAGTTTCTACGCATTCTTCAGCTTCGCCCCGTCAATCACGACGCCAACCGTCACATATTTCCACAAAGCAACGAGTAGTTTGCGGGCGAGTGCGACAACGATTTTCTTGCGCTGGGCAGAACCACTCGATGCTGCTCGCTGCCGGAACCAGCGGGTTAGCGCAGAATCAGGCTGATGGCGCAGCCAGAGCCAGGCCAGCTGTATCATCGTGGTGCGTAACCGCGGGTTGCCGGCTTTCGACACTCCTTGATCACGATCAACGGATCCGCTCTGCCACGGTGTTGGTGCTAATCCCGCGTAAGCCGCGATTTGTCGGCGATTGTCAAAGTGCCTGTAAAAGCCTTCCGTCCAAAGCAGAGATGCGAACTCAGGTCCGATACAACGCAGGTTCTCGAGCATGGAAATGGCGCTATTTGCCTCTTTCCGTTCGGACGCCAGAAGCTTATCGCGCTCCGCCTCGATCACTTTGATCTGCTCGATCACCAATTCAAGACGGTCAAGTTCTCGCGATATCTGGGCTTTCAAGAAAGGTGCGAGCGGCCGACCATCGCCAGTGCGAAGCTCTTCGAGGCGAGATCGTCGATCGCGATTCAGAGGTCGGTAGCCCGAAATTCCTTGTGCGAACAGAAGTCCCTCAATTCGGTTGACGTGCGTCAGTCGCTCGACAACCAGGGCTTTCCTTTCCCGGACGAGCCGACGCCGGTCTTCCTCGTCATGGGATGGAATCCGAACCATCGCACATGCTCGTGGCTCACCCCGTTTGAACGACATAAGTGCGCGGACGAGTGTTTCTCCGTCGATACGATCGGTTTTAGCTCGGCGCGCTTTTCTGGGCACCGCTATCGATGTCGCATCCACCACATGGCTCTCAACACCTTCGTCGGCCAAGACGCGATGGACCCAGAACCCATCAAGGCCTGCCTCCTGGATAACGATCACGGGGAGCCAAGAATCGGTCTTACGGTGCGCCCTGGCGCGGAGCTCGGTAAGCAAGCTGAGCAGCCGTCCGATCTGGCCGGCTGGGAGACCCTTCCGCGCCATTTTGGTATCGATGGCCGGCACGAATGAAGTCACCAGCCAAGTTGACTGGCTCAGCTCCACCGAGACGTAAATTGCCTTGGCTACATCCATCCGGGTTTCCGCTGCTTGCTGAGACATCACTTTCATCTGTACTCGCTCCCCATGATTACGACTTGCCCAGCCTTTCGCCGGCCGGCGCCGACGTCAATCATGGGACTCGTACCAGAACAACGGATACTCCCGCAGCATCTTGGCATAGGCGATCCCGGTTTCCAGATCGAAACGTCCATTGGCGTCCACCGCAAGCTGCGCCTGGTTGCCGATTTCCTTCAGCGCCGCCTCGATGCGCTCCTGGTCTTGCGCAATGGACGCACCACCTATCTTCATCTTGACGACATTGTACCCGCGATCGAGATAGCCGCGCATCTCACTGCGCAATGCCGACAGATCCTTGCCGGGATAATAATAACCACCCGCCGCATACACGAACACGCGCGGATTGGCTTCGCGCTTGTGGCGCTCTGCCAGCAGCCGAAACAGCGGCTTGCCTGCGATCTTCGCTACCGCGTCCCAGATCGCCATATCGATGGTGCCAACGGCAACCGAGCGCTCGCCGTGGCCGCCGGGCTTTTCATTTGACATCAGCGTTGCCCACGCCTTGTCCGGGTCGATGTTGGTGCCTGCCGAATCCAGCAACGACTTCGGATCAGCTTCCAGCAGCCGCGGCACGAAGCGCTCGCGGATCAATCCGCCCTGCCCGTAGCGGCCGTTGGAATTAAACCCATAACCAACGACGCGTTTGCCGTCGCGAACCGCATCGGTAACGACGGCGACGAGGCTCGTCGTCATCTTGGTGAAATCGATATAGGCGTTGCGGATCGGGGACGAAATCGGCTTGGTGATCTCACGGACACCGACGATGCGAACGGACATGGGACGGCTGTCTCCTGGATCTGTTGCCTTCACGCTCCTGCGCGCGATGTCTACGCCACGGCCCGGAAAGTTCAAGCAAAACAGCGATTTTTTGCCATACTCCGGCTCTTTTCCGCACATCGACGCATGTGGTAGATAGCGGGCTGAAAGTCTCGGAGGCATATCGTGCACGCCCTGCTGCGTTCCTTGCTGATCTTTTTTGCGATGCTGACCACAACGCAATTCGCCGCGACTGCCGCGCGGGCTGACAAGCGCGTCGCGCTGGTGCTCGGCATCTCCGCATATCAGCATGTCGCCAAGCTGCCGAACCCATCGAACGATGCGGATGCAATGGCGGCGCTGTTCCGGAAAGCTGGTTTCGATGTCGTTGAAACAAAACGCGACGTCGGCATCGCTGATCTGCGCCGTGCGGTCGGCGACTTCTCGGACAAGGCGCAGGACGCCGATGTCGCCGTGGTGTTTTTCGCCGGCCATGGCATCGAGGTCGACGGCACCAATTATCTGGTGCCGGCGGATGCGAAGCTGGCGCGCGATTTCGATATCGAGGACGAGGCACTCTCGCTTGATCGATTGCTGAAGGCGATCGAACCCGCCAAGCGCCTGCGGCTGGTCATGCTGGATGCCTGCCGTGATAATCCCTTCGCCAAGACCATGAAGCGCACCGTGGCGTCGCGGTCGGTCGGTCGGGGCCTCGCCAAGATCGAGCCGACGGTCTCGGACACGCTGATTGCATTCGCCGCAAAGGCGGGGTCGGTCGCGCTTGACGGCGACAACAGCAATAGTCCCTTCACCACCGCCCTGCTTGAGCACATCGCGACACCGGGCGTCGATCTGCGCATTGCGTTCGGCCGGGTGCGGGATTCGGTGCTGTCCGCCACCGCCCGCAAGCAGGAGCCCTATGTCTATGGCTCGCTTGGCGGCAACACGGTTGCGATCGTCGACACGCCGGTAGCGGCCAAGGCCGATACAAAAACCGAGACCAAGCCGGCCGCGGCGCAGGTCGCATCGGCCGATCCGGGCTCGTCGGTAACGGCACGGGCTCCGGCGGTCTCACCTGCACCGTCGCCATCGGCTAACGAGATCGCGGAAGCATGGCGCGCGGTTTCCGCAACGACAAGCCCGACCGTACTCGATGCCTTCGTGCGCCGCTTCGGCGACAGCATCTATGGCGACCTCGCCCGCGCGCGTTTGCAGGACCTGAAAGCGCAGGACACGAAAGTCGCGACGGCGAAATCTGACGAGCGCTCGCTGCATCCCGCGTCGAAGGCCACCGCACCCGAAACTTCCTCCGCCACCGCTGCGGTGACCCCGGCGACCAGCGCCGCGACGACCTCGGCGGCGAACGGCTATCTCGGATGCTTCAAGGACGACAGCAAGCGCGACCTTGACGGCCACACCTTCTACGACAGCAAAATGACCACACAACTGTGCGTCTCAACATGCCGCGACAAGGGCTTCAGTCATGCCGGCACGCAATATGGTGGGCACTGTTTCTGCGGCAACAAGTTCGGCAAATTCGGCCCAGCTGACAACTGCAACGCCAAGTGCACCGGCAACCGCGACGAAACATGCGGCGGCACCTGGGCCAATGCGATTTACAAAACCAACTGATGGGCTGAGCTAGTGCGGCCTTGCTGATTGCCGCTGCCGTGGAGAACCGACGGCGTTATTCGCAGAACCGTTTGCCGTTCGTGTAATAACAGAACGGCGCGCTGTCTATCGCAGGCGCGATTTCCCTAGCGATGCTCCGGCGATTCCAGATCGCCGCCCGCTGATACTTTGAGAGGCGCGGCGCGGGCGCTGTACAGCGACTGCTGAGTTTTTCGTCCGTGACCGCGACCCAGATGGCCCGGATTCCATCCAACATACATGTCTGCATCATAGCCTTCTGCACGCAAACGGTCGCGCCTTCGCTGTAATTCTTGCTGTTGTAAACGCACAGAACCGCAGCTGGCTTGGGCTCGATCGAGGCCTTTTGCTCGGCTGAAGTCCCTTGCTCAGCCGCAGGCTTCTGCTCCGACGGCGCTTGCGCGGCCGCGGGCAGACCAAGCAGCAGAAGCAGACACGGCGCGAGAATGCGGATCATTGTCTATCTTTAGCGCGGCCCGAGACCTTCAAGAAGGCGGCGGCGCAAAAATGTTTAAGAAATAGCGGCTTCAAATACTATCAGTTGAGAGGTCACCGCGATATCCGGCCCGGCAAGACGCCGGACCGGATGCCGAGGTTCAGTGTTACTTGGTCAGCGGACAGCCGCTTTCCTTGGCGGTCGGGAAAGCCTTGTCGCCCGGCACCACTGCAAGCTGCTTGTAATAGTCCCAGGGCTTCTTCGACTCGGACGGCTTCTTGACCTCGAACAGATAGAGGTCGTGAACCATACGGCCGTTTTCGAGAACCTTGCCGCCCTGCGCGAAGTCGTCATCGACCGGCAGCTCCTTCAGCTTCTTGGCCACCGCTTCGGTATCCTTGGTCCCAGCGGCCTTGACGGCCTTCAGATACGACAAGGTCGCCGAATAAGTGCCAGCCTGAATCATGTTCGGCATCCGGCCGGTGCGCTTGAAGAAGCGCTCACCGAGATTGCGCGACCGGTCATTGACGTCCCAGTAATAACCTTCGGTCAGCACGAGGCCCTGTGCAGCCTCAAGGCCGAGGCCATGAACCTCGGCCGCCGTCAGAAGGAGGCCGGCGAGTTTCTGGCCGCCCTTGACGATGCCGAATTCCGCCGCCTGCTTGATCGAGTTCGTGGTGTCGAGGCCTGCGTTGGCGAGACCGATGATCTTCGCCTTCGAACTTTGGGCCTGCAGCAGGAACGAGGAGAAATCCGCGGTGTTCAGCGGAATGCGAACCGCACCCAACACCTTGCCACCCTGTTGCGTAACGAAGTCGCCGGTATCCTTTTCAAGTGCATGGCCGAACGCATAGTCAGCCGTCATGAAGAACCAGGAATCGCCACCGGCCTTCACCAGAGCTCCGCCAGTGCCGTACGCAAGCGCACGGGTGTCATAGGCCCAGTGGAAACCGTAAGGCTGACACGCATCGCCGCTCAGGCGCGACGTGGCAGCGCCAACCACAATGTCGATCTTCTTCATCTGCTTGGAGAGATCGTGAACCGCGAGCGCGACCGATGACGTGGTCAGCTCGGTGATCATGTCGACATTCTCAACCTCGTACCAGCGGCGCGCGATGCTGACGCCGAGGTCAGGCTTGTTCTGGTGATCGGCGGAGATTACTTCGATCTTCTGGCCGAGAACCGAGCCGCCAAAATCCTCGACAGCCATCTTGGCCGCTTCGAAAGACCACTTGCCGCCGTAGTCGGCATAGACGCCGGACTGATCGTTGAGAATTCCAATCTTGACGCCTTGCTGAGCGGAGACCGGCAGTGCTGCGGTCAGGCTGAACGCCGCGACCGTTGCGGCCAGAAACTTCGATGTCATATTGCGCTCCCAGTTATTCTTGCTTGAGACGCCTTTATAGCGGGATCACGCTTGGGCGGGGCATTGAACTTTCGCATTGAAGCAAAGCGGTTTTCGCAAGTTCATATTGCAGCGCACCAACGACTTCCGGGTGTAGGCCGTTGGCAACTGCTTCGGTTTGAGCCTTTAATGCGCGGCGGATTAGCCGCCGCGCATAAGGCCCATTTCATGAAATGCTCGGGATTTGCCATCGCCATTGGAGTGCTTTTCGTGGCGACGCAGGCGCTGGCGCAGACCTTTCCGTCCCATCTTGTCAGGATCATCGTGCCATTCGGGGCGGGCGGCCCGGCGGATGTCACCGCGCGGCTGATCGGAAGGGTTCTTCAGGAACGCTTCGGACAACCCTTCGTGGTGGAGAACCGGCCGGGAGCTGGCGCCGTCATCGGCACGGCCGAAGCGGCGAAAGCCGCTCCTGACGGCTACACGCTGCTGATGATGTCGAACGCGCAGACGGCAAACGAGTCGCTGCTGCCCAATCGAAACTACGACCTGATGCGCGACTTCACCGCCATTGCGCCGGTCAACACATCCGATCTCGTCATCGTCGTGCATCCCTCGGTTCCGGCAAAGACCCTTGCGGAATTCATCGCATTGGCCCGCGCACAGCCGGGGAAGCTCAACTACGCGTCCTCCAGACAGGGCACGCCGTATCACATGGCTGGCGAGCTTTTCAAGTCGATGACGAGCACCAACATCGTCCATGTCCCGCATCGGGGAAGCAGCGAAGCCCGCAACAATATCATCGGCGGACAAATCGAGATGATGATCGACGCCATGACGACCATGATGCCAAACATTGCCGCGGGACAGGTGCGCGCCCTCGCAACTACTGGGAAGGCCCGCTCAAGCGTCCTCCCCGATGTTCCGACCGTGGCGGAAGCTGGCGTTCCTGGCTACGAAGCAACCATCTGGCTTGGCCTGATGGCCCCAGCGGGCACGCCCGCCGCGATGATCGCAACGCTGAATACCGAAATCAACGACGCCGTGAAGCGGCCGGAGATTGTCGCGCTCTGGGCCAGCCAGGGCGCCGCGCCGATGTCAATGACCCCGGCGCAATTCGGTGCATTCCTGCGCGATGACATTCTAAAGTGGGCCGCCGTCGTCAAAGCGATCGACGGCAAGGTGCAATAAGAATCATGAACACCCTGAAAATTCTCAGTGGCGGCGCTGCGCAAGGACTCGCCGATGCGCTCACGCCCGAATTCAAGACAATCACCGGATGGGCAATCGAAGGCGAATTCGGTGCGGTCGGCATCATGGCCGACAGACTGCGTGCGGGCATACCCGCCGATGCCGTGGTGCTCACAACGGCGGTGCTCAAAGCGCTGGCCGGGCAAAACCTTATCTATCCTACCACGATACGGAACGTGGGGCTTGTTGAAACCGCGGTTGCGGTGCGCAGCGATGACCCTCATTTCGAAATCGACAGTGCCGAGGCCTTGCGTGAGGCATTGCTTGCGTCAGACGCCATCTTCGTGCCCGACACCAAATCCTCGACTGCGGGAGTACATGTCGCGAAAATACTCAAAGGTCTGGGACTCGCAGACCAAATTGCGGCGCGGCTGTGTGAGTTCCCCAATGGCGCAACCGCGATGCGACATCTCGCGGCGTCGAAAGCCAGCCGCCCTATCGGCTGCACGCAGACGACGGAAATTCTCAATACGCCGGGACTGACGTTGATCGGACCACTGCCGCACGGTTACGAACTGACAACGATGTACGCGGCAGCGCTGACGGCAACGACAGAGCATGCTGCGATCGGGCAGGCTTTCATCGACCTGCTCACCGGCGATGACCATCGTGCGCTCAGGCGGAAAGCCGGATTTCAGGACTCATAGAACTACCGCGGACGGTATCGGCCCGCGGAAAGTCTTCGAAACCGGACACCTTTTCCATCGGCGAGGCGCGTGGCCTCGTAACCGCCGTCGCGTATGGCATCGCGCTGCGGCCGCGCGTTCTCGGGATTGCGCTCCTTCTCCCACCACGATGCCCGTTGCGACGCGCGCGGCAGCGCAAAGCCGAGAATGTCCTCTATCTCCTCAAAGCTCAGGACGAATTCAACCTTGGTCTGGTGTGAGAGATGCTCACGAAGCGGATCGTAATCGCTCAATCCGGCGCTCCATTGTGTTGTAAACCTGCATGCGAGCCGATAGGTACGTGGCATCGTCCCTCTTGAACAGAGTTTTCCGTGAATCTGTTTATTTTCGGTCTCGGCTTCAGCGGCAGAACCATTGCTGAGCGCCGCACGGCCCGTGGCGACCGCGTCACTGGAACCGTACGGACGCGACACAAGGCGCAGGCCTTGGCCGCTGCAGGCTTGTCGGTGCACGTGTTCGGGCCGGATGGGTGCGACAGCGCTATCGACACCGACATTGCCGAAAGCGATGCCTTGCTGATCTCGGTGCCGCCCGGGACCGGCGGCGATCCAGTGCTTGCGGCTTACGCCCACCAGATTGCGGCCGCGCCGAAGCTGCGATGGATCGGCTATCTCTCGACTATCGGCGTTTATGGCGATCACGGCGGCGCGTGGGTCGATGAACGAACACCGGCGGCGCCGACCAATGCTCGTTCGCGCGAACGCGCTGATGCCGAACAGGCGTGGCTTACCTTCGGTGCCGCGAACAACATCGCCGTTCACATTTTTCGGCTCGCGGGCATCTACGGTCCCGGTCAGAGCCAGCTCGTGCAGCTGGCACGCGGAACGGCCCGCCGCATCGTCAAACCAGGCCAGGTGTTCAACCGCATCCATGTTGAAGACATCGCACGCACGGTGGACGCGTCGCTCGATCGGCCTCGTTCGGGTGCGATCTACAATGTCACCGACAACGAGCCCGCACCGCCGCAGGACGTGGTGACTTTCGCCGCCTCGCTCTGCGGTGTTGCACCGCCGCCTGAAATCAGCCTTGACGACGCAGGTCTCACCGAGATGGGCCGCTCGTTCTATGCCGAGAGCAAACGCGTGCGGAACGACCTGCTCCGCAACGAACTCGGCGTCACGCTGGCCTATCCCACCTATCGCGAGGGCCTGACGGCCCTGCGCGCATCCGGCGAAGGGCCGCGCTGAACGTGATTACGCCGCCCTGTCGCTCTTCGCGGCGCGGATCGCATCCCAGATTTTCACCGGCGTCAGCGGCGTTTGCAGCGATGTGATGCCAAGGTCACTGAGCGCATCCATCACGCCGTTGACGATACAAGGCGGGCCGCCGATCGCGCCGGATTCGCCGCAGCCTTTAGCGCCGAGCGGATTGGTCTTGCACGGTGCGGAATCGTCGAGCGTGACATCAATGTGCGGCATGTCGCTGGCGCGGGGGATGCAATAATCCTGATAGCTCGCGGTCAGCAACTGGCCCGAAGAATCGTACACCACGCCTTCATAGAGCGCCTGTCCGATGCCCTGTGCGACTCCGCCGTGCACCTGGCCGGTGACTAGCATCGGATTGATCGCAACGCCGACGTCATCCACTGTGGTGTAACGCACCACGCGAGTCACACCAGTTTCCGGATCGATCTCGACCTCGCAGATATGCGTCCCGTTCGGCCAGGTCGGCCCATCCACCTCGCCTTTGCTCTCGACGCTGAGGCGCGAGTCCTTCTCGTCCTTGGCCAGATCGAACAGGCTGACACGCCGGTCAGTGCCAACCACCGTCAGAACGCCGTCGCCATATTCGATATCGCCGACTGAGGCCTCGAGTACATGCGAGGCTTTCTCGCGCGCCTTCTGAATCAGATCGCCAACCGACACAACGGTTGCAGTACCGCCCACGAACAACGAACGCGAACCGACGCTGCCGCCGCCCGTCGCCTTGTCGGTGTCGCCCTGAATCACATCGATTCGGTCGAGCGGAATGTCGAGCGCACCAGCCACCATCTGCGAGTAGCTGGTCTGAAGGCCCTGCCCCATCGCCTGGGTGCCCGACTGCAGCACGACGCGGCCCTCGGCTGTCGCCGACAGTGTAACCTTCTCGCTGTGTACACGGCCGCCGGTCCATTCGATGTAGCTGGTGAGGCCGCGCCCATAGAGCAGGCCCTTCTTCTTCGCTGCTTTCTTGCGCGAGTTGAATCCATCCCAATCCGCGAGTTTTGAGGCGCGTTCGAGCATGTGCGCGAAAGCGCCGCTGTCGTAAACTTCGCCGACCGCATTCTTGTAAGGCAGTTGCGACGGCTTGATGTAATTGACCTTGCGGATCTGGCGCGGATCCATACCGATCTGCCGCGCGGCGGCATCCATCAGCCGCTCAACGATAAAGACCGCTTCCGGTCGCCCTGCGCCGCGATACGGCCCAGTCGGTGCGGTGTGGGTCAGGACAGCCTTGATGTCGAAGTGAATCAGCGGAAGATCATAGACGCCGGTCGCCACGAACGGCCCGAGCACCAGCGGAATGATCACGCCCGCACCGGTGAGATACGCACCGGTGCCGCCAAGCGAGCGAACGCGAAATGCCAGCACGCGGCCTTTCTCGTCGAGCGCGAATTCGCCGGTCGATGTGAGATCGCGGCCGTGCGAACCGCCAATGAAGTCGTCGATGCGATCGCCGCGCCAGCGCACCGTGCGCTTCAGTTTCGTAGCCGCGTAAGCGACGATGCCGTCTTCGGGATAGAGATTGACCTTGTGACCGAAGCCGCCGCCGATGTCGCCGACCAGTACCTGAACGCTGTCTTTCGGGCGTTTGAGCACAACATCCGTAAGAATGTCGCGCGTCGCGGTCGGCGTCTGGCTCTGGACATGCAGTGTAAGGCGGCCGGTTTTCTTGTCGACCTCCGCCATGGTGCTGCGCGGCTCCATCGCGGACGGCACCAGCCGCTGGCTGGTAATGTCGAGCGAGACCACGTGCCTGGCCTTCGCGAAAGCCGCTTCCGTTGCGGCCGCATCGCCATAACTCATGGCGGCGGCGATATTGTCCGGCGCATCCGGCCAGACCACAGGCGCACCGGACGCCAGAGCATCGGTTGGACTAACAGCCGCGGGCAGAACCTCGTAGTCAATGATGATGGCCTCGGCTGCCGTCTGCGCATCGGCCCGCGATGGGGCGAGTACGACCGCGACCGGCTCGCCGGCAAAGCGGACAACATCATGGGCCAGCAAACGCCGCGGCGGCGCAGCCATTGGCGAACCGTCGGGCCGCTTGAAGATCGGCAGGGTTGGGATCGTGCCGATATCGTCCGCAACCAGATCCGCCCCTGTGTAGACTGCTGCGACGCCCGGCATGGCCAACGCGGCGCTGGTGTCGACAGCCGTGATCTTGGCGTGGGCGTGCGGAGAGCGCAGCACGTAAAGCCACAGCGCGCCGTCCTGCGCCTTGTCGTCGATGAAATGCCCTTGCCCAGTGAGAAGCCGCTGATCCTCAAGACGCTTGACGGACTGGCCCGCGCCGAAGCGCAGGTTGGAGGGCAGAATATTCATAGGGATTCCTTCGAGATGGTGACCTGACACCGGAGCCGACGTAGTCACCGCCGCTTCCGAATATCGGGTTTCGCATAGCACAACCATGCACCGGGAGTTGAGTCCGAGAACTGGTTTTCCGCCATGCGCTGGAATCGGGCCTTCCAAGCCCCAGCGCCCTTGTCCCAACCTTGCATGTCTGGCTGCGCCGCTTAAGGTCACTGCAATGAACGAAATGCGCCACCCCAAGTCCGCCCCGCTCCGGGTCGCCCCGACGGCGTGCCCGCACGATTGCCCCTCGACCTGCGCTCTGGAAGTCGAGGTGCTTGATGAGCGCACCATCGGCCGGGTGCGCGGTGCGCGGGACAACGGCTATACCGCCGGCGTGATCTGCGCCAAGGTCGCCCGTTACGCTGAACGCATCCATCACCCCGACCGCCTGACAAAGCCGCTGCTCCGCACCGGATCCAAAGGCTCCGGGACCTTTGCGCCGATCTCATGGGACTTGGCGCTCGACCTGGTCGCAGAGAAATTCCGCGAGGCCGAGGCGCGCTATGGCAGCGAGGCGGTGTGGCCCTATCAATATGCCGGGACCATGGGTCTGGTGATGCGCGACGGCATCCATCGCCTGCGCCACGCGAAACGATATTCCGGCTTCCATTCCACGATCTGCGTCAATCCGGCATGGACCGGATTCGTCGCCGGCACCGGCAAGCTCGCCGGTCCCGATCCGCGTGAGATCGCAAAGTCTGACTGCGTCGTGATCTGGGGCACCAATGCGGTGAGCACCCAGGTCAACGTCATGACCCACGCGACGCGGGCGCGAAAGGAACGCGGCGCGAAGATCGTCGCCGTCGATGTCTACATGAACGGCACCATGGAGCAGGCCGATCTCGCGGTGCTGGTGCGGCCGGGCACCGACGGCGCGCTTGCCTGCGCGGTGATGCATTGCCTGTTTCGCGACGGCAAAGCGGACCGCGATTTTCTTGCGCAGCATACCGATGCACCGCGCGAGCTTGAGCAGCATCTGCAAAGCCGCGGTCCGGAATGGGCTTCAAAAATTACCGGCTGCCCGGTCAAAACCATCGAGGAATTTGCTGCGCTGGTGGGAAACACCCCGCGCACATATTTTCGGCTCGGCTATGGCTTTTCCCGCTCACGCAACGGCGCAGCCAATATGCACGCCGCAAGCTGCATTGCGGCCGTGACCGGCGCGTGGCGCCATGAAGGGGGAGGCGCATTCCACAACAACGGCGCGATCTATCACTGGGACCGCTTGCTGATCGAAGGACTCGATGTGGTCGATCCATCGATCCGCATGCTCGACCAATCCCAGATCGGCGCGATCCTGTGCGGCGACGCGGATGCGCTGTTCGGCGGACCGCCGGTGACGGCGATGCTGATCCAGAACACCAACCCGGTATCAGTCGCGCCGGACCAGACTCGCGTCAAACAGGGCTTCGCGCGCGAGGATCTGTTCGTGTGCGTACATGAGCAGTTCATGACCGAGACGGCGAAGGTCGCCGATCTCGTGCTGCCCGCCACGATGTTCATGGAGCATGACGACGTTTATCAAGGTGGCGGACATCAATACATTCTTGCAGGCCCCAAACTGATCGAGCCGCCGGGCGAATGCCGCTCGAATCACGATGTCATCGTGGATCTTGCGAAGCGGCTTGGCGCCGAGCATCGCGGCTTCGACATGACGCCGCGTGAGATCATCGACTGGACGCTGCGGGAATCCGGCTGGGGCACGCTGGAAAACCTCGAGCGCGAACGCTGGATCGACTGTCAGCCTGACTTTGAGACTGCGCATTACGCCAACGGCTTTGCGTGGCCCGACGGCAAATTCCGCTTCAAGCCCGACTGGCCGACGGTGCCATTCCGCAGCCCGGGACTTTCCGGTCCCGTCGATGGCTTGCCGCAATTGCCGGATCATTGGACGGTGATCGAGGAGGCCGACGAAGATCATGAATTTCGTCTCGCCACGTCTCCGGCGCGCAATTTCCTCAACTCGACGTTCACCGAGACACCGACTTCGCTCGGCCGCGAACAGCGGCCGACGGTGATGATCCATCCCGACGATGCGGCAGCGCTATCGATCGCGGATGGCGACAAGGTGATCCTCGGCAATCAGCGCGGCGAAGTACGCATTCACGCCAAGACCTTCGAAGGCGTCCGGCGTGGCGTGCTGATCGCGGAGTCGATCTGGCCGAACGAAGCGTATGAAGACGACCGCGGCATCAACACGCTCACGGGTGCAGACCCGATTGCACCCTATGGCGGCGCGGCGTTCCATGACAACCGCGTCTGGATCAAGCCCGCAGCGTAACCTGCCGCCGCTCCCGGCCCATCATCCCATCCAGCTTCGGATCAGCATATAGATCGCGACGCAGGAAATCACACCCACGAAGATATCGTTCAGCAAGGAACGCCTGTCTGCGAGCAGATGCGCCGATTTCACGCCGATATATCCGCCAGCCAGGCCACCGACGATAAAGACTGCGGTCAGCGGCCAATCGATCAGGCCGGAAAAAGCGTAGCTCGCTGCGGTGGTCAGCCCAAAAGCCAGCACGGCCACCAACGACGAGCTTACCGCGTAAACCAGCGGCATGTCGGTCGCAAAGACGAGCGCCGGCACGATCAGGAATCCGCCGCCGATGCCGAAGAAACCGGACAGAATTCCGGTCGCGAGCCCGAGACCAGAGAGCACCGGCGCGTTGGTCTTGCTCAATTGCACAAGCTGGTTGCCGCCGTGATCGCGGCGACGCCGCATCAGCGCAGCGATCACCAGCATCAAGAGCGCAAACATCACCAGCAGACGCTGGCCGTCGACCATCTTGCCGACCAGAGACCCAAGAAATGCTCCGACGACGCCGGCTCCCGCGAGCACTGATGCGCATCCCCACTTCACCATACCCGAGCGTGCGTGGATAATGAGGTTGAATGCGGCACTCGCCGCAACGGCGAACGCACTGGTGCCGATCGCTACATGCGCGTTCGGCACTCCGACCAGATAAACCATCAAGGGAACCGCGAGAATCGAACCGCCGCCACCGACCAGACCCAGCGAAAAGCCGACAAGCGAGCCCGATGCTGCTCCGAGCAAGCCTTGCGCCAAGGAGATCATGCAAAGAACATCATACTGCGTGCCCCCGCCAGCGGTTCATCCAGCCGTGCTGTTGCGTTCGGGACAGCATGACATGATTTCAGCGCAGGACCACCGGCAACGGCAGGATTCGGCAGCTTTCAACAGGTCTGCGAGATTGCGTTAATGCCAGGGATGCACAACCGCGCTACGCGGAAGGCCGATTTTCCCAATAGGGATCACGCAGCTTGCGCTTGAAGATCTTGCCGCTGGCCTCGCGCGGCAGTGCCTCAAGGAAGTTAATGTCTTTCGGCACTTTGAAGTTCGCCAGCCGTTTGCGCAGATAATCCTGCACATCCTTCGGCGTCAGCGCGGCACCGGTATCCGGCTCGATGCAGGCGCACAGCCGCTCGCCGAACTCTTCATCCGGGATGCCGAACACCGCACAGTCGCGCACGCCGTCCATGCCGATCAAGGTGTTCTCGATTTCCGCGGGATAGATGTTGACGCCACCCGAAATCACCATGTCACGCTTGCGGTCACACAGGAACAGATAGCCGTCCTCGTCGAGGTAACCAACATCGCCGACGCTGATCAGACCCTCACGGCCAGCTTCCTCGCGCGCACCGGCCTTGCGGTAATAATCGAAATCCGGGATCGCGGTCTGCCTCATGAAAATCTCGCCGATCTCGTTCAAACCGCAGGGCTCGCCGTTCGGCCCAAAGATCTTGACGATACCGCCTTCGATGACGCGCCCGACCGTGCCGGGTTTCGCCAACGCCTCCTGCGCCGAATGCCAGATTGGAATTCCGGTTTCGGTCGAGCCGAAATACTCGTGAACCACCGGCCCCCACCACGCAATCATCGCCTGCTTCACCGCGATGGGACAGGAAGCCGCGCCATGCACGACGAAACGCAGCGACGACAGATCGTAGCGCGCCTTTACCTCGTCAGGCAGCCGTAGCAGACGCACGAACATGGTCGGGACCATGTGCATGTGCGTGACCTTGTGTCGCTCGATCAACTGCAACAGATCTTCGGGATCGAAGCGCGGCTCGAGCACGATGGTGCAGTCGTGGCGAAATGCCAGCATGCCATAAGAATTGGGCGCCGAATGATACATCGGGCCATTCATCAGAACGACCTGATCCTCGTTCGGTTTCACGCCATAGGTAATCGCGCTGACACGTTCTACGGCAACCATTTTCTCGGGCTGCATCGGCAGACGCCGAACCCCCTTCGGCCGGCCTGTGGTGCCGGAGGTGTAGAACATCGGCGATGCACGGCCGGGCACGTCCCTTAATGGCGCGTGGCCATCGCGCCAGGTGTCCCAATCCACAAGGCCATCGGGCACGCGCGCAGCTCAGGCGAAACACTGAAAGCATCGCCGATTTCCGGCGGAGTCGTCACCACCAGCAGCGGCAGCCGCTTCGGCAAGCCATCCTTGATCTGGGGCAGCAAGTCGGCGTGGCAGACCAGCGCCTGAGCGCCGCTGTCGGCCAGGATGTAGGCAACCTCCTCGGCCTTCAGGTGCCAATTGATCGGCACCACCGGCGAACCAAGCATCGCGGCGGCCGATGAAGCTTCGAAGAAGGCGAAATCGTTGCGCAACATCATCCCGACGGGCGCGCCGTCGCGAACGCCGAGCGCCTTGAAGCCGTTCGCCGCGCGCGCGATGCGCTCTTGAATCTCGGGAGTGCTGATCTGGCGATCGCCGCTGATGATCATGGTGTCGTTCCAGCTGGAAGAGGACGAGAACGGGCGCGCCGCTGCATCCGCAGCACGCCCGCTGTAAATTTACTGATCGTCGAGAACCTTGCCGAACCCAACCCAGCTCTTGCCGTCGAAGCGGCGCAGTAGAAGTTGCTGGAACGGCAGATAGTCATCCGCTCCTGTGGTCACCGTGATGCCAGGCAACAACAACGGCAACTGAACGTCCTTCAATGAGGCGGCCTGGCGCTTGATATTCTCGGCGCTAATGTCGTCCTTGCACGCCTTGAGAACGGCGACCATCAGTTGGGCGTAGTGATATCCGGCGGCATAGTTGGAATTGTTGAGATCCGCATTCGGCATGTATTGCTTCATGAACGCGAAGTAGTCCTTCACGCCCGGATCGTTTGCCCACTGGACATCATTGACGTCCTTCTGGTTGCTGGACGAAATCATGCCGACGGCATTCTCCAGACCGGCCGGCGCCAGAAACGAGATTGACGCCGCTGAGGTTGGCAGGAATGTCAGCTCGGGCTTCCAGCCCAATTCGGCAATACCTTTGATCAATTGCGACGTGAATTTCCCAAGCACCACGCCGAACAGCACGTCAGCGCCGGAAGCCTTCAAGGTCGCAAGCTGCGAGCTGATGGTCGGCGCACTGGTTTCATAGCTGACCTCAGAGACAATCATCGTGGCAGCTTTGGCGCCGAGCGCGCGTTTGAAGCCGTTGACATAGTCGCGGCCGAAATCGTCGTTCTGCGCCAGGATTGCAATCTTGGCGTTCGGCTTGGTTTGCAGGATGTACTTGGCGTAAATCACACCCTCGGACTCGTAAGCCGCCATGCCGGGCATCGTATACGGGAAGCCCTTCGGATCGGCCCATTTGGTCGCGCCGCTGAGAACGAAGAGCTGGGGGATCTTCTTGCCGTTGAGATAGCGATGCACGGCGTTATTGGTCGCGGTGCCGAGCGAGCCGAACATCACCTGTACCTCGTCCTGCTCGACGAGTTTACGCGTATGCTCGACGGTCTTCGGCGGCGAATAGGCGTCATCCATGCTGATGAACTTCACCTTGCGCCCGTTGATGCCCCCCTCGGCATTGACCTTCTCGAAATACGCTTCCTGCACACGGCCAATCGTGCCGAAGCCAGACAGCGGCCCGCTGTAAGGCAATGTCTGTCCGATGCGGATTTCGCCCTTCTTGTCCGCCAGCGCTTGCGTCAGTCCGCAAGCGGTGAGCGTCAGCAACGCAATCGTGTGCAGTGATCCGGCTTTCATGGTTCTCTCCCTATTTGATTGTTGTCATCGGACCGCGCTTATGCGCGTGCCCCCATGTAGTTCAGGCGCTTGCGCGCCGCGTGAAATCGCCACTGGCTTCGGCAAACTCCGCCTTCAGGCGCTCGACCAGTTCCGCCACCGGCGGCACGTCGGTGATCTGGCCGATGCCCTGCCCCGAGCCCCAGATATCCCGCCAGGCCTTGACCTTCATATTGCCGCCGGAACCGAAGTTCATCTTCGTCTTGTCGGCGACGGGCAGATTATTCGGATCGAGACCCGCAGCCGCGATCGAGGGGCCGAGATAGTTGCCGTGAACGCCGGTGAACAGGTTGGTATAGACCGTGTCATGGGCAGCGTAGTCGGTCAGCGCCTTCTTGTAAGCGGGATCGGCATTGGCCTCGACGGTGGCGATGAAACGCGTGCCCATGTAGGCCATGTCGGCACCGAGCGCGAGCGCGGACGCAATGCCCCAGCCGTCGGAGATCGCACCCGACAGCAGAATGGTACCCTTGAACCACTGCTTCACTTCACGCACCAGCGCGAAGGGCGACAACGTTCCGGCATGGCCACCCGCGCCGGCGCAGACCAGAATGAGGCCGTCGACACCCTGCTCCGCCGCCTTGCGCGCGTGCTTCACGTTGATGACGTCGTGAAACACCACGCCGCCATAGGAATGCGCCGCATCGACGATCTCGGACGGCGGACGCAACGAGGTGATGATGATCGGAACCTTATGCTTCACGCAGGTTTCCATGTCCTTCATCAACCGGTCGTTGGAGGCGTGGCAGATCTGGTTGACCGCGTAAGGGGCAACTTTCTTGTCCGAATTCTGCGCTTGATATTCGCCGAGTTCATCCTCGATCTGCGTCAGCCACTCGCCGAGCTTCTCGACCGGCCGCGCATTCAGCGCCGGGAACGAACCGACGATGCCAGCCTTGCATTGCGCGATCACGAGTTCGGGACCCGACACGATAAAGAGCGGCGATCCAAGAACGGGAAGTTCGAGCGTACCGGTGAGCGAAGCTGGAAGCGGCATCGGATTTTTCCTGCGTTGAATGTGAGCGACGATAACATCTTGACCTGCCCCCCAAATCTCCAATATTGAACAGTTGCGATATCAGGATTGAACAGTGATGGATTGGGATCTTTGCCGGACCTTCATCGCCGTCGCCGACTCCGGCAGCTATCTTGGCGCCGCCCGCCGATTACGCTCGAGTCATCCAACGGTTGGTCGCGAAATCGCGGCGCTGGAAGCTCAACTCGGGACCAAACTGTTTGTCCGCTCCAATGACGGCCTGGTGCTGACGGCGCAGGGGCGCCGATTCCGCGAGCATACAGGGGCGATGGAGGCGGCTGCGCTGCGGGCCGAAGCCGCAGTGTCCGCCACGGGCACGAAGGCGAGAGGGCAGGTCAAGTTCTCGATCGGTCCGACGCTGGCGGCCTACTGGCTGATGCCGCACATGGCGTCATTCATCGAGACCCATCCCGACGTCCAGATCGAGTTCGTCACCCACCCGTTCCCGGTGAGCGTGCGCAAGCGCGAGGCAGACATCGTGTTGCGCATCTATCAAAGCGGCGACGAGAATCTGGTCGGCCGCAAGATCGCGCGCCTCGGTGTCGGCTTCTATGCGTCGCGCGATTACGCCGCTCGCCGCCCGCTGCCCGCGCACCGCGACGACTGGAAGCACCACAGTGTCGTCGGCTTCGCGGACCGGGCCTCGAACGCCGAACTCGGACGCTGGAGCGATCATGTCGCGCGGCAGGCATCTGTGGTGATGCGGTGCTCATCGCAGGCTGACATGCTGGCCGCCGTCCGTGCCGGGATCGGCATCTGTGCGATGTCCTGCATCGTCGGCGATGCGCATGACGACCTGATCCGCGTAGCGCCGCAAAAGCTGGCTGGCATTTCGGACATCTGGCTGCTGGCGCATCCCGACCTGATCGATCTGCCACCGGTCCGCGCCATTATCAATTTTGTCACGCAACGCTCCCGCGCCGACCGCGAAATTCTCAGCGGCGCCGCAAAGGCATGAAACGCGTGATGGATAAAAACCCTGTAAATCAATTGTCTTTTATTTGAACCGCCGCATTGCCTGCGAGCTTCAATCCAGCGCAAGGTATGCCCCCTGCCGCCAACGGCGCGGCTACAGCACGCGTTCACAAGCAAGAATCAATTATCACGGGAGATCACAATGGGTTTCGAGGGACTTCAGCTTCGCTCCTTGATCAGGAAGAGCGGTGAACTCGAACTATCGCTCGCCAAGGTCAAAATTCCCGAGCCGGCCGCCGACGAAGTCATCGTCCGGGTCGAGGGCTCTCCAATCAACCCTTCCGATCTGGGCCTGCTTGTGGGCGCGGCCGATATGACGACCGCCAAATCGTCCGGCACCAATGATAATCCGGTCGTGACGGCAACCGTCCCGGAGTCGTTGATGCGGGCGATGGCGGGTCGCCTCGATGAATCGATGCCGGTCGGAAATGAAGGCGCCGGTGTTGTCGTCGCGGCCGGAAGCTCCAGCAGAGCGCAGTCAATGATCGGCAAAATGGTCGCCATGATCGGCGGCGCCATGTACGCGCAGTACCGCTGTATCAAGGCCGCTGACTGCCTTGTGCTTCCCGATGGAACGACAGCCGCGGAAGGCGCTTCGTGCTTCGTCAATCCACTGACATCCCTGGGGATGACAGAGACCATGCGGCGTGAGGGACACAAGGCGCTCGTGCACACGGCAGCGGCGTCAAATCTCGGTCAGATGCTGAACAAGATTTGCCTCACGGACGGCATCGGCCTCGTCAACATCGTGCGCAATGCCGAGCAGGAAGCAATCCTCCGCAAGATCGGCGCGACCTACGTCTGCAATTCTACCAGCGCAACTTTCATGGAAGACCTGACGCAAGCATTGGTGGCGACAGGCGCGACGCTGGCATTCGACGCCATCGGCGGCGGCAAGCTGGCGGGCCAGATCCTGACCTGCATGGAAGCGGCCGCCAACAAGACCGCCAAGGTCTACAGCCGATATGGCTCGACCGTTCACAAGCAGGTCTACATTTACGGCGGCCTCGATACACGCCCGACAGAAATCAACCGCAGCTTCGGGATGGCTTGGGGCATCGGCGGCTGGCTGCTGTTCCCGTTCCTGCAGAAAATAGGACCGGCGGAAGCGCAGAAGTTGCGCGAACGCGTAGCCGCGGAACTCAAGACCACCTTCGCCAGCCATTACACTCAGGTCGTGTCGCTGCAGGAAGCGCTGCAGCTCTCAAACATCGCTGCCTACGGCAAGCGCGCAACGGGCGAGAAATTTCTTATCAATCCGAACAAGGCTTGATGGGTTGCGCAGCCCGCCGAAGACGGACTGCGTCGATATGCGCCGACGTGAGAAGCTCAACAAAAAAGGCCCCGGTTATCCGGGGCCTTAAGTTTGTCTGGAGAAAACTTATTAGTACTTCGCGACGACCGGGCCACCCCAGTTGAAGCGATAGTTGACGCCAACCTTCACAGTGTGGAGGTCGTCCTTGTAGGACAGCGCCCGAGCGCCAACATTGGTGTAGGCGACGTTGGTGGTGTCGAAGTTGTAGTACTGGTACTCAACCTTCGCCGACCATGCGGGAGCGAACATGTACTCCAGACCGCCACCGACGGTGTAGCCGGTCGATTCGCGGCTGGCGACGGCCGGCAGGAAGCCAGCGGTTGCAGCAAGACCGTTGTCGTCACGGAACGCGACACCGCCCTTGGCGTAGATCAGGCCCGGACCCCAGGTGTAACCGAGGCGACCGGTGACCGAAGCGAGCCAGTCGGAACGATCACGGAGCGAGTTCACGCCGCTGGTGAAGGTGCGGTCGCTGTTCGACAGGCCGGAAATCTGGCCTTCGATACCAACCAGCCAGTTCGGAGCGAACTGGTAGTCAGCGCCGATCTGGCCACCGCCGAGGAACGCTGCGTCACGGTTGGTGCCGACGAGGGTCGGGTCGGTGGTGGTGAAGCCGTTGTCGCCACCGAAAGCGGCGCCGATGTGCGCACCGACGTAGATGCCGGTCCAGTTGTAGATCGGCGCGGCGTAAACCGGTGCCTTGGTGTAGGTACGGGCCGGCAGATCAGCGGCAACTGCCGAAGCAGTACCGAGGGCAACCAGTGCCACAGTGCCGAGCAAAAACTTCTTCATCTTAGTTCTCCAGTTTTAAGTCCGCTTCGATTTTTCGAAGCAGTTTTCCAAGGCGCGAACGCAATGGGGTTTCGATTTCGTGAGTCGGAATATACCGGCTTCTTCCGAAAAAGCCGTCTCCGAAATGCAACAGTCAGAAGGGAAGTGAGGCTTCCTAAGACAAGGAATTGTTTGGGATATTTGGTTCCCTAGTCTCCATGATTTGATCACGTTTTCGTCACATTTCCAGAAGCCGTCGGAACAATCATCTGTTTATCAAAGGGTTCCCGTTCGCACTTTCCTTGCGCTAGAACAAAAAGAGTACATATTATGTCTGTAACTAACGGGCGGCTTGCGTGTGGATAACCGATGAGGCGGGCTCATCGGGCGGGCCGGAGCGTATAGGGTCATTTTCGGAGCGGGCGTTTCCCAAGTTGGGATGGCAATCCCGCGAACATAAATCCTGACAGATTCGGGCGCACCGTATGCGTGCGCGAAAGTGGAGAGCGGCAATGGCGGGAAGCGTCAATAAAGTCATTCTGGTTGGAAATCTCGGCGCCGACCCTGAAATCAAGCGGACGCAGGATGGTCGCCCGATCGCGAACCTAAGCGTCGCAACGTCGGAGACCTGGCGCGACAAGAATTCCGGCGAGCGGAAAGAAAAGACGGAGTGGCATCGCGTCGTGATCTTCAGCGAAGGTCTCTGCAAGATCGCCGAGCAGTATCTAAAGAAGGGATCCAAGGTCTACCTGGAGGGCCAGTTGCAAACCCGCAAATGGCAGGACAAGGATGGCAAGGACCGCTATTCGACCGAAGTCGTTCTTCAGAACTTCAATTCGACTTTGACAATGCTCGACGGCAAGAGCAGTGGCGGTTCGTTTGGCGCTGATGAGAGTGGTGGTGACTTCGGATCGTCAGGTCCGTCGCGCTCGGCACCTCCGCGCCGTGTTGCTGCTGGCGGCGGTCGCAACGACGACATGAATGACGATATTCCATTCTAATCTATTTTATTGACGATGGTGTGCGAGCGCAGAGCCAGTAAAATTTCGCTGGCTCTGTGTGTCGCAGCTTCAACGTCGCCTGACGCATCCCGTTGAGGTCTGATTTTCAAGCCAGCTTCATTGCCGGAAGCGACCGATGAGCCTAGCGCCACTGTTCAATGCGCCTTTGGTCATTCAGCTGCACGCCTTTGCCGCCATGAGCGCGCTGGTGCTGGGTATCGTCCAGTTCGCTTCTACGAAGGGTACGTTGCCTCATCGCGCCCTCGGCTGGACCTGGGTTGTACTGATGATGACCGTCGCGGTAAGTTCGTTCTGGATTCATCAGAATCAGATCAGGCTGGGCGGGCCGTGGAGTCCGATCCATTTGCTGTCGATCTTCAGCTTGATCATGCTTCCGCTGGGCATCTGGTTTGCTCACAGACATCGGGTGAATGGCCACCGGATTACAATGATCTCGCTTTTTACGGGCGGGCTGGTGATTGCGGGACTGTTCACATTCGTGCCTGGCCGCATCGTGCATGCGATCGCGTTTGGGCAGTAGCTCCCGTTCCAAAGAGCGGTTTACCGCCAAGCCGAGCCGATTTTTTGTCACTTATAAGCTTTTGTAACTGTTGGCATTTTCGTGCTGTTTTTAGGCGTGAATGCGGTTGGCGTTGGCCCGCGAATTCGCCTATATAACAGGAGTATTTCGCACCCAGGATTCGCACGTTGGCTGACCAAGAAGATCCGCCGTCCGGCCCGTCCGAGACGGCCGATATCCGTCCCGTTTCGATCACGGATGAGATGAAGCGCTCGTACCTCGATTACGCGATGAGCGTGATCGTGGCGCGTGCGTTGCCGGACGCGCGCGACGGTCTCAAGCCCGTTCACCGCCGTATCCTCTATGCGATGTACGAAAATGGTTTCGAGTGGAACAAGCCGTATCGCAAATCGGCGCGCACCGTCGGTGACGTGATTGGTAAATACCATCCACACGGCGACCAGTCGGTCTACGACGCGATGGTGCGCATGGCGCAGGACTTCTCCATGCGCGTGCCACTGATCGACGGGCAGGGCAACTTCGGCTCGGTCGATGGCGATATGGCCGCTGCGATGCGTTACACCGAGTCGCGCCTTGAGAAGGTCGCTCACTCGCTGCTCGACGATATCGACAAGGACACCGTTGACTACCAGCCGAACTACGATAGTTCCGAGCGTGAGCCGAAAGTTCTGCCTGCAAAATTTCCGAACCTGCTGGTCAATGGCGCCGGCGGTATCGCGGTCGGTATGGCGACGAATATCCCGCCGCACAATCTCGGCGAAGTGATCGACGCGTGTATTGCGCTGATCAACGACCCCGCGCTTGGCATCGACGACCTTATCAATATCGTTCCCGGACCGGATTTCCCGACCGGCGGCATTATCCTTGGCCGCCAGGGTATCCGTGCGGCCTACCATCTGGGCCGCGGCTCCATTGTGATGCGCGGCAAGGTCAACATCGAGACCATCCGCAAGGATCGCGAAGCGATCATTGTCTCGGAAATCCCGTATCAGGTGAACAAGGCGAGCATGGTCGAGCGCATCGCCGAGCTGGTGCGCGAAAAGAAGATCGAAGGTATTTCGGATCTGCGCGACGAGTCCGACCGCGACGGTTACCGCGTGGTTGTTGAACTGAAGCGCGATGTGGTGCCGGAGGTGGTGCTGAATCAGCTCTATAAGTTTACGCCATTGCAGACCAATTTCGGCGCTAACATAGTGGCTCTCGATGGCGGCCGTCCGCGGGTGATGAACCTGAAGGATTTGCTGACTGTTTTTGTCGCGTTCCGCGAGAGTGTTGTCTCACGTCGCACCAAGTTCCTGCTCGGAAAGGCGCGAGACCGCGCCCATATCCTGGTGGGGCTCGCCATCGCCGTGGCCAATATCGACGAGGTCATTCGCGTGATCCGCACCTCGCCGGACCCGAACACCGCGCGCGAAACCTTGATGTCGCGAGACTGGCCCGCAAAAGACATGGCGACGATGATCACGCTGATTGACGATCCGCGTCATCGCGTCGCTGAAGATGGTACTGCGCGTCTGTCGCTCGAGCAGGCCAAGGCAATCCTCGACCTGCGTCTGCAGCGTCTGACTGCGCTCGGCCGCGAGGAAATCTCCGAAGAGCTGAACAAGCTTGCGAAGGAGATTGCCGACTATCTCGATATCCTGCGTTCGCGCGCCCGGATTCAGTCCATCATCAAGGACGAACTCACGGCCGTGAAGGACGAGTTCGCAACACCACGCCGCACCATGATCATCGATCAGGAAGGCGAGGTTGAAGACGAAGACTTGATCCAGCGCGAGGATATGGTCGTTACCGTTTCGCATGCGGGCTACGTCAAGCGCGTGCCGTTGTCGACCTATCGCGCGCAGAAGCGTGGCGGCAAAGGCCGCTCGGGAATGCAGACGCGCGACGAGGATTTCGTCAGCCGGCTGTTCATCGCTTCCACGCATACGCCGGTACTGTTCTTCTCGTCCCGCGGTCAGGTTTACAAGGAGAAGGTCTGGCGTCTGCCGATGGCGGCTCCGAACTCGCGCGGCAAGGCGCTGATCAACATCCTGCCGCTGGAGCAGGGCGAGCGCATCACCACCATCATGCCGTTGCCCGAGGATGAATCATCTTGGGGTAATCTCGATGTGATGTTCGCCACGACAGGTGGCAATGTCAGGCGCAACAAGCTGTCCGATTTCGTCGATGTTCGCCGATCCGGCATCATCGCTATGAAGCTCGATGAGGGCGAGGCCATCGTCGACGTGCAGATCGCGACCGAGAATGACGATGTGTTGCTGACCGCCGCGGGCGGACAGTGCATCCGCTTCCCGGTAACCGACGTACGCGTGTTCCAGGGTCGTACCTCGATGGGTGTGCGTGGTATCGCGTTGGGTGAAGGCGACAAGCTGATCTCTCTCACGATCCTGCGCCATATGGATGTCAACGCCGATGAGCGCGCCGCTTATTTGCGCCGCGCCAACGCGGTGCGTCGCGGTGGGGTCGAGGAAGAGGTCGGTTCTGATCAGGAAGAGGCCACGGGCGCGATCGAGCTTGGTGAGCAGCGCTATGTGGAAATGTCGGCCGCCGAACAATTCGTGCTGACCATCAGCGAGAATGGCTACGGCAAGCGCAGTTCATCGTTCGAGTATCGCACCACAGGCCGCGGCGGAAAGGGCATCGTTGCGATGTCCGTCAACAACCGCAACGGCAAGCTGGTGGCATCGTTCCCGGTTGAGGACAGCGACCAGATCATGCTGGTGACTGACAACGGCCAGTTGATCCGCTGCCCGGTCGAGGACATCCGTGTCGCAGGGCGTTCGACTCAAGGCGTGATCGTGTTCGACACGGCTGAAGACGAGCATGTCGTCTCCGTTGAGCACATTACCGACGATGAAGCGGAAAACGGCAACGGTGGTTAGAATCTGATCTCCCGGCCCGTCGGGCCGGGACCGTGACCTAGATCTCGATTTCAGTTCCGAACTCGACGACCTGCTTGGTCGGTACGCCGAAGAACGCGGCTGTGCGTTCCGCATTCCGTTGGAGGAATGCGAACACGGTCTCTCGCCACACCCACATGCCAGCGATTTTCTCGCTGGGAATGATCGTCTCGCGGCCGATGTAGTAGGTGATGTCGCTGAGATCGATGCCTGGAAGCTTGCCCTGTTCGCAAGCAAGTTGCAGTCCTTCCAGAATAACCGGGTACTGCATGAAACCGAAGTGCAGGATTACGCGCGTTATTCCTTCGATGACCTCGATGACCTCGGCCCTGTCTTCGTCAGGGATGCGCGGCGCTTCCGCAATCAGGACGGTCACGAGAACGACGCGTTGATGCAGGACGTGATTGT
>Ga0233444_10000958_pt1 | contig 34566 bp, 38 predicted proteins | sample SI_124_October20_6_FD_182792 | JGI IMG/M metagenome (GOLD analysis project Ga0233444, IMG submission 182792) | Seawater microbial communities from Saanich Inlet, British Columbia, Canada - SI_124_October2016_10_MG | ecosystem: Environmental > Aquatic > Marine > Inlet | place: Canada: British... | reverse complement strand
TAGGCGTGCCGCCAGCGTACGTTCTGAGCCATGATCAAACTCTCAAGTTTAATAACGGCGCACACTAGCTTCATATAAATAACATTCGAATTATTTATACGTTTAGAAGTGTGTGCGACAATTTCTTTATTAACCTAGCCGTCCACACTTCTCTTCTTAAAAATTTACAATTTAAAAAAGCTAAGATTTTAATCTTTAAAATCTACACACCTCTAGCTACGTTAAAATTTAATTTCGTAGAGGTGAGCGGAGGTTTTATTACAAATCTATTATAAGTCAAGGCGTATATTGTTAAAATTACTAAGCAAAATAAGGCTTTTTTAGCCTTCTCGCGTTGCAAAGGTTCTCTAATTTTTGTAAAAACAACTATGGCGATAGATCAAATAATTAATAAATTTTTAAAAAAAAAATTTAATTTTTTGCCTAATATAAGATTAATAAAACACCAATTTTTGAATTTTAATCCCTCGATTTTTATAGGCTTTTTGGTCTTTTTTTCTATAATTTTTTTCTCCACCACACATTTTATTAACAAGACAAATAAAGAAAAAGAAAAAAATCTAACAGAAATTGCTACCTCCAAAGAATTTTCTAATTTAACAAACTATTTTATTTCAAAAATAAATAGTCCTTACGTAGAAATTAATTATATAATCAAAAATAATGATACCGTGGAAAAAATATTGCAATCTTACAATATTAAACCTGATGATATAAAAATTATTTCAACAAAATTAAAAGGAAAGAAACTCTCAAATATTTATTCTGGTCGTAAACTTTCCTTAATTTATAAAAAAATAGGAAATAAATTAAATACAGTCGTTAATCTGGTATATCCAGTTAGCAATACAAACAGTATTGAAATTAGAAAAACTCAAGATGATTTTTTAGTGAAAGAGAATATTTTACAGCTTTATAAAAAAGAAGTTGTAGCAAGAAATATTATAACCAGCAGTTTATATAACTCTGCTGTGAGATCAGGTGTGGAACCAAATATTATTGTAGAGTTCGCAAGAATTTTTGGTTTTGAAGTAGATTTTCAAAGAGATATCCGAAAAGGTGATTGGTTTGAAATTCTTTATGAAAAATTTATCGATGATAATAATAAAGTAAGAGACACTGGTAAAATTATTTACGCTTCAATGTATGTAAACGGACAAGAAATAAATCTTTATAATTTTAAACATAACAATGATGAAGAATATTATAATATTAAAGGAAAAAGTATTACTAAATCTTTAATGAAGACTCCAATAAATGGAGCTCGATTATCTTCCTCTTTTGGTATGAGAAAACATCCTATTTTAGGTTATAATAAAATGCACAAAGGGACAGACTTTGCAGCGGCAAGTGGTACGCCTATCATGGCTTCTGGTTCAGGAACAGTTACTAGAGCAAGATGGTGTGGAGGTGGAGGTAATTGCGTTAAAATAAAACATAACTCAACATACGAAACTATTTATGCTCACATGAAGTCTTTTGCAAAAGGTATTAAAGAAGGGCGAAAAGTTAAACAAGGTCAAATAATTGGATATGTTGGTTCAACTGGAATGTCTACTGGTCCTCACTTGCATTACGAAGTAATTGTAAATGGTAAAAAAGTAAATTCTCAAAGATTAAAATTGCCATCTGGAAAAGTTTTAAAAGGAAATGTAAGAGAAAAATTTGAACTCGAGAGAATAAAAATTGATCTAAGGTTATCTTCACTTAGATAATACTTTTTAATTAGTTACTTTTGTTCTTTCTTGATCGGAAATATTTTCTTGCGCAGTAGATTTTTCTTCAGGTTTTGTTTTTTCTAAAGAACTTTCTTTTCTCTCATTTAACTCGTTGTATCTTCTTAAATAATGGTCTGCATGTTGCAAGTAATTTTGAGCTAATATCGGATCTCCGTTGGTCTGGGCATCTTTTGCGAGCTGCTGAAACTTTAACATAGTCTTTTCGACGTTATGAATATTATTCATTGAACCGTTCCTATTATAACTCATGTTGCCATTGTTGTTTAAACCGTTAGCAGTTGAGGAATTCATTGAGCTACTTCTTCTTCTGAAGTTATTCTTTTGCGGTCTAGGTCTAAAGTTTCTTCGTCTATTGTTATTATTCATTTTAATTACCTATATTAGTTGAAATAATGCATCTGATATTGTCTTTATAATCTTTAATTACACATTCAATTTTAAATTTATTCTTAGTTAAAATTTTTGAAACTTTTTTAAATTGCTCATTTCCTATTTCTAAGGCGAGCCTACCATTTACTTTTAAATTATATTTTGCTTTGTAGATAACTTTTTTAACAAGGTCAAGTCCATCATTTCCACCGTCCAGTGCTATTCTTGGTTCATATTTCTTAATATCTTCTTGCAAATTTTTAATTTCATTACTTTTTATATAGGGTGGATTCGATACAATTAGATCAAACATTTGGTAAAACTTGCTTTCTAATGACTTATTTAAAAACTTAATTCTATTCAGAGTTTCATGCTTTTCTGAGTTTTTTTTTGCAATTACTAATGCTTTTTTGGATATGTCTACTCCAATGCCTTTTGAATTTTTTAACTCACTCAATAGACTTATCAATATACAGCCGCTACCAGTTCCCATGTCTAAAATTGATATTTTTTTTCCCTTAAATATCTTAATTAATTGTTCAACCATTAATTCCGTCTCTGGCCTTGGTATTAAAGTATCAGGTCCTACCACAAAAAATTTGCTCCAAAATTCTTTTTTTTCTAAAATATAGGCAATCGGCTCATTCCTAGATCTTCTATTTATAAGCTCTTTATATTTAAAAAGACATCTTTGACTAATTTCTATATCTAAATTAGTTAAAATCTCTTCTCTTTTTTTATTTAGTATCTTTGTAAGCAAAAGTTCAGAGTCTAACCTGGATGAGGTTATTTTTTTTTGCCTTAATTCTCTTTCTCCAAAATTAATTAAATCTAAAACATTCATGAACTTAAATTTTCTAATTTTAAAGTTTGTTCTCTTAAACGAAGCTCTTGATTCATTTCTTCATGTATATCTCCACTTAAAAATTCTTCTAGCTTATGAAGAGTTAAGTTTATTCTATGATCAGTTACTCTTCCTTGGGGAAAATTATATGTTCTAATTCTTTCTGACCTGTCCCCAGTTCCAATTTGACTTCTTCTGTTACTTGATCTTTCTTGATCTTTTTTTCGTTTTTCCGACTCATAAACCCTTGATCTTAATATTTTTAATGCCTTTGCTTTATTTTTATGTTGAGATTTCTCGTCTTGTTGACTGACAACTACACCACTTGGAGTGTGAGTGATTCGCACTGCGCTATCAGTGGTATTAACAGATTGGCCGCCTGGTCCACCAGCCCTGAATACATCTATTCTTAGATCAGACTCTTTAATTTGTATATCAACTTCCTCTACTTCAGGTAAAACGGCTACAGTAGCTGCAGAAGTGTGGACTCTTCCTTGTGTTTCTGTTTCTGGAATTCTCTGAACACGGTGAACACCTGACTCATATTTTAAATATGAATATATATCATTGCCATTTACAGAAAAAATTACTTCTTTAAAACCTCCCGCTTCACTTTTTGAAATATTAATTATTTCAAGTTGCCATTTCTTTTTAGAGCAAACTTTTTCATACATTTTGAATAAATCGGCACAAAATAGAGAGGCCTCTAATCCTCCAGTCCCAGCTCTAATTTCAACAATAGCATTTTTATCATCATCTTCATCCTTGGGTAACAAAAATATTTTTAACTCATTTTCATTTTTTTCTTTTTTTTTTAACAATTCATTTAAATCCTTCTGTGCTAAATCAATTATATCTTGATCATTTGTTTTGTCTTGTATCAAATTTTCAAGATCTTTTTTTTCATTATCAAAATTTACAAACTGCCTGGCTACTAAGATAACTCTTCCAAGTCGAGAATATTCTTTTGATTTTTTTGCAAATAATTTTGGATCTATACTTCCTGATGATAATTCTTTTTCAAGAAAATCATGTTGAGTAATAATATCTTTAACTTTTTCAATTGGTATCATAAATTAATTTTTGTCTTTAATTTTTTCCTCAACTAATTCAACAACTCTATCAATAATTTTAGAACTAGGAACTTTTGTATGAGGAACTCCAGAAAGATATAAAAGATTATTGTCTTGCCCCCCTCCTGTTAGACCTATATCTGTTAAAGCTGCCTCGCCAGGTCCGTTAACCACACAACCAATTATTGATAGGTTTATAGGTTTTTTAATATGTGCTAATTTTTTTTCTAATTCTTTTACTGTTTCAATAACTGGGAACGCTTGTCTTGCGCAAGATGGACAAGATATTATATTAACTCCTCTAGATCGAATTCCTAATGATTTTAGAATTTCATACCCAGCTTTTATTTCATCAACTGGATCAGACGAAAGAGAAACTCTTATAGTATCTCCAATTCCACTCATAAGAAGTTGACCAATCCCAATTGAAGATTTGATGCTTCCTGTCAATAATCCACCGGCTTCTGTGATGCCTAGATGTAATGGATAATCACAAATTTTGGATAATTTTTGATAAGCCTTAACAGTTAAAAAAATATCAGAAGATTTTACGCTTATCTTAAAATTAAAAAAATCGTTATCCTCTAATAATTTAATGTTATATTGTGCACTTTCAACTAATGCTTCGGGACAAGGCTCCTTGTATTTTTCAAGTAAATTTTTTTCCAAGGATCCAGCGTTAACACCGATACGTATAGAGCAATTATTATCCTTAGCAGCTTTTACAACGTCGATAATCCTATCATTTGCGCCTATGTTGCCAGGATTAATTCTTAAGCAACTAGCACCATTTTCAGCAGCCTCTATTGCTCTTTTATAGTGAAAATGAATATCGGCAACTAAAGGTACGGTAACTTCTTTAATTATATCTTTTAATGCTTCAGTTGAATCTTGATCGGGACAAGAAACTCTAACGATGTCAGCTCCTGCCTCTTCCAATAAATGTATTTGTTTTATTGTTGCTTTAATATCTGTGGTTAAAGTATTTGTCATAGATTGAACGCTAATTTGAGAATTTCCACCAACAGAAATTTTTCCTACTTTTATCTCTTTAGTTTTCTTCCTGTTTATTTTTCTATGTGGTCTAACTTCCATATTAATCTAAATCAAAAATTGTATGTAATTTTTTAATTGCCTTTAAAGTATTGTCTTCCTTAATAAGAACAGAGAGTTTAATTTCAGACGTGGAAATTGCTAAAATATTTATTTTTTCATCCGATAAAGCTCTGAACATTCTATAGGTAATACCTGGTGTTGAAACCATCCCTGCTCCAACTATAGATACTTTCGCAACTTTGCCATTATGGATAATATTTTTGTAATCAATATTATTATTATTTTTTAAAATATCTAAAGTTTTAATAACATCATTACTTTTAATCGTAAATGAAATATCTGTAGTTTTTTCATCCAACGAGATATTTTGAATAACCATATCCACATTAATTTGCGCTTTGCTAAGAGGTTCAAATATATCTGCTGCTACACCTGGTTTGTCCTCAACTCCTATTACAGTAATTTTAGAGTCATCTTTAGAGTAGGCCACTCCAGTGACACTTTTATTATAATCAATGTTTTCTTGATCAAAAATCTTTGTTCCCTGTCTATTGGTAAATGTAGATTTTACTTCAAGTGGAATATCATACATCATAGCTGTCTGAACGGCCGAGGGTTGCATTACTTTTGCACCAAGAGATGATAATTCGAGCATTTCATCATAGGAAATTTTATCAATTTTTTTTGCTACAGGAATTTTATTTGGATCAGTTGAAAAAACTCCATCTACATCAGTGTAAATTTCACACGTATCAGTATTAAATAATTTTGCAATTGCAACTGCTGTTGCGTCTGAACCTCCTCTTCCTATAGTTGTTATGTCTCCTATTTTTGAGATTCCTTGAAAGCCTGGAATAATAGCAACTCCCTTTTTATTATTTAAAAAATCATTAATTTTTTTAATATCCATATTGATAATTCTTGCATTTGAATGTTCTCCCTCAGTTAAAATTGGTATTTGCCAGTTTAACCATGATTGAGCGTTAATTTTTAATTTTACTAAAGCTCCTGCCAATAATGCTGAGGTTACCTGTTCACCTGAAGACAGTAAAACATCAAATTCTCTTTTGTTAAATTCTTCGGATATTTTTTGTGAAAGACTAATAAGCTCATTAGTTTTTCCAGACATGGCTGAAACAACTGCAATAATCTGATTACCTGCTAGGTGTTCTTTTTGAATAATATTTGCCACATGTTGGATTCTTTCAATTGTTCCAACTGAGGTCCCGCCAAACTTTAATACTTTTTTAACCATTTTAAAGATTGTAATATAATAATAAAAGATTTTAATGTATTTAAATTAAATAATTACAGAATGACTACTACTATAAATAAAGAGGAAATTCAAAAGTTTTCAAAATTAGCTGATGAATGGTGGGATGTTAATGGAAAATTTAAACCCTTGCACATGTTTAATCCTATTAGATTAGAGTATATCGCATATAATATAAGACAACATTTTAAAATAAAAGGAAATGAAATAAACTTTTTAAAAGGTGTTAGCATATTAGACATTGGTTGTGGAGGAGGTCTCATTAGTGAACCAATGACCCGATTGGGAGGTGACGTTACTGGTATAGATGCATCCGAAAAGAACATTAAAGTAGCAAAAATACATTCATTAAAAAATAAACTCAAAATAAATTATTTAAATACCTCTCCTGAATTATTAGATAGTAAAGAAAAGTTTGATGTGATTTTAAATTTAGAAGTTGTGGAACACGTTAGTGATGTGAGTTTATATATTAAATCATGCTATAATTTGTTAAAAGAAGGAGGGATTATGTTTACGGCAACTTTAAATAGGTCCTTAATGTCTTATCTAAAGGCAATAATAGGTGCTGAATATATACTTAGATGGCTTCCTGTAGGCACACATGATTGGAATAAATTTTTAAAACCTGAAGAACTTTTAAAACTTTTGCAAAATGAAAATTTTTACACTCTAGATATTAAAGGTCTTGAATTCAATCCAATTTTAAGTAAATGGAAAAAATCAAATAATCTGTCTGTAAATTATATTATTACCAGTTCGAAAAGCTAGTTATCTTTACTCACCCATGGAATTGATATCAAGTCAATTCCTTCTTCCTCTAATTCTTTTCTTTCTTCTTGAGTTGTTGTTCCATAGACTGCTTTTTTACTATTTTTATCATAATAAACTTCTCTCACTTTTTTACTAAAATCTTTACCGACATAATCATAATTATCTTCAATAAATTTTCTTAGTTGTAACAGTTTATTTTTTTCATTTTTTAAGTTCTTTTGAAGAATATCAATATTTTGGTCAATTTTTTTGACACCAGAAATCATTGGCGACATGATAGATTTATTAATTTTTTTTGAGTTACAAAAAATACACTCTAATAATTTTTTTTTTTTTAATTTATCGAATTCTCTAGAGTCGGAAAACCAACTTTCAAATTCATGATTGTGATTACATTTGAGATTATATTTTATCATTTCTTAATTTCTGTAGTCCGCGTTAATATCGATATAGTCATGTGTAAAATCACATGTATAACATTTAAACGCATCGTTTCCGAGCTTCAAATTAACTTCTATCTCGATTGAGTCCCATTTCATATATTCTTTCAATTTTTGTTCATCATAACTTTCAGAAATTTTACCGTATTCAGCAACAACAAAATTACCTATTTTTACCTTTAATTTTTTTTGATCTATAATTTCTCCAGACTTTCCAATACCCATAACTATTCTTCCCCAATTAGGATCTTCACCAGCAACTGCTGTCTTTACTAATGGTGAATTTGCTATAGAAAATGCAATATTTTTTGCACTACCTAATGATTTTGCGTTAATTACATTAATAGTTAAAAATTTTTTTGCTCCCTCACCATCAACAACGATTTGTTTTGCTAGGTTTAAACATAATTTTTTTAAAGCAATCTCAAATTTTTGAAGATTTTTATCGTTAAGAGTTAAATTTTGACCAATTTTAACTGCTCTTGTAGAAAAAATTGTAACCATATCATTGGTAGACTGATCACTGTCAACTGTGATTGCGTTAAAAGAATTTGAGACTGATCTTTTTAATAGTGTTTTGAGTAAATTTGAATTGATATCAGCATTAGTAAAGATAAAAGACAACATTGTAGCTAAATTAGGCGCAATCATTCCAGAGCCTTTAGCAATACCGCAAATTTTAATTAGCTCATTATCAACTAATATTTCTTCATAAGCAACTTTAGGTTTGGTGTCCGTTGTCATAATAGCTGATGCTATTTTGATCCAATACATTTTATTTTGTTCTGACCTTAATTTGTCAACCAAATCTTGCAGTCTATCTTTTATTTTATCAACTGGAAATTCTTCCCCTATCACACCGGTTGAAGAAAAAATTAAGTCTTTAATTTTTATAGTTTCACTCGTACCTTTTTGCCCTTTAGACTCTTTTATAGTTAGAATTCTTGATAGGTTTTTAGCCAATATATCTAAACTTTCTTTTCCTTGCTTGCCTGTAAAAGTATTGGCATTTTTAGTATTAACTAATAGTCCTTTTATAATTTTTTTATGAGAATTATTGTTCCAAGGTATAAATTCCGAAGTAACACTGTTAGTAGTAGTTAAAGTTGCATAATTTGCACCTTTGCCAAAATAAAATAAAGCCAAGTCATCTCTTCCATCGCCATAAAGATCAGCAGATATTGATGACATTTCCAAGCCTTCTATTTGTTTAAGACTTTGAAACTCTCCCATTTTGGATAGTTTAGATTTGTCTCTTAAGAAATTTTTAATATTTATTGTCATTGTTTCTGTTTAAATTAAATTATAAATACATATATAAAAGTATAATGAATTTGTTTACAAAAACCTTTAGTAAAATATTTAAAAGCTCTAATCAACAAGAATTAGATAAAATTCAAAATTTAATTCTAGCTATAAATAGTAAAGAAAATGAAATTAAATCTCTATCTGAAGGTGAAATTAAAGAAAAAACATTTAATTATAAAAAAAACGCTCAAATTGGGACTTTAAAATTAAATGACATCTTACCTGAATGCTTTGCTTTAGTTAGAGAGGCAGCAAAAAGAACCTTAGGTGAAAGACACTATGATGTTCAACTCGCAGGTGGATTGATATTGCATAATGGAAAAATTGCTGAAATGAAAACAGGTGAAGGAAAAACATTAGTATCTACATTGCCTGCATATTTAAATTCTTTGTCTGGTAAAGGGGTGCATATCGTAACTGTAAATGATTACCTAGCAAAGAGAGACTCGGCTTGGATGGGAAAAGTTTTTAATTATCTTGGAGTTAGCACTGGTTGTATCACAAATGATTTAGATGACGTTGAGAGAAAAAAAAATTATGGGTTTGATATAACTTACGCAACTAATAATGAACTTGGTTTTGATTACCTAAGGGACAATATGAAATATGAATTAAATGAAATGGTGCAAAGAAATTTTAATTTTTGTATAGTTGATGAAGTTGATAGTATTTTAATTGATGAGTCTAGAACTCCATTAGTAATTTCAGGCAAATTGGAGGATAAAACAACACTTTATCTCACTACTAATGAATTTATTAAACATTTACAAAAAAATGACATTGAACTGGATGAAAAAAATAAAAATGCAATTCTAACCGATGACGGAATTGATAAAATTGAAAAGTTAGCGACGCAAAAAAAAATATTAAAAAATAACAACTTTTATGATCCATCAAATTTGGATCTGGTGCATCACGTTAATCAAGCGTTAAAAGCAAATCTTCTTTTTAAAAAAGATACGGATTACATTATAAGAGACGGTAAAGTTCAAATTATAGATGAATTCACTGGGAGAGTTTTAGATGGACGACGATTTTCTGACGGCTTGCATCAAGCCATAGAGGCAAAAGAAAATGTTAAAGTTGAAGAAGAAAATCAAACACTTGCGTCAATAACTTATCAAAATTATTTTAGGCTGTATCAAAAATTAGCTGGCATGACGGGTACAGCTATGACTGAGTCTGAGGAGTTCTATGATATCTACAAATTAAATGTTGTATCTATTCCAACTAATCGAAAAATGCTGAGAAAAGATTTTAATGATCAAATTTTTAGAACAGAGAAAGAAAAATATAATGCCATAACAAATAAAATTATCGAGTCTAACTTAAAAGGACAGCCAGTTTTAGTTGGCACAACCAGTATTGAAAAGTCAGAAAAAATTTCACATTTTTTGAATAATAAAAAAATTAAACATAATGTGCTAAATGCCAAACAGCACGAACTAGAAGCAAAAATTATTGCTGAAGCAGGAAAAGTTGGTGCTATAACGATTGCAACCAATATGGCAGGTCGAGGTACTGATATCAAATTAGGAGGTAATAAAGATTTCATTGATAACGGAAAAAAAGGTGACATTAAAGAAATTGAAGAAAATGAATTCAAGGTTAAAAAAAGTGGAGGGTTAGTTATAATTGGAACAGAACGACATGAAAGCAGGCGAATTGACAACCAATTAAGAGGTAGAGCCGGTAGACAGGGAGACCCTGGAAGCACAATTTTTTTTATAAGTTTGCAAGACGAATTGATGAGAATATTTGGTGGTGACTCTATAGATGGAATGCTTCAAAAACTAGGACTTAAAGAAAACGAGTCAATCGATCACCCGTGGATTAATAAGGCCATGGAGAGAGCTCAAAAAAAAGTTGAAGCTAGAAATTTTGATATTAGAAAAACTTTAATTAAATTTGATGATGTAATGAATGATCAAAGGCAAGTTATATTTTCACAAAGATTAAAAATACTTAAAGAAAATAATATTAATGAAATTTTAAAAGACTTTTTTGATGAAATCTTGAAAGATTTAAATATTGCTAGAATTAATTATCAGAAATCGCAAGATGAAAAAAACTACTTAACAGAAATAAAGAACGTAACAGGAAATGCAATTACAGACTCAGAAGTTTTGGATTATGGTAAGCTAGAAGAAAATAAGTTTATTGAAAAAGTGAAAGAAGTATATTTAAATAAAAAAGATTCTAGAGTAAAAATTATTGGTGAAAGTCAAAATAACAGCTTAGAGAAAAAAATATTCTTACAAATAATTGACTTTTCTTGGAGATCACATCTTCAATATTTAGAGCAATTACGACAAGTTATTGGTCTACGTCAATATGGGCAAAAAGATCCTCTCTCAGAATTCAAAAAGGAGGCATTTGTATTATTTGAAGGATTATTGGCTAAAATTAAAAATGATCTAATTAAATTTCTTTTAAATGTAAATATCGTTGTGTCAAATCAAGAAGAAGAAAAATCTAATTCAACCAAGTCAAATATAAATGAGAAAAAAAAAGTTGGTAGAAATGAAAAATGTCCATGTGGATCAGGGAAAAAATTTAAGCAATGTCATGGAAATATTTAAAAGTTAAATTTTTTTAAATGCATCAAGAGCTTTGGCTCTAGCTAATTCATGTTTTACTATTGGAAATGGATAGTCTTTTCCAAGTTTGAAATTTTCGTTTTCTTCAATTTCCCACGGTCTATGTATGTATTTTTTTTCTACATTTTTTAATACTGGAATCCATTTTTTTACATATTCCCCTTCTTTATCAAATTTTTCTCCTTGGAGTATTGGATTAAAAATTCTAAAGTATGGTGCAGCATCAGCACCGCTTCCTGCAACCCATTGCCAACCTGCTACATTACTTGCTTCGCTATAGTCTAACAAACAATTTTTAAAATATTTTTCTCCCTCTTTCCAATTTATTAATAAGTGTTTAACTAAAAATGAACCAACTATCATTCTTACTCTATTATGCATCCATCCAGTTGAATAAAGTTCTCTCATACCTGCATCAACAATCGGGTAGCCGGTTAAACCTTTTTTCCAAAGAGATAAAAATTTTTTATTTTCTTCCCAGGGAAATTTATCAAATTTTTTTGAATAGTTGTTTTTTAGCATATGAGGAAAAAAATTTATAAGCATATGATTGAATTCTCGCCATCCAATCTCTGCTAAAAATTTTGATGTTCCAGCTTTTCTATTATTAGCTTTCATGCATTCTCTCCAAATAGTTTCAACGTGTATCTGTCCAAATTTAATAAAGGGGGATAGTTTTGATGTTCCAATTTTATTTGGAAAATTTCGCCCATCAGAATAATTTGTAATTCTATCTTTAATAAATATTTTTAATTCTTTTAAAGCATTACTTTCACTAGGAAACCAAATCTCTTCAAAATTTTTAAACCATTTTTTTTTAGGTAAAATTTCTTCCGGTTCAATGCAATTTTGAAAATAATTTTTCTTTTTTGAACATTTTTTAATTAATTTTTCTTTTGGAGGAATTTTTTCAACATAATATTTTTCCGCATTTCTCCAGAAAGGAGTGAATACTTTAAATGGTGTGCCGTCACCTTTTTTTACCTCACCTACTTCATTAAGAACATTTCCTTTATTAATTTTATAAAAAATACCTTTTTTTTTTAAATTTTTTATAAGATATTTATCAAATTTTAAATAATCCGGTTCATAAACTTTGTTCCAATAAATTGAAAAATTTTTTTTTTCAAGTAATTTATCAAAAAATAATTTAAAAGAATCTATTTTATTTACTTCCAGCTTTATATTATAATTATTTAATTCCTTTTGAAAATTTAAAAGAGATTTACTCAACCACCATTTTTGAGCTTCTTGATTGTTGTAGGTTGATTTTTTATATAAATAAAAAACTACAACTTGATCATGATTTCTTGTAGCTTCTATTAGCCCATTATTTTTTTTTAATCTAAAATCATCTCTAAGCCAAAAAAGTCCAATTTTTTTATCCATAACATATTTTAATTAACAGATTATATTTTATATTTCGATGTGAAAATTTAGTAATGGTGGCCTTGGTAAGAATCGCACTTACGACACATACCTTTTCAGGGTACTGCTCTACTACTGAGCTACAAGGCCAAATTTTAAAAAAAACTTTTATAAAAAATAATATTGTATTTTATCATAATTACAAAATTAATAAGAAAAAGGGTGGGACTCGTCTGTTTTATTAGTAATTCCCTCAATATTTACATTTTCTTTATGCATTTTTTCAATATTTTTAAATTTAGTTTGGGTTAAAATCTAAAGGTTATTCTTCCCTTAGTTAAATCATATGGTGTCATTTCAACCATAACATTATCACCAGCGAGAACTCTTATTCTGTTTTTTCTAAGTTTTCCAGCAGTGTGTGCTAAAATTTCATGATTGTTTTCTAGCATTACCCTAAACATCGCATTAGGTAACAATTCTGTTACTTTTCCTTTGAATTCTAACGTTTCTTGTTTTGCCAATTAATTTCCTTTTTTAATCTAATTTTAATCGAGTTAGCATGACCATCCAAATTTTCATATTTTGCTAAGTTTATAACCGATGGTCCCAATCTTTCAATACCTGTTTTTGATATTTTTATTAACGAATGTCTCTTTAAAAAATCATTTACTGATAATCCTGATGAAAATTTTGCAGATCCAGACGTTGGTAAAACATGGTTTGGTCCGGCAATATAATCACCCATAGCCTCAGGAGAAAATTTTCCAATAAAAATTGATCCAGCATTTTTTATATTTTTGATAATTTCATTATTATTTTTCATATTTATTTCTAAATGTTCAGGGGCAATAGTATTAACTATTTCTATTATATTTTTTTTATTGTCTACATAAATAGCTAGTCCAAATTTTTTTAAACTTTCAGAGGCTATATTTTTTTTTGGTAGTTTATTCAATTGTTCTCGTATACATCTATTCACAGATTTAATTAAATTTTGATTGTTAGTTATTAAGATTGATTGAGCAAAAACATCATGTTCTGCTTGCGCTATCAAATCTGCAGCAATCCAATTTGGATCTGCAAACTTATCAGCAACTATTGTTACTTCGGATGGTCCTGCCACCATATCGATACCAACGTCCCCGAATACTTCTTTTTTAGCGTTTGCAACATATGCATTTCCTGGTCCGACTATTTTATCAACTTTTTTAAAAGTTCGAGTTCCATAAGCAAATGCAGCTATTGAATGCGCTCCACCAGTTTTATAAATTGTTTTTACACCACACTTTTTTGCCGCATAAATTACTGCCGGATTAATTCTGGCACCCAAAGAAGGAGTTGTTAAATAAATATTTTTTACGCCAGCTACTATTGCTGGAATACAATTCATCAAGACAGTGCTTGGATAACTTGCTGTACCACCAGGCACATAAACACCAACTTTTTCAATTGGAGAGTATTTATAAGATAATTCATTTTTATATTTATCCTTTAAATTAAATGAAGAAAATTTTTGCTTACTATGAAACTTTTTTATTCTATTATAAGCTAAATCTATAGACCGTTTAATTTTTTTATCAGTTTTATTAGCAATTTTATTTATTTCTGTTTTTGTAAAAATAATTTTATTGGAACTAATTTTTACCTTAGAAAATTTTTTTTCATATTTTATAATTGCTTTATCTCCATTTTTTCTAACGTTAGATATTATTTTTTTTACAACTAAAGCTTTATTTTTTTGAGTAGATTTTCTTTTATTCAAAATAATCTCTAAATTATTCAATGAATTTTTTTTATTATAGTTTAAAAATTTCAACATTATAAAGCTTTATGTTTTGGTTTATTTTTAGTATCCCATGCTTCTCCTTGATCATCTAGGGTAACTTCAATTACTTCAGAAATTATTCTAATAATAGAGTCACCAGCAAATATTATTTTCATTTCGTAGTTATTATCAGGCATTGTACAACTTTCAATAGCTAGAAAATCTAAGAATTTGTCTTTTTTTGATTGAATTATATTTTTTGAATGAACTTCTAAAATATTTTCAAACTTTAAAATCGTTCTGATCCTTTTATTCTTTCTAAAAACACCTTTTTCAACATCCTCCCACATAAATCTATTTAATTGCATGAGAAAAATTTTATTCTTTTTTAAATTAGCAATATCTGAGACGCTAGCTATAGAGTCTTGTAAATGTGCGGAGACTACTCTTAGATCTTCTTCTGTTCTAGCAATTAGTTTTAGGTTCTTAGCTTTCATATTAAATTCTTTTAATTTCTGCTTTACAATTTTTAAGTTTTTTTTCTAAAAACTCGTAACCTCTATCTAAATGATAAATTCTATTAATTACTGTCGTATTTTCAGCTATTAATCCTGCTAAAACCAAACTAACAGAGGCTCTCAAGTCTGTAGCCATTACTTCGGCGCCTGTTAATTTTGAAGGACCTTCAATAAAAGCTGTTTTATTTTTTATCTTTATTTTAGCCCCCATTCTTTTTAATTCTGGAACATGCATAAATCTATTTTCAAAAATATTTTCTGATATTTTTGATAAACCATTTGTTTGTGTCATCAACACCATCAGTTGGGCCTGCAGATCTGTCGGAAACCCCGGATATGGTTTGGTAATAACATTAATTTTTTTAAGTTTGATATTTTTTTGTAACACAACAGATCCTTTATTTTTATTAATTTTAACACCCATTTTTTTTAAAATATCTATTTCACTTTTAATTATATTTGGGTCAATTTTATTAATGATAACTTTTTTGCCGATTAATGCACTGGCTATCATGTAGGTTCCCGCTTCAATTCTATCAAAAATTATTTCATGATTAGCTGATAGTTTTTTAATTTTTGTTTCTTCTACAATTATTGTCCTTCCTGATATTTTAATTTTTCCGCCTAATTTTTTTAAAAATAAAATTAAATCTTTTACTTCTGGTTCAATTGCACAATTTTTTAAAACTGTTTTTCCTTTTGCTCCATAAGCTGCTAGTAAAGCATTTTCTGTCGCTCCAACTGAAATGCTGGGAAATTTTATAACTGAACCTTTTAATCCATTTTTCGACTCCGCTATAATATATCCATTTTTAATTTTTATTTTTGCTCCCATTTTTTTTAAAGCAAATAAGTGTAAATCAACCGGCCTTGTACCGATCGCACAACCTCCAGGAAGAGAAACTTTTGCTTTTCCATATTTGGTTAACAATGAGCCCAGAACTAATACTCCTGCTCTCATTGTTTTTACAAGTTTGTATGGCGCTAAAGTAGTTATTTTTTTTTCTTTGTTTAGGATTTCTAGGATATTTTTTTTTTTTAAAAATTTTTTGTCTAATCCGATAAAGTTTAGCAACTCAACCATAGTAAAAATGTCCTTAACCAAAGGAATATTTGTAAGTTTTACTTTATTGGCTAAAATTGATGCAGCTAAAATTGGTAAAGTCGCGTTTTTTGATCCAGATATAGAAATTTTTCCAATTAATTCTTTCTTACCTTTAATAATAAGCTTTTGCATTAAAAGAATTAAATTTTTGGAAGTGTAACACCTTTTTGTTTCATATATTTTCCTTTTCGATTTGCATAAGTAATGCTAGGTTTTTCATTACCTTTTATGAAAACAAATTGAGCAACACCTTCGTTTGCATATATTTTAGCGGGTAGTGGTGTAGTATTAGAAAATTCTAATGTGACATGTCCTTCCCAGCCAGGCTCAAGAGGTGTGACGTTAACTATTATTCCACATCTTGCGTAAGTTGATTTGCCAAGACAAATAACTAAAACGTCTTCAGGAATTTTAAAGTATTCCATAGTACTAGCTAAAGCGAATGAGTTAGGTGGTATAATACACTCCTTGCCTATTTTAGTTACAAAACTTTCTTTTTTAAAGACCTTTGGGTCAACTATACCTGAGTTAACGTTAGTAAATATTTTAAATTCATTGGAAACACGAGCATCATAGCCGTAAGATGAAAGGCCAAAAGATATTTTCCCTTTTCTTACTTGTTTGCTGACAAATGGTTTAATCATACCTTTTCTTTTTGCTGTTTGCTTAATCCATTTATCTGACAGAACTGACATTTTTCCTTTTAGTTAATGTTTTAATTTTTTTTCTTTTTTTTAAATTTTTTTTTAGTGAAGTTTCACGTATTTTTAACAGTGAATCTTTTTTTTCAAAAGATTTCATTAAAAATTAATCTTTATCTGGGTTTGTTAAGTCCTCTAAAGTTATTGGCTTATCAATATCGTGCATTATTTTTTCTTTAGACACTTTGATGTCATTTGTAGAACGTTTTGCTCTACGTTCCTCAATTCTAGCTTTGCGCTTAGCTTCCTTTTTCATAGCTTTGTCTCCACGAGTAGATTTATAGTCGTAGTGAATTCCCATAATAAGCGCCCTTTCATTAATTCTTAAATTTACTTCTTGCTTCACTTTTTTGCAAGTGTCTTGATTGAAGTAATTGAATAATTATAAACAATATCGACAAAAATGCGGCAACCGCTACGTCCTGAAAAGGCGTGGCATTAGGAAAACCATAGTTCCACATTATAACTAATAATAGCCATGCCAACCAATTAATTTTTTTAATCATTTGTTTTACAACCTTGCTCGTTACACGTTTTTTTAGAACTTATATTATTAAAATAATCAAGTGCTCTAATAGCGGTCATCATATGGTTTTTGTATATATTTAAATACCCATTTAAACTATTTGCTAAATTCCTGGCATCATCCACTAAGCCAAGCCTAATTAAATTAATCAACATAATTGCATTTCCATTAGGGATTGTGTTGTCCCCAATATCTATTGGTTTAAAAAAGATATCATTATTATTTTTTTGATTTTTTTGAAAAATATTTTTTTCTTTTAAGTAGAATTTTTTTATTGCTTCGATACTTAATTTACGGGCAACATCCTTATACTTAAAATTCATAGTTTTGTCTGAAAGATCATTTAAAGCATTTATTAAAAAGGCATAATCCTCTAAAAAAACTATCTCTTTAGAGTAACTATGTTGAATATTCTTTTTTAAAAATTTTTCTTCAATATTAATAAAAAATCGTTCAGCTAACTTTAAATAACCTTTTTCTGGCAAAATATCATGGGCTGAAATTAGGCCACTTATCCATAAGCAATTCAAATCTAGTTGTGTCTTATCATCAAAAAAGGGTTTATTTTTTTTTGACCTAATTTCTAAAAGTTTTTCTAAAATTTTTTTAGGAGCTTTATTTTTTTCTACTAGTATTATTTTATTTTCCCAATTTCCCTTTTCATCTATTTCAAAAAAATTTCTTATGTCTACAATGTCTTTTATTTCATCAAAGTTATAAGTATAGTATTCTCCTTCTTTACCATCACTATCCGCATCATAAGCTGATCCTAGAAGTTTATCTTTATTTAAAAATTCTTTATTTATAAATTGAATTGTTTGATCTAATTTTTCAATAAAGTATTTATCTTTATTTATCTTGCAATATTTTGATAAAAGTAAAATGAATTGAACATTGTCATATAACATCTTTTCAAAATGAGGAATCATCCAATTCTCATCTACAGTGTACCTAGAAATCCCTCCTTCAACATGATCGTAAATTCCCTTTGAGCAAAGCTGTTTAATTAATAAATTTATAGGATTTAAATATTTTTTATCACTAGTTTTATTATAAAAATATAAAAGTGTTTCATATAAATTAAATGTTGGAAATTTTGGAGCACTTTTGTACCCACCTTTTATCGGGTCTAAATATTTTAAAGAAGCTTCTAGTATTGGTTCAAGATCTTGTTTCAAGACTAAAGTTTTTTTTAAATCTAAATTTTTGATTATTAAATCTTTTTGCTTGATTATATTTTCTTTTTGATCGCTGTAAGCATCATGTACCTTTTGCAATACTTCTTTGAAAGATGGTAAACCATTTTGTGAATTTTTAGGGAAATAAGTACCTCCCATAAAAGGGACTCCATTCTCATCTAAAAACATAGTAAGAGGCCAGCCTCCACTCGTTTGATTAAATAATTGAAAAGAGCTTTGAAAAACAAAATCTAAATCTGGTCTTTCCTCTCTATCGACTTTAATATTTATAAAATATTTATTCATTAAGTCTGCTGTTTCTTGATCTTCAAAACTTTCATGAGCCATTACATGACACCAATGACAGCTTGCATATCCTATGCTCAATAAAATAGGTTTTTTTTTCTGCTTAGCAATTTCTAGAATATCTTTTGACCAAATCTGCCAATGAACAGGGTTTTCTTTATGTTGCTTTAGATACGGGCTTGGGTCATTAGCTAATAAATTTTGATCAATTGACATTTTTAAAAAATTTTTTTTTTATAATTAAAGATAAAAATATTAATACAATAAATAATACAATAGGAAAATAAATTTCTTGAGTCTTAATTAAATTCAAAAAATTAAAATTTTCAGCTTGATAAATATAATCACTTAATCCAGCGCCTATAGTATTAAGAATAAAAGAACTCGGAATTAATCCAAAAAAACTGGAAAAAAAATAATTAGTTTTTTTCATATCAAATAAAATTGGAAACAAATTTTGTAAAAAAAAAGGAGCCCCTAAACCTCCAACAAATCTATAAATAAAAAAATAATTGAACTCATTTTTTTGAAATAGTTGAATGTACTTTTTAAATTTTTTTTCTAATATTTTTTTTACTAAATCTTTAAAAAAAAAATTACCTATTGAATATAAAATTACTGCTCCAATAGAAATAGAAATAGCAGAAATTGCTGTACCTATCCATTTACCGAATAAGATACCAGAAAAAATTAAGATGGGAGATCCAAAACCTAATAAAGCAACCCAAACAATAGAGAAGAAAAAAAAATAAATTAAATTAGCTAAAAGATTATCACTTATATATGCGTTCAAATTAAGCTGTAATTCTTTATAATATGAAAAATCTTCTAACCTATTTATTTGAATATTTGAAAATATAAAATAAAGAAAAACCGCTAATATTAGTAGGTAAGAAAAGCCTAAAAATATTTTGAAATTTTTACTCATAATTTACCTGTACAATAGACAGCATTTAAAATATATACCTTAAAATATTTATGAAAAGAACTTATCAACCAAGCAATTTAGTAAGAAAAAGACGGCATGGATTTCGTTCAAGAATGGCTACTAAAACTGGTAGACAGCTTATTGCTAGAAGAAGAGCTAAAGGCAGAAAGTCTATTTCAACATAATATAAATGGTTAAGCTTGAGAGTTTAAAAAAAAGCAACCAATTTCAAAAAACATTAAAGGAAAAAAAAATCCACTCTGATTTTTTTTCAATTTTTGCATCAAAAAACTTCTACACGCCAAAACACAAAACGAATTTACTTATTAGTTTTGTTATGAAAAAAAAAATTGGAAATGCAGTTAAAAGAAACAAAATAAGGAGAAAATTAAAAGCAATTGTCCAGAAACTATTAAAAAAAAGAGGTGCAATTAGCAGAGATTATACTTATATAGTTTTCGGTAAATCAAATGCTTATATACAAAAACAGAAAATTTTAATGCCTTTGATGGAAAATAGCTTTAACAAAATAAAAATTAAATGATTAAATTACTTATTAATTTTAAGATAAACTTTATTAAAATTTATAAATATTTATTGTCTCCTTTGTTGGGAGATAATTGTAGGTACCTTACACCCTGTTCAGAATATTATATTGAGTCGCTTAATAAATATGGATTATCAAAAGGTTCTTACATGGGTATAAAAAGAGTTTTAAGTTGTCATCCTATTAAATTTCTAGGTGGAGGATCTAGTTTGAATTTTGTTCCTAATAAAAATAAATTTAAAAAAGAAAATTCAAATGGATAACAAAAATGTATTTGTAGCAATCGCTTTGTCGATGTCTGTTCTGCTTTTTTGGGGTGCTTTTTTTGAAACACCTAAAAAAGAAAATCAAAATTTAAAAGCAAATAACCAATTACAGAAAAAAACTGAAAATTCAATTACCCCAACCACTAACCAAGCTCCATCAATTAATCAAATTATTGTTGAAAAAAAACTTTCTAGAGAAGGTTCTATAAATAAATCAGATAGAATTAAAATTGAAAATGAAAATATTATCGGATCAATTTCTTTAGAAGGAGGGTTGATAGATGATATATCTTTTAAAAATCATAAAAAAAAAGTCGATGGGATAAAAAATATAGAGTTTTTAAATCCTTCACAGTCTGAAAATGGATTTTATGTTGAGTCTGGATGGGCAAGTATCGGAAACGATACTAAAGTTCCAACAAAAAATTCTAAATGGGAAATAGAAGGTAACAAAACATTAACTGATAAATCTCCAATAACAATTAAATGGGATAATAAAGAAGGAATAATATTTAAGAAAAAAATTGAATTAGATGACAAATATTTATTTAAAATTAGTCAAGAAATTCAAAATAATTCTTCAAAAAATTTAGAACTTTACCCTTATGCGCAAATTACAAGAAATAAAATTCCAGATGACATTCAAAATTTTTATATCTCCCACGAGGGTTTTATTGGTGTATTTGATGACGAATTGAAAGAAGACGATTACGACGATGTAGAAGATAAAAAAATTGTCAGAGAAACTAACGAAGGATGGTTAGGTATTACAGATAAATATTGGATGACGGTCTTAGTTCCTGAAAAAGGAAAAAATTTTAAATCAACTTTCCAGTACAATAATACCTTTAAGGCGAACTATATAATCAATGATCCTGTAAAAATTAATGCTTCCTCAAATGGATCTGATAATTTTAGATTATTTGTAGCCGCAAAAGAAGTAAATACAATTGATACTTATGCAGAAACGCAAAGTATAAATAAGTTAGATTTAGTTATTGATTGGGGTTGGTTTTACTTTTTTACAAAACCTTTGTTTTTTGTAATTGATTATTTATTTAAATTATCTGGAAACTTCGGAATTGCTATAGTATTGATAACCTTGGCTATAAGAGCATTATTCTTTCCTCTAGCAAACTTTTCGTTTAGGTCTATGGCTAAAATGAAAGCTGTTACACCTGAGATGACAAGACTTAAAGAACTTCATAAAGATGACAAAGTAAAATTACAACAAGAAATGATGGCTTTATATAGAAAGGAAAAAATCAATCCTGCATCTGGTTGTTTGCCGGTGTTAATACAAATACCGTTCTTTTTTGCCATTTATAAAATGCTATTTATTTCTCTTGAAATGAGGCACCAGCCATTTTTTGGTTGGATAAAAGATTTGTCGGCAGCAGATCCTACTTCTATTTTTAATGCATTTGGTTTTATCCCATGGGACCCGCCAAGCTTTATGATTATCGGAATTTGGCCTATTTTAATGGGTGCATCAATGTGGGTTCAACAAAAACTAAACCCTGCTCCTACAGATCCTATTCAAGCGAAAATATTTGCGTTCTTCCCTCTTTTCTTAACTATAATTTTGGCTTCATTTCCATCTGGACTGGTTGTTTATTGGACTGTAAATAATATTTTAACTATAGCACAGCAATGGGTAATAAATAAAAACACTACTGTTAAGACAAATTAAATGTCTGAGAATGTTTCTTTAAAGGAAATCAAAAAAATCTGGCCTGCTTCTGCTCCAGACATAAAAAATATAAATAAATACGTTGAAAAATATAAAAATGAAATAATTGTAATAAAATTTGGAGGCAATGTTTTAACAAATGAGAATATATTTAATAATTTCATTAAAGATATTAATATTTTAAATAAATTAGGGCTATCTATAGTTGTGGTGCACGGAGGTGGGCCAAGAATTAAAAGGGAGCTTGAAAAATTAAATATTTCAACCAAGTTCATTAACGGATTAAGAGTTACAGATAAAAAAATTATTAATATAGTTGAAAATGTGCTGGTTGATTTTAATAAAGATATTGTAAATTCTTTAAATAAAAAAAATTTAAAAGCTATACCAATTAATACAAAGGCAAAAAATATAATAGAAGTATCTCCTGAAAACGAACAACTTGGCTTTGTTGGAATTCCAAAAAAAATTAATAACGGTATAGTAAAAGAACTTATTAAAAATAAAAGCATACCTGTTGTTGCCCCTCTAGGTTTAGGAAAAAATAATCAAGTTTATAATATTAATGGTGATACAGCTGCTGGAGCTATAGCAAAGTCTTTACAGTCTAGAAGATTACTCTTAATGACAAATGTTGAAGGTGTTCTAGATAAAAAAAAGAAATTAATATCAGAAATTTCTTCTTCAAAAATACTAGAAATGATTAAGGATGAGACTATTACTGGTGGAATGATACCTAAAATCAACACATGCTTAGACTCAGTCAACAATGGAGTGAGAGGTGTAGTAATAATGGATGGTAGAAAACCTCATTCAATATTAAATGAAATTTTTTCTGATGCAGGAGCTGGAACTTTAATAAGATAATGAAAGAACTAAAAAAAATAAAATATTGGCTATTTGATTTAGATAATACACTTTATTCTGGAGACACAAAAGTTTTTGATCAAGTAGATAAAAAAATGTCAAAATTTATTTCTGAAAAGCTTAAAGTTAATGAAGAAGAAGCAAAAAAAATTCAGAAAAATTATTTTCACGAATATAATACTACTTTGAACGGTATGATTAAAAATCATGATATAGATGCAAATGAATTCTTGGAATTTGTTCATGATGTAGATTTAAACTTTCTTAAAAAAAATGAGCTTTTAGAAAATCAAATTAATAGGCTTAATGGAAAAAAAATTATATTTACTAATGGGTCGAGAGCTCATGCGGCTAATGTCACGAAAAGGATAGGTATTGACAAGCTATTTGATGGAGTTTTTGATATTGTTGACTCAGATTTTTATCCAAAGCCTTCGATAGAACCCTATAAAAAAATTATAGAATATTATAATATTGAGCCAGAATATTGTATATTCTTTGAAGATATAGCAAGAAATTTAAAACCAGCTTATGAATTAGGAATGAAAACAGTTTGGATTGAAAATAACGAACCGTGGGCTGCGGAATATTCTGGTGAAGCATTTATAAATTATAAAACAAATAATCTTGCTAATTTTTTAAAGGAGATAAATGAACACAGATAAGTTAGAAAAAATAATTAATCAAAATTTTGATAAAAAAGAAAAAATAAATTCTAATTCTGATAAGAAAATTATTAAAGCAATTAATGAAACTATTGAATTGGTTGATTCTGGTAAAATCAGAGTTGCTAATAAAATTGATGGATCGTGGGTAGTAAACCAATGGATCAAAAAAGCAATACTTCTAAGTTTTAGAGTTAACAAAATGGAAATGTCAAAAGGGCCCTACACCACTTGGTATGATAAGGTGCCAGGTAAATCTGTAAAATGGAAAGAAAAAGATTGGAAAAAAGCTGGGTACAGACATGTTCCAAATGGTGTTGTAAGGAGAGGGTCTTTTATTGCAAAAAATGTGGTTTTGATGCCTTCTTTTGTAAATCTTGGAGCTTACGTTGATGAAGGGACAATGATCGACACTTGGGCATCTGTTGGTTCTTGTGCGCAAGTTGGAAAAAACTGCCACATATCTGGTGGAGCTGGAATTGGTGGCGTCCTTGAACCTTTACAAGCGGGCCCAGTCATAATTGAAGATAATTGTTTTGTTGGAGCTCGATCTGAAATAGCTGAAGGAGTTTTAGTTGAAGAAGGTGCTGTAATCTCGATGGGTGTTTATATCGGAGCATCTACAAAAATTATTGATCGTTCTACCGGAGAAATTACTTACGGAAAAGTTCCAGCTTATTCAGTCATAGTTCCTGGAAGTTTGCCAAATAAATCTAACTCAGACGGTCCTTCTTTATACTGCGCGGTAATAGTAAAAAAAGTTGACTCAAGAACTAGAAGCAAAACCTCAATTAATGATTTACTAAGAGACTAATGGCTAACATTAATGAATTAAAATTAGCTAAAGATCTTATAAGATTTCCTAGCATTACTCCTAAGGATGCTGGTGCTATTAATTTTTTAAGCAAACAATTAAAGTCTTTAGGATTCACTTGTAAAATTTTGGAGTTTAAAGATAAAAAAAGTAAACCAATTAAAAATTTATACGCTAGACTTGGAAAAAAAAGTCCTAATTTATGTTATGCAGGTCACACTGACGTAGTGCCTCCAGGAAATCTAAAAGATTGGACAGTGCATCCTTTTAAACCGACTATTAAAAATAAACATTTAATAGGTAGAGGAGCTAACGATATGAAAAGTTCTATTGCCTGTTTTGTCTCAGCTGTAAATAAATTTCTAAAAAAAGGAGAATTTAATGGATCTATAAGTTTTTTGATAACTGGTGATGAAGAAGGTTTTGCAATTAATGGTACAAAAAAAGTTGTGGAATATCTAAAAAAAAGGAGAGAAAAAATTGATTTTTGCATCGTTGGAGAACCAACTAATCCAAACAAACTTGGTGAAATGATTAAAATCGGAAGAAGAGGAAGCTTATCTGGAAAAATAGAAATATTGGGAACCCAGGGCCATGTTGCTTATCCTCATTTATCAAATAATCCAATTAATACTTTAGTAAGTATTTGTAAAAAGCTAAAAGAACAAAAACTTGATAAAGGAAATAAAAATTTTCAACCGTCAAACCTTGAAATTACAACTCTTAATGTAGATAATAAAGCTCACAATGTAATACCTGCTAGAGCTAAAGCTCAATTTAATATCAGATATAATAATTATTACAACTCTAATGAATTGAAAAAAAAAATTAACTTTATTGTTAAAAAAATCTGCAAGACAAATAGATGTAAATTTAAAATTGATTTTATAGCTAACGGTGATGCTTTTATCACAAAACCTGGAAAAACTATTATGATGGCTAAAAGAATAATAAAAGATATAACAAAAATTACACCAAAATATTCTACAACAGGTGGAACTTCTGATGCTAGATTTATCAAAAAAATTTCACCCTGTCTTGAATTTGGTTTGGTAAATAAAACAATGCATAAAGTTGATGAATGTGTTGCTCTATCCGATCTAAAAAAGCTTACAAAAATTTATCAAAGTATTTTAGAGGATTATTTTAAGTGAAGCATTATAAGGTCAAGAAATCTAAAATAGATAATCTAGGTGTTTATGCTTCCAAAAACATAAAAGCCGGGACAAGAATTATTTATTATAAAGGAAAAATTATTACAAAAAAAGAAACTGAGAGGAACCCTAAGTATGATAACGATAAAGCAATTTATTTATTTAACCTTAATAATAGATACGATTTGGATGGTGATTTTAAATACAATACGGCTAGATTAATAAATCACTCTTGCAACCCTAACTGTGAAGTTGATGGAAAAGGACTAAAATTATGGATTTTTTCCTTAAGAAATATAAAAAAAGGAGAAGAATTATCTTATGATTATGGTTTTAGTTTTGATGCGGACTACAAACAGTTTCCCTGTAAATGTGGTTCCAAGAATTGCTGCGGTTATATAGTTAGAGAAGGATCGAGATGGCGAATAAAGAAAAATAAATCAAACAAAAAATAATGGCAAAAATATTATTTATAACTACAAGAAACCCATATTCAGGTAGATACTCGGGCGACGTTATAAGGGCATTAAAAGTAATTAATTTTTTAAGAAAAAAAAACATAGTAGACGTTGTTTATTTATCAAAAAAAAAAAATATTATAAAAATTAAAAAAAATAAAAGAGATAGTTTCTTTTTTTACCCAAATATATTTTTAAAAATATTTTATTGTTTATCAAATGTTTTAAAATTACAACCACTGCAGTTTGGACTATTTTTTTCTCAAGAAATGTCAAACTTCATAAAAAAAAATGCTAAAAATTATAATTTATTATTCTTTCATCAAATTAGATCGAGTCAGTATCTTCCAAAAGACTTTAAAGGAAAGTCAATTTTAGAAATGGGGGACCTATATTCTGATAATTATTTTCAAACATATAAAAACCTTGGCCTCCTTAGTATTTTTAAATATATTTATATGATAGAGAGTTTTTTGGTAAAAAAAACTGAAATTAAATTATTGTCAACTTTTGATAGAATAATATTGTTTTCAAAAAGTGAAATAAAAAAAATAGACAACAGATTTAAAAAAAAAATATTCTACATAACTGAAGCTAACGATAGGATTAAAAATAAATATTTTTTTTCAAAAAACAATAATCAAATTTTATTTATAGGAAATTTGGGATACATTCCAAATATAATGGCATGCAAAGACTTTATAATAAACGTTATGCCAAAATTAAAAAGTGAAATACCTAACATAAAATTAAATATTATAGGTAATATTAAAATAATTGATAAATTCGTTTTTTCATTTTTTAAAAATGTAAATATTTTAGGTCCCCAAAAAAATCTTGACCGACATATTAAAAATACTATTTGTGGGATAGCTAATTTAAAAATAGCTACAGGTGTTCAGGGTAAAATTTTAACTTATATGTCCTTCGGTCTGCCTGTTATATGTAGTAAAAAAACTGCATCAAATTTTGGTAAAAGCGTATTAAGCTATAAAAATAATAAAAAATTAATCGAAAATATTTGTATGTTAAAAAATAATAAAAAGATTAGCCAAATATTTTCCAAAAAATCTCTTTCTTGTGTTAAAAAATTAAATTGGAACAAAATAAAATTAGATTATTCGAAGGTAATAAAATTCAGTAAAAAATCTTTTTAAGATACAATCCTTCAGGTGGAGCTGGTGGTGCACATTTTTTTCTATTTTTTAATTTAAGAATGCTTTTTATTTTTTTTGGGCTCCATTTATTTTCACCAACATACTTTAAGCACCCAACCATAGATCTAACTTGTTTTTGTAAAAAAGATTTGGACTCAAATGTAAGAATTATTTTCTCTTTAATTTTTTTTATATTTGCTTTATGAATAGTTCTAATTGGACTTTTTGCTGAACATGATGAAGCTCTGAATGCTAAAAAATTATGTGTTCCTATAAAATGATTTATTGCTTCTTTCATTTTTTTTATGTCTAATTTTTTTTTTACTAACCACATTCTATCTTTATCTATAGACAACTTCGATATACGATTGAGTATGATATATTCGTAGACTCTTTTTTTAGCACTATGTCTAGCATGAAAATTTAGTTTTTTATTTTTTAAATCAATTATAGAAATAGATTGATTTTGAAGAAAATAATTAACGGTGTTCAAAAATTTAAATATGTCATCTATTTTTTTTAAGGAAAAAAAATTTGCACTCTGACCTAGCGCGTGTACTCCTGTATCTGTTCTCCCTGACCCATTAATTTTAATATTTGCTTTTAAGGTTTTGGTTAATGCTTTTTCAATAACCGTTTGAATTGCAATTCCATTCTTTTGTTTCTGCCAACCAACAAAGTTGGTGCCTAAATATTCAATTATAATTTGATAATTAAACATTAATTGACTATTTCACCTTTTTTGATTTTATACCCAGCTAAGAAACTTTTAGCATTCAATGCATTTTTCCCCTCTTTTTGAATCATCAAAATTTTAATTGCTTTATCCTTGCAAGCAATAGTTAAATAATTATCCAATACTTCACCTATTTTACCTGATTGGCTAACCTCTACAGCTTCAATAATTTTTAATCTCGTATTTAGATGTTTAAACCAAACGCCAGGAATAGGATTTAAACCATTAATTTTGGCGATTAAATTTTTAGCTGAAATATTCCAATTAACTTCTGATTCTTTTTTTTCAATTTTTTTTGCGTACGTAGCCCTACTGTCATCTTGATATACAAATTTTGCTTTTTTTTTTTCTAATTTCTCAAGTGACTCTAAAATCAATTTTGAACCTAAAATTGATAATTTTTTACTTAAAACATTAAAATTTTCATTGCCTTCTAATTTTATTTTTTCTTGCATCATATATGGACCAGTATCTAATTTAGGTTCTACTTTCATAATTGAAATTCCAGTGAATGAATCCATTTCAATAATAGCTCTTTGTATTGGGGCGGCACCTCTCCATCTTGGTAATAATGAAGCGTGAATATTTAAGAAAAGCATTTCAGATATATTTAATATTTTTTTTGGAATAATTTGTCCATAAGCAACAACAACAACATACTTTATCCCTGAAGTTTTAATAAAGTTAAAATCTTCTTCGTTGTTCAGTTTTTCCGGATGTCTGACTGGAATGCCAAGTTTGTCTGACTCGATATGAACGGGAGATTTTATAATTTTTTGACCTCTCAACTTTTTTTTGGGTGGTTGAGTGTTTACTGTTTCTATTTTAATGTTTGAATTATATAAAGATTTTAAAATAGGAACTGAAAAATCTGGTGTTCCCATAAAAATAATTTTTTTTGACATTAAAATTAAACAACGATTCTTTCTAAGGATTTTTTTTGTTTTGAAAGTTTCTTTACAATCATCCCTTTTTTTAGTTTAGATAAATAATCAATAAAAAGGATTCCCTCCAAATGATCAATTTCATGCTGTAAGCATGTAGCTAGTAAGCCCTCTGCTTCTAAAGTTTGTTCATTTCCATTATAATCTAAAAATTTTACCTTACATTTTTGAGGCCTATCAATTTCTGCAAACTGTCCGGGTACTGATAAACAACCTTCCTCATAAGCAACTTTATTATTAGAATTAGAAATGATTTCTGGATTAACAAAGTATAAAGGATTTTTTTTTTGATCATTACGGCTTAAGTCTATGACTATAACTCTTTTGGCAACCCCTACCTGAATAGCAGCTAAACCAATGCCAGGTGCATGATACATTGTCTCAAGCATATCATCCATTAAAGTTCGAATTTCATCAGTCACAGAGTCTACTCTTACTGACTTTTGTCTTAGAAACGGATCCGGCTCAGTTAAAATATTTTTAATCGTCATAATACGATTTATATTATAATTAAGCTCTTAATGGTAGCGCGGAATTAAAAACTATATTTCTGATTTGCTTTAATTTCATTTTATTTAAAAGGTTTGTTATAAAATATATAGTCTCTGGATCTAGCTGATGAGGTTCATCCTCACCGATAATTTCTACAATTTTTAATGTCAAAAATGCACTCTGGTCATTGTCAATCAATTTTAGCAAGTTATTAGGAATATCAAATTTAATAGATAATTCTTTATAATTAAAGTTTGAAGGTAAAATAAATCCATCAGCTATCAAGGAGTCTGCTAAAGCTAAATCTTTAGCAGAGAAAAAATATTTTTTATTCCTTGAGATTTTTTTAAATATTTTGTCTATATCTTTTTGAACCTTTTTTTTACTCTCTGTTTCAACATAATATTTAATAATTTTTGACTGATGTAGAATCTTATCATTGTATTTTATTTTGCCTAGCAAATACTCCTCTTCACTTATTATTCTATCTTTTGCAACTTCTTGATATTTTTCTGAAATATTATCAATCCCAATTTCTTCAATTTTATCGCTCAAGAATTTTGAATAAATATTAAGGAGATTTTCCTTTTTAAACAGATCCTCTAGTAAAAATAAGTACTCTAATTTTGAGTCATTATCTTCGGCCAATAAATATTTTTGATAAATTAAAGATCTAGCATCAATTGTAGGTAGAGTTTGATATATATTTTTTGCATTAATTAATTCTGAAATATTGTAAGGAATTTGTTGGTACATCGTAAAGATTGTGCTTTTATTAATTTGCCCCTCATTAGCTGCAGATTCTAATTCTTTCATTCTTTTTTTATCAGAAACATCCTCTAATATTATTAAATTTGCAGCGTTCAAATAGTTCCAAATTTCTTTTTTTGTATTTTTATTCGGTTTAAAATTAAAATTTTTTATGGTTACACTTGATAGATAAAAATTTAGTAAATTTTTTTCATTTACTTTTTTTGTTGTTTTGTCTGAAATTCCTAAAAGATAATTAATTTTATCATCATAAAATTTATCGGACTGATTTTGTTCTCGTAAGAGATCTAGTAGTAATCGGGCTTCAGGTTTTTTATCATTAAATATAAGACAATAAATTTTAAATTTTTCTAAATAAGCATCTTTAATCTTCTTATCAATAAATTTTATTTTTTCACAACCTTCTTTGATATTTGCCTTGGCAATATTTTCATCGACTAAAAATTGTACAGCTTTGTCTTTGCTTTTAAAATCTTCATTCTGCTTCAAAAAACTTTCAATTAAATCTGAACGTCTGTTTTTAATCAAAAAATTAATTTTCATATCAGAGAACTCATCTTCAGTCATTCCTCTGGGAGCGTAAGAAAAAGAAAGTAAAATTCTTTCGAGTATTTGATTTCCTGTTTTCGAAAGTTTTATTTTTTCTAACCTTTTTAAACTTGCTTTTATGTCTTCCGAATTTGTTGAAGACCACATATTTAAATTAAAGTCATTATCTGCTGGGTCATATATGCCATACACTTTGCTATCTTGTATTTTTTCTACAAGCAAACTATTTTCAACTTTAATGTTTTGACTTGTGTCAATTTTTTTAATCGTATCAAAATTTAATTTTTGTGGGTCTTCCGTTTTTAATTTTTTTTTATTTTCAATGGATTGCTTTTTAGTTTTGTTGTTCCAAATATCTATTTTCTCTTCGCTCTTTAGTGGCGAGATGTACAAAAGAATAATTAATAAGCAGTAAAAATATTTAGAGCTTTTTAATTTCATTAGTAATGTCGATATCGTATTTTTTTTCAGGGCTTGGAAAAGTTATTTTTTCTATTAAAAAGACTGCAAATATAAATATAATTAATACCAATAGTATTTTTATTAAAATTTTTACTATTGAGTTTCCAATGCTCGGTGATCTGTTGTATTTAAGTTGCATACTATATGGTTTGATTTAAACTTAATAAATAAGACATATTTATGAAAAATCAAATTCAAAATCAAATAAAATGAATAAAAATCTCACTTTGACTGGTATGATGGGGGTTGGTAAATCAACTATCGGGAAAAATTTAGCCAAAAAGCTGAATTATAATTTTATCGATATAGATAAAATTATTGAAGCCAAAGAAGGTGCTTCAATAAATTCAATTTTTAAGAATAAGAGTGAAGCTTATTTTAGGAAATTAGAAAATGAAACCACATTGCAAATGCTCAAAAAAAACAATTCTGTAATATCATTGGGAGGAGGGGCATTCTTGAATAAATCAATTAGACTAAGTGTAAAAAAAAAATGTATAAGTTTTTGGTTAGATATTGATGTTGAACAGCTAGTAAAAAGATTGAAAAAAAGTAAAAAAAGACCTTTGCTTTATAACAAAGATATAAATGTTACAATTAGGAAACTATATTTAGAAAGAAAAAAAATTTATAATGAGGCTGATTATAGAGTAAATTGTAGTTACTTAAAATCTTACGAAGTTATAAATAAAATAATTAAATTATATGAAAAATCAAGAACTTAAATTTAATGGCTTAAATCAGAATTATTCAATTTTGATTGGTAGTAATACGCTTGGTTTTCTGCCAAAAAAAATAACTAAATTGTGTCCACAAGCAAAAAAAATCGCAATAATAATAGATTCAAAAATTCCAAATAAATTTATAAAAATTTTACGAAATAAATTAAAAAATTATGAGCTTTTAATAATACCTTTTTCTGCTAGTGAGAAGAACAAATCATTCAAAATAGTTGATATTTATTTAAAAAAAATTCTTTCAAAAAATTTTAATAGATCTGATATTATAATTGGTTTAGGCGGTGGTATTACAGGAGATGTTGCGGGCTTCATTGCCAGTATTTTCAAAAGAGGTATAAATTTTATAAATATTCCAACTACATTACTTGCACAAGTTGATGCTGCAATTGGAGGCAAAACAGGTGTTAATGCTGACCAGGGGAAAAATTTAATAGGTTCATTCTACCAACCAAAATTAGTAATAAGCGACACTTCATTTTTAAATTCTTTATCAAGAAAGGAAATGGTTTGTGGTTACGCTGAAATACTAAAACATTCTATAATTAAAGATATGAATTTTTTTAATTTTTTACAAAAAAATACTAAGGATATTCTTCTTAAAAAAGAGAATAAATTAATTTATGCAATTAAAAAAAGTTGCCAGATAAAAATGTATTTTGTTAACAAAGATGAAAATGAAAAAAAATTAAGAATGATTTTAAATTTTGGTCACACTTTTGCACACGCTATAGAGGTAAAAAATAATTATTCAAAAAAAATTACTCATGGAGAGGCAGTATTATGTGGAATAATATTGGTGTGTCAGCTTTCGGTAGCAATGAAAGCTTGTAATATTAAAACGGTGAATAAGATAAAACAAATTTATAAAGATAATAACCTAACTTACACTTATGATAAGTACTTAAATCAAAATGCAATTAAAAGTCTTCTTCCTTATCTAAAGAATGATAAAAAAAATAATGATGATAAAATTAATTTTATTTTATTAAAAAAAATTGGATTAACTGCATTGCCTGGTAAATATAAAATTTCATTGAGCGCTCTAAAAAACCTTATAACTTCAATTACTCAATACTAATCTCTAAAGCGTGAATTCTACTTTTTAAATCTTCTTTGAGAATTTTCATTACCATTTTTTGTGCATTTATTGGTGTAATTGATTTTAGATATGATGATTTAATTTTTAAATGTAAATGAAACTTTTCAGCAGAAAAAAATTTATGGCCTTTATGCTTGTGAGAATTGTCAACAATAACAAGCTCTTCAATCTCAACTTGTTTTTTTAGTCTTGATTCGATTTCGTCAAAATAATTTTTCATTAATATCATTTTACTATATAGAATTAGTTAATGAAAATAATTTGTGATTGGGACAACTGCAAAGAGCCTGGCACTTATAGGGCTCCTGTAGAAAAAGATAATAGCAAAAAATACAGACTACTTTGTTTAGGCCACATTAAGCTTTTTAATAAAAACTGGAACTACTTTGAGAATATGAACGATCAGGAAATAGAGTTTTTCATCAAATCTGACTTAACATGGCATAAGTCTACTAAAACTTTTGGTTCATCTGACAATTTTTTCAATATTTTATGGAATAACGCTTTAGAGGATAAGCTTAATATTTTTAAAAGCTCAAATTTTAGAGATTTTAAGAAAACTAAAATTTCTCAACAAGATAAAGATGCCTTGCAAGTTATGGAGTTAAACGACGAAGTAAAATGGGAGCAAATTCAATCAAAATTCAAAGAACTTGTAAAAAAATATCATCCTGATAAAAATCAGGGAAATAAAAAATTTGAAGATAAGCTAAAAACAATCACATTGGCTTATAGTCAGCTAAAAAAAACTCTTGGAAAAAAATGAGTACGCAAAATTTTATACAAAAACCAGATATTAAACTTTCTGTTAAACAAACTTTTGGGTTTGATAGTGAAATGCAGGTTAATGCATTTTCAAAAAAAAATGAGTATGTTCCAAAGATAGATGCTGACTACAAATTTGATAAAGATACTACTTTGGCGATTCTGGCTGGATTTTCTTTCAACAAAAGAGTTCTTATTCAAGGCTATCATGGAACAGGAAAATCTACTCACATAGAACAAGTTGCAGCAAGATTAAACTGGCCTTGTATAAGAGTTAACCTTGATAGTCACATTAGTAGAATTGATTTGATTGGAAAAGATGCAATTGTTTTAAAAGATGGAAAACAGATCACAGAATTTAAAGAAGGTATTCTACCCTGGTCAATCCAAAACCCTGTGGCTTTAGTTTTTGATGAATATGACGCAGGAAGACCGGATGTAATGTTTGTTATTCAGAGAGTTTTGGAAAGTGAAGGTAATTTTACTCTCTTAGATAAAAATAAAGTTTTAGAA
>Ga0233444_10000956_pt1 | contig 34621 bp, 37 predicted proteins | sample SI_124_October20_6_FD_182792 | JGI IMG/M metagenome (GOLD analysis project Ga0233444, IMG submission 182792) | Seawater microbial communities from Saanich Inlet, British Columbia, Canada - SI_124_October2016_10_MG | ecosystem: Environmental > Aquatic > Marine > Inlet | place: Canada: British... | reverse complement strand
TCGAATTATTTATACGTTTAGAAGTGTGTGCGACAATTTCTTAATTAACCTAGCCGTCCACACTTCTCTTCTTAAAAATTTACAATTTAAAAAAGCTAAGATTTTAAACTTTAAAATCTACACACCTTTGGCTACGTTAAAATTTAACTTCGTAAAGGTGAGCGCTGGTTTTATTACAATTCTATTATAAGTCAAGGCGTATATTGGCTAAAATACCCAACAAAATAAGGCTTTTTTGAGCTTCTTGCGTTGCATATTTAAACTAATTTTTATAAAAACAACTATGACGTTTACTCAAAGACTTAATAGCCTTTACAAAAAAAAACTCAGTTTTATTTCATCGTTCAAACCTATCAAATTTCAAATTCTAAATTTTAAACCTATTATTTTTCTAGTTTTTATCTTTATTTTTACGATATTTTTTTTTGTTACTACAAATTTAATTAATCAAAAGGAGAGGGAAAATAAAAGTAATTTAAAAGATGTTGCAAATACTAATGAATTTTCTAACCTAACTAACTACTTTATTTCTAAAATAAATAGCCCTTATGAAGAAAAAAATTACATTATAAAAAATAACGATACTATTGAAAAAATATTAAAAAATTACGATATTCAAAATGAGGATATCAAGGTTATCTCAAATAAATTGAAAGAAAAAAAACTTTTTAATATTTACTCTGGCCGAAAGTTGTCTTTAGTGTATAAAAAATTAGAAAACGGCTCTAATACAGTAGTAGATCTTATTTATCCAATAAGTAATACCAGTAGCGTAGAAATTAGAAAAACGCAAAATAATTTTTTAGTAAAAGAAAATATTTTACAGCTTTATAAAAAAGAAGTTGTAGTAAAAAATGTTATCAAAAATAATTTATATAGTTCCGCGATTGACGCAGGAGTAGAACCAAACATTATTATAGAATTTGCTAGAATTTATGGTTTTGAGGTAGATTTTCAAAGAGATATTAGAAAAGGAGACTGGTTTGAAATTCTTTATGAAAAATTTGAAGATGATAACAACAAGGTAAGAGATACTGGAAAAATAATTTATGCATCAATGTATGTTAATGGAGAGGAAATTAATCTTTATAATTTTAAATATAAAAATGAAGAAGATTATTATGACCTTAAGGGAAAAAGTATTACAAAGTCTTTAATGAAGACTCCAATTAATGGAGCACGTTTATCATCTTCATATGGAATGAGAAAACATCCTATCTTGGGTTACAATAAAATGCACAGAGGAACTGATTTTGCTGCACCAAGCGGTACACCTATTATGGCTTCAGGTTCTGGGACAGTCACAAGAGCAAGGTGGTGTGGAGGAGGAGGTAATTGTGTAAAAATAAAACACAATTCTACTTATGAAACTATTTATGCACACATGAAATCTTTTGCAAAAGGAGTTAGAGAAGGAAGAAAAGTTAAACAAGGTCAAATAATTGGTTACGTTGGCTCAACAGGTATGTCTACTGGCCCACACTTACACTACGAAGTAGTTGTTAATGGTAAAAAAGTTAATTCTCAAAGATTGAAACTTCCTTCAGGAAAAATTTTAAAAGGTGATGAAAGAGAAAAATTTGAATTAGATAGAATAAAAATAGATTTAAAATTATCTGATTTAAGATAACTTATTAATTTGCTGATTTTGATAAATTTTCTTCTTCTGGTGTATTTTCTTGAGTTAAAGGTTTTTCTTCACTTTTCGTTCTTTCAATAGAAATTTCTTTTCTCTCATTTAGTTCATTGTATCTTCTAAGATAATGATCTGCGTGTTGTAGGTAATTTTGAGATAGCACTGGGTCTCCGTTACTTTGAGCATCTTTTGCTAATTGTTGAAATTTTAACATAGTTTTTTCAACATTATGAATATTATTCATTGATACGTTTCGACTAAAATTCATATTCCCATTATTATTTAAACTGTTAGAATTGTTTGAATTCATTGCTCCAGGTCTTCTTCTGAAGTTATTCTTTTGCTGCCTAGGTCTAAAATTTCTTCTTCTATTATTATTCATTTATTACCTAAATTTATCGAAACTATTCCTCTAATATTTTCTTTGTAATCTGTAATAATGTGCTCAATTTTAAAGTTATTCTTTTTTAATATTTTTGAAACTTTTTTAAACTGTTTATTGCCTATTTCTAGAGCAAGTGTACCTTTAACTTTTAAGATATATTTGGTTTTGTAGATAATTTTTTTAATAACGTCAAGTCCATCCTTTCCTCCATCTAGTGCTATTCTCGGTTCAAATTTCCTAATATCCCCTCTAAGATTTTTAATTGCGTTGCTCTTTATATATGGCGGGTTAGAAACAATAAGATCAAATTTTTGATAAAAAAAGCTGTCTAAAGACTTATTTAAAAACTTGATTTTAGTTTGCATTAGATGTTTCTTTAAATTTTTTTTAGCGATTATTAATGCTTTTTTGGAAATATCAATACCTACTCCATTAGAATTCTTTAGTTCACTTAATAAGCTAATCAAGATACAGCCGGTCCCCGTTCCTATATCCAGTACTGATATTTTTTTTCCTTTAAAAATTTTATATAATTTTTCAACTATTAGTTCTGTTTCTGGTCGAGGTATTAAAGTGTCTTGACTTACAAAAAATTTTTTACTCCAAAACTCTTTTTCCTCCATGATGTATGCAATTGGTTCTTGTCGGGCTCTTCTCTGTATTAAGTTTTTATACTTGGTAGAATATTTTTGACAGATCTGTTTATCTAAATTAATTAAAATTTCCTCTCTTCTTTTTTTTAAAATTTTTGAAAGTATAAGCTCAGAGTCCAGTATAGACGTGTTTATTTTTTTTTGCCTAAGTTTTTTTGTTCCAAAATTGATTAACTCAAGTGCATTCATGAATTTAAATTTTCTAATTTTAAAGATTGTTCTTTAAGTCGCATCTCTTGATTCATTTCCTCATGAATTTCTCCACTTAAAAACTCTTCTAACTTATGAAGAGTCAAATTAATTCTATGATCAGTAACTCTTCCTTGGGGAAAATTATACGTTCTAATTCTTTCTGATCTATCACCAGTTCCAATTTGACTTCTTCTATTGCTTGATCTTTCTTGATCTTTCTTTCTTTTTTCAGCCTCATATACTCTCGATCTTAAAATTTTTAAAGCCTTCGCCTTATTTTTATGTTGTGACTTCTCATCTTGTTGACTTACAACTACACCGCTAGGAATGTGAGTAATTCTTACAGCACTATCAGTGGTATTTACTGATTGACCTCCGGGTCCTCCTGCTCTGAAAACATCAATTCTTAAATCAGACTCTTTTATTTGAACATCTACATCTTCGGCCTCTGGAAGAACTGCTACAGTAGCTGCGGATGTATGAACCCTGCCTTGTGTTTCTGTTTCTGGAATTCTTTGAACACGATGAACGCCTGACTCGTATTTTAAATATGAGTATATATCATTTCCATTAACAGAAAAGATAACTTCTTTAAAACCACCAGCTTCACTTTTTGAAATGTTAATTATTTCAAGTTGCCATTTTTTTTTGGAACACACTTTTTCGTACATTTTAAATAAATCAGCACAAAAAAGAGAAGCTTCTAATCCACCTGTACCTGCTCTTATCTCTACTATTGCGTTTTTATCGTCATCTTCATCTTTTGGAAGTAAAAATATCTTTAATTCATTTTCATTTTTTTTATTTTTTTCAATCAATTCGTTCAAGTCATTTTTTGCTAAATCAATCATTTCCTGCTCATTTTTTTTATCTTGTGTCATACTCTCAAGATCTTTTTTTTCATTTTCAAAATTTACATATTCTCTAGCCACAGAAATTATTTCTCCAAGGCGAGAATATTCTTTAGATTTTTTTGCAAAAGATTTTGGGTCTACCTTTTCTGAGGCCAATTCTTGTTCTAAAGATTCATATTTAACAATAATTTCCTTAACTTTTTCTATTGGAACCATAGATTATTTTTTTTCCTTTACTTTTTTTTCAACCAATTCCACAACTTTATCAATAATTTTTGAGCTTGGTACTTTGGTGTGAGGTATTCCAGAAAGGTATAAAAGATTGCTATCTTGACCTCCGCCTGTAAGGCCGATATCAGTTTGTGCCGCTTCTCCAGGTCCATTTACTACGCAGCCTATGATTGACAAATTAATTGGTTTTTTTATGTGCGCTAGTTTTTTTTCTAGCTCTTTTACTGTTTCAATAACTGGAAATGCTTGTCTTGCACAAGAAGGGCAAGATATTATATTCACACCTCTTGATCGTATGCCTAAAGATTTTAAAATTTCATAACCGGCTTTTACCTCATCAACAGGATCTGAGGAAAGAGAAACTCTTATAGTATCGCCGATACCTTCCATTAAAAGTTGCCCTATTCCAATTGAGGATTTAATGCTGCCACTAAATAAACCTCCTGCCTCTGTAACACCTAAATGTAATGGATAGCTGCAAATTTCTGATAATTTTTTATAGGCCTTGACGGTTAAAAATATATCTGATGATTTGACGCTTATCTTGAAATTAAAAAAATTATTGTCCTCTAAAATTTTAATATTACGCTGTGCGCTTTCTACTAGTGCTTCTGGACAAGGCTCTTTATATTTTTCCAACAAATCTTTATCAAGTGATCCTGCATTTACGCCAATTCGTACTGAACAATTATTATCTTTTGCTGCTTTTATGACCTCCAAAACTCTATCTTTTGTTCCAATGTTTCCTGGATTTATTCTTAAACAACTCGCACCTGCTTCTGCGGCTTCTATAGCTCTCTTATAATGAAAATGAATATCTGCAACAATCGGGGCTGAAACTTCTTTGATAATATTTTTTAAAGCCTTTGTTGAGTCTTCGTCAGGACAAGAAACTCTTACAATATCTGCTCCGGCTTCCTCTAAAGAATGAATTTGACTAATTGTTCCTTTTATATCCGTAGTTAAGGTGTTTGTCATTGATTGAACGCTGATTGGAGAATTTCCGCCAACAATAATATTTCCAACTTTAATTTCTTTGGTTTTTTTTCTATTTATTTTTCTATGAGGTCTAACTTCCATTTTTAGTCTAAATCAAAAATCGTATGTAGTTTTTTAATAGCCTTTAAAGTATTATCTTCATCAATAATTACTGACAGTTTAATTTCAGAGGTTGATATAGCTAAAATATTTATATCTTCTTCAGACAAAGCTCTAAACATTTTATAAGTGACGCCAGGCGTTGAGACCATTCCAGCACCAACAATTGAAACTTTTGAAACTTTATCGTTATGAATTATATTCTTATAATTAATTTTACTTTCATTGTTTAATATCTCTTTAGTTTTAGAAACATCATCTCTTTTTACGGTAAAAGTAATATCTGTTGTTTTTTGATCTGAGGAAATATTCTGAATCACCATATCAATATTAATTTGAGCTTTGCTTAAAGGTTCAAATATATTTGCAGCCACTCCTGGTCTATCTTCAACACCAATAACTGTGATTTTTGCATCATCTTTGGAATATGCGACTCCTGTAACGCTTTTTGTATAATCAATGTTTTCCTGGCTAAAAATTTTAGTTCCTTTCCTATCAGTAAAAGTTGACCTTACCTCAAGAGGAATATTATACATCATTGCTGTTTGAACAGCTGATGATTGCATAACTTTTGCTCCCAAAGAAGATAATTCAAGCATTTCATCAAAAGAAATTTTATCAATTTTTTTTGCAACTGGAATTTTATTTGGATCAGTTGAAAAAACTCCATCTACATCCGTGTATATTTCACAAGTATCAGCATTAAATATCTTTGCTGCAGCTACAGCTGTTGCGTCAGAGCCTCCTCTTCCGATTGTAGTAATATCTCCATTTTTTGATATACCTTGAAACCCCGGAATAATAACTACCCCACCTTCATTTAAATATTTATTTATTTTTTCAATATGCATATTAATTATTCTTGCATTAGAATGTTCTCCGTCTGTAAGTATCGGTATTTGCCAATTCAACCAAGACTTGGCTTTAATATTCAATTTTATTAAAGCACCAGAAAGAAGAGCGCAGGTCACTTGTTCTCCAGCGGATAAAAGGACATCAAATTCTCTTTTGTTAAATTCGTCTGAAATTTCTTTTGAAAGATTGACAAGTTCATTGGTTTTTCCTGCCATTGCTGAGACAACAGCGATAATTTTGTTTCCAGCAGATTGTTCTTTTTTTATAATATTTGCAACTAATTCTATTCGTTCTGTTGTTCCAACAGACGTTCCTCCAAACTTTAGTATTTTTTTAACCATTTAAAGAATGTAATATAATAAAAAGAAATTTAATAATTTAATTTAAGCTTATTTAAAATGAGTACTACTATAAATAAAGAGGAAATTCAAAAGTTTTCAAAATTAGCCGATGAATGGTGGGATGTTAACGGGAAATTTAAACCTCTTCACATGTTTAATCCCATTAGAATTGAATACATTACACAAGAAATCAAAAAATATTATAAAATAAAAAAAGATAAAACTAACTTTCTTGAAGGATTAAACATACTAGACATCGGCTGTGGAGGAGGTCTCATAAGTGAACCGATGGCTCGACTAGGAGGCGAAGTAACTGGCATAGATGCTTCCAAGAAAAATATTAATGTAGCAAAATTACACTCAAAAGAAAGTAGGCTTCAAATAAATTACTTAAATACCTCTCCGGAAAAATTAGATAATCACAGAAAATATGATGTAATTTTAAATTTAGAAATTGTAGAACATGTTGAGGATGTAAGTTTATATATTAGATCTTGTCATAAATTATTAAAAAGAAATGGATTGATGTTTACTGCTACGTTAAATAGATCTTTAACTTCTTATGTTAAGGCGATTATTGGTGCGGAGTATGTATTGAGGTGGTTGCCCATAGGAACGCATGATTGGAATAAGTTTATAAAACCTGAGGAATTAGAGGCACTTTTATCTCAAGAAAATTTCTCTACTTTAGATATTAAAGGCTTAAAGTTTAACCCATTTCTAAAAAAATGGAAAAAATCTAATGACCTTTCTGTCAATTATATTATTAGCAGTTCAAAAAATTAGTTATCTTTTTTAACCCAAGGAATTGATAGCAGGTCTATACCTTCATCAGCCAATTCTTTTCTCTCTTCAGGTGTTGTAGTGCCATAAATAGCTTTTTTACTTTTTTTATCATAATAGAGTTCTCTTGCTTTTGTACTTAAATCCTTTCCGACATAATCAAAATTTTTTTCTATGTACTTTCTTAATTGCAGAAATTTATCTTTTTCATTTTTTAAATCTTTATTTATTATTTCAATTTGCTCATTCTTTTTTTTTGAACTAGAAATCATTGGAGCCATTATCGATTTACTAATTCTCTTTGATGAACAGTAAATACACTCTAATAAATTTTTCTTATTTAATTTATCAAACTTTTCTGAATTAGAAAACCAACTTTCAAACTCATGTTCATTATGGCATGTTAAATTATATTTAATCATCTAATTTCTATAATCTGCATTAATATCAATGTAGTCATGAGTAAAGTCACAAGTATAACATTTGAAAGCATCATTCCCAAGTTTTAAATCTACTACAATCTCAATTGAATCCCACTCCATATATTCTTTTAGTTTTTGCTCATCATAACTTTCTGAAATTTTTCCATTTTCTGCAACAGCAAATTTTCCTATTCTTATTTTTAACTTTTTCTGATCTATTATTTCACCAGATTTTCCTATACCCATAACTATTCTTCCCCAGTTAGGATCTTCTCCTGCTACTGCCGTTTTTACTAGCGGTGAGTTTGCAATTGAAAAAGCAATATTTCTTGCGCTACCTAAGGATTTTGCGTTTATTACATTTATTGTTAAAAATTTTTTAGCACCCTCTCCATCAACAACAATTTGTTTAGCTAAATTTAAGCATAATTTTTTTAATGCCACTTCGAACTTTTGGAGCTCTTTATCGTTCAAAGATAAATTTGGTCCAATTTTAATAGCCCTTGTTGAAAAGATAGAAACCATATCATTAGTTGATTGATCGCTATCAACTGTTATTGCATTGAAAGAATTTGCTACAGCTCTTTTCAAAAGAGTTTTTAATAAATTTGAGCTAATATCAGCGTCAGTAAAAATAAATGATAACATAGTAGCTAAATTAGGTGCTATCATTCCTGATCCTTTGGCTATACCACAAATTCTTACCAGCTCATCACCCACGATTATCTCCTCGTATGCTAATTTTGGCTTAGTATCGGTAGTCATTATTGCTGATGCAATTTTTATCCAATATAGTTTATTATGCTCTTCTCTTAACTTATCTACTAAGTCAGGAAGACGTTCTCTAATTTTTTCGGATGGAAACTCTTCTCCAATTACCCCAGTTGATGCAAAAATTAGGTCTTTAGTTTTAACTGTTTCACTTGTACCTTTTTTACTTTTAGACTCTTTTAAAGTTAACACTCTTGATAAATTTTTCGCTAAAATATCAATACTTTCTTTTCCTTGTTTACCAGTGAAAGTGTTTGCATTTTTTGTGTTAACTAATAATCCTTTAATAATTTTTTTGTGAGAATTCCTGTTCCAAGGTATAAATTCAGAGGTAATGCTGTTAGTTGTAGTTAATGTTGCATAATTTGCTCCTTTGCTGAAATAAAAGAGTGCTAAATCATCCCTGCCATCTTTATAAAGGTCAGCAGATATGGCTGACATTTCCAAACCTTTAATCTGCTTTAGGCTTTGAAACTCACCCATTTTAGATAATTTTGTTTTATCGTTTAAGAAATTTTTAATATTTATTGTCATTATTGCTGTTTAATTTAAATTAATAATACATATATAGAGGTATAATGAATTTATTTACAAGGACTTTTAGTAAAATATTTAAAAGTGCTAATCAACAAGAATTAGATAGAATCCAAAATATAGTCCAAGCTATTAATAGCAAAGAAAACGAAATTAGTTCACTTTCTGATGGGGATATTAGAGAAAAAACATTTAATTTCAAAAAAAAAGCCCAAAGCGGTTCTTTACAAATTGATGAAATCATACCAGAAAGTTTTGGTTTAGTAAGAGAGGCGGCAAAAAGAACTTTGGGAGAAAGACACTACGATGTTCAGTTGGCTGGAGGACTAATCTTACATGGTGGAAAAATTGCTGAAATGAAAACTGGCGAAGGAAAAACTTTAGTTTCAACACTTCCAGCGTATTTGAATTCATTATCCGGGAATGGTGTACATATAGTTACTGTTAACGACTACCTAGCTAAAAGAGACTCTGCTTGGATGGGGAAAATTTTTGACTGCTTGGGGGTATCGACTGGTTGTATTACAAATGACCTGAATGATATTGAGAGAAAAAAAAATTATGATTGTGATATTACTTATGCAACTAATAATGAACTAGGTTTTGATTACCTTCGAGATAATATGAAGTACGAGCTAAATGAAATGGTTCAAAGAAGTCATAATTTTTGTATAGTTGATGAGGTAGATAGTATTTTAATTGATGAGTCTAGAACGCCATTAATAATCTCGGGTAAGTTAGATGATAAAACAACACTTTATCTTACCTCAAATGAATTTATAAAACATTTAAAAAAAAATGATTTTGAGTTGGATGAAAAAAGTAAAAATGCAATTTTAACAGATGAAGGAATAGATAAAATTGAAAAACTAGCAACGCAAAAAAAAATCTTAAAAAATAATAATTTTTATGATCCAGCTAATTTAGATCTGGTTCATCATATTAATCAAGCATTAAAAGCAAATCTACTTTTTAAAAAAGACACAGATTATATAGTGAGAGATGGAAAGGTGCAGATTATAGATGAGTTTACTGGAAGAGTTTTAGATGGAAGAAGATTTTCTGATGGATTACATCAAGCTATTGAAGCAAAAGAAAACGTCAAAGTCGAAGAAGAAAATCAAACACTTGCATCAATAACATATCAAAATTATTTTAGATTGTATAAAAAATTAGCTGGAATGACTGGAACTGCCATGACTGAGTCAGAAGAATTTTACGATATTTATAAATTAAATGTAGTTTCAATACCGACAAATAGAAAAATGTTGAGAAATGATTTTAATGATCGAATTTTTAGAACAGAAAAAGAAAAGTACAACGCAATAACTAATAAAGTAATTGAATGTAATAAAAAAGGACAACCAGTTTTAGTTGGAACAACAAGCATTGAAAAATCAGAAAAAATTTCAAAATTTTTAGAGAATAAAAAGATAAAACATAATGTATTGAATGCTAAACAACATGAAATGGAAGCAAAGATAATTGCTGAAGCCGGTAAAGTTAACGCTATTACAATTGCTACTAATATGGCAGGTAGAGGAACTGACATAAAATTAGGTGGAAATATAGATTTTATTGATAAAGAAAAAAAAAATGACATTGGTCAGTTTAAAAATAATGAAAAAAAAGTAAAAGATCTTGGAGGTTTATTTATAATTGGAACTGAACGTCATGAAAGTAGAAGGATAGACAATCAGTTAAGAGGTAGATCAGGTAGGCAGGGAGATCCAGGTGGCACAATTTTTTTTATAAGTTTACAAGATGAGTTAATGAGAATTTTTGGAGGAGATTCTATTGATGGAATGCTTCAAAAGTTGGGATTAAAAGAAAATGAGTCCATTGACCATCCTTGGATTAATAAAGCAATGGAAAGAGCCCAAAAAAAAGTTGAAGCTAGAAATTTCGATATTAGAAAAACTTTAATTAAATTTGACGATGTTATGAATGATCAAAGACAAGTTATATTTTCACAAAGGCTAAAGATTTTAAAGGATGATAATATAAACGAAGTGCTGAAAGATTTTTTTGATGAAATACTCATTAATTTAAATTTAGTACGAGCAAATTTTCAAAAATCTGGAGATGAAAAAAGCTATCTTACAGAAATTAAGAATATAACTGGAAATATTGTAAATGATAAAGATATACTAGAATTTGGAAAGCTAAAAGAAACTGATTTCAATAAACAAATACAAAAGTTGTACTCGGAGAAAAAAAATTCAAGAGTTAAAATTTTAGGAGAAAATCAAAATAATAATCTGGAAAAAAAAATATTTTTGCAAATTATTGATTTTTCATGGAGATCACATCTCCAATACCTAGAGCAATTAAGACAGGTTATAGGCTTAAGACAATACGGTCAAAAGGACCCTTTATCTGAGTTTAAAAAGGAGGCATTTGTATTATTTGAGGGTTTATTATTAAAGATAAAAAATGATTTAATTAAATTTCTACTAAATCTTAATATTGTTGTATCAAATGAAGAAAAAAATGAAAATAACCGACAAGAAATAAAAGATATTAAATCAGAAAAAAAAGTTGGAAGAAATGAAAAGTGTCCCTGTGGCTCTGGAAAAAAATTCAAACATTGTCACGGAAATATTTAAATTTAAATTTTTTTAAAAGCATTTAAAGCTTTCACTCTTGCCTCTTCATGTTTCACGATCGGATGCGGGTAATTTTTTCCTAATTTAAATTTTTCATCATTAAATTCCCAAGGTTTGTGAATGTATTTTTTTGATAAATTTTTTAATTCAGGAACCCATTTTTTTACATACTCTCCTTCTTTATCAAATTTTTCTCCCTGTAAAATTGGATTAAATATTCTAAAATAAGGTGCAGCGTCCGCACCACAGCCTGCAACCCATTGCCAGCCAGCAACATTGCTAGCTGGACTGTAGTCTAATAAACAGTTTCTAAAATACTTTTCACCTTCTTTCCAATCAATTAATAAATGTTTTACTAAAAATGATCCAACTATCATTCTAACTCTATTATGCATCCATCCAGTAGAATAAAGTTCTCTCATCCCAGCATCTACTATTGGATAACCAGTAAAGCCTTTTTTCCAAGCATTTAAAAATTTTGAATTTTTTTTCCACGGAAATTTATCAAATTTTTTTGAATAATTATTTTTTAACATATGTGGAAAGTGATTAATCAATGAATGATTAAATTCTCGCCAACCAATCTCAGCTAGGAACTTTGATGTTCCAATAGTTCTTGGTTTTTTTTTTAAACATTCATTCCATATTGTTTCAACATGAAGTTGACCGTACTTAATGAATGGGGATAATTTAGATGTTCCAACTATGTTAGGAAAATTTCGTCCTTCAGAATAATTTGTAATCCTTTCTTTAATAAAATTTTGCAATTCTTTAAAAGCACTTTGTTCGTCAGGAAACCAAATTTTTTCAAAATTTTTGAACCAGTTTTTTTTAGGTAATATTTTGTCTGGTTCAATACAGTTTTTAAAATAGCTTATTTTTTTTTTACATCTTTTTATTGTTTTTTCTTTTGATGGTATTTTCTCAATATAATATTTTTCCGCCGTTCTCCAAAAAGGTGTGAATACTTTAAACGGATTCCCATCGCTTTTTTTAATTTCCTCAATTTCATTAAGAGCGTTTCCTTTAAATCTTTGATGATAAATATCTTTATTTTTAAAGTTACTTAACAAATATTCATCAAATTTTAGATAGTCAGGTTCGTATACTTTATTCCAGTATATAGCGAAGTCTTTTTTTTTTATAAGCTTATCAAAAAAAATTTTAAATGAATTGGTCTCAACTATTTCGAGGGTTATATTTAAATCATTTAATTTTTTTCGAAAATTAAAAAGGGATCTGCTAAGCCACCATTTTTGAGCCTCTTGGTCTTTGTAGCTGTCTTTTTTATACAAATAAAAAACTACCACTCGATCATGATTAGAGGTGGCTTCAATTAGTCCATTATTTTTTTCAAATCTAAAATCATCTCTTAACCAAAAAAGCCCGATCTTTTTATTCATAATGAAATAATTATCAGATTAATTTTTATTTTTCGATGGGTAAAACTTGTTGGTGGTGGCCTTGGTAAGAATCGCACTTACGACACATACCTTTTCAGGGTACTGCTCTACTACTGAGCTACAAGGCCTAAAATCTAAAAGTAATTCTACCTTTAGTTAAATCATATGGCGTCATTTCAACCATAACATTGTCTCCAGCTAAAACCCTAATTCTATTTTTCCTTAGCTTTCCTGCAGTATGTGCCAGGATTTCATGGTTATTTTCCAGCTTAACTCTGAACATTGCATTCGGTAAAAGTTCGGTAACTTTACCTTTAAATTCAAGAGTTTCTTGTTTTGCCAATTAATTTCCTTTTTTTTTTAGTCTTAATTTTACTGAATTAGCATGACCATCTAAATTTTCATGCTTCGCTAAATTTATAACCGATGATCCTAATCTTTCAATACCTGTTTTTGTTATTTTTATTAGAGAATGTCTTTTTAAAAAATCATTAACAGACAAACCTGATGAAAACCTAGCCGAACCAGAAGTTGGTAATACATGATTAGGTCCCGCTATATAATCGCCAATCGCTTCTGGTGAAAATTTTCCTATAAAAATTGATCCTGCATTTTTTACTCCTTTTATTATTTCTTTATCAAAAGAAGTGCACAACTCTAAATGTTCAGGAGCAATAGTATTGATAATTTCTGTAATTTTTTTTTTACTGTTAGTTAGAATGGCTAAACCAAAATTTCTTAAACTTTGAGTTGCTATTTTCTTTTTTGGCAATCTAGCCAATTGCTTTTTTAGAGAGAGGTTTACAGATCTAATTATGTCTTTGCTGTTAGTTATTAATATAGATTGAGCTTGAACATCGTGTTCTGCTTGAGCTATTAAATCTGCGGCAATAAAATCTGGGTCAGCAGACTTGTCTGCAACCACACTTACTTCAGAGGGACCCGCAACCATGTCAATACCTACGTCTCCAAAAACTTCTTTTTTCGCACAAGCAACAAATAAATTTCCAGGTCCAACTATTTTATCTACTTTTTCAAAACTTTTTGTCCCATATGCCAATGCTGCAATTGAATGCGCTCCCCCAGTTTTATAAATCTTTTTGACACCACATTTTTTTGCGGCATAAACTACGGCGGGATTAATTTTAGAGTCTAGTGAAGGGGTGGTTAGATAAATTTTTTTTACCCCGGCAACAATAGCGGGAACACAATTCATTAAAACAGTGCTTGGGTAACTTGCTGTACCACCGGGAACATAAACACCAACTTTTTCTATCGCTGAATATTTATAAGAAAGTTCATTATTATATTTGTCCTTATATTTAAAGGATAAAAATTTTTGTTTAGAGTGAAATTTTTTTATTCTATTAAAAGCTATATCGACCGCATATTTTATTTTTATATCAATTTTTTTTGATATATTATTAATTTCCTCGTTTGAAAAGCAAATTTTTGGTGACTTTGTTTTAATTTTTGAATATTTTTTTTCATAATTTATTACTGCTTTATCGCCATTTCTTTTAACACTTTTTATAATTTTATTCACAGCTGGTGTCTGATTGTTTTGAAAAGATTTTCTTTTATTTAAAAAAGCATTGAGAGAAGCTCTGGAATTTTTTTTATTATATTTAAAAATTTTTAAAATCATAAGGCTCTATGTTTAGGTTTATTTTTAGTATCCCATGCTTCTCCTTGATCGTCCAAGGTTACTTCTATTACTTCTGAAGTAACACTTATTATAGAGTCGCCTGAAAAAATTATTTTCATCTCATAGTTATTATCAGGCGCCTTGGTTGTTTCAATAGTAAGAAAATCCAAAAATTTATCTTTTTTAAGCTGATTAATGTTTTTTGATGATACGTTTAAAACATTTTCAAATTTTAAGACAGTTCTTATACGCTTATTTTTTCTAAATACGCCTTTTTCAACATCCTCCCACATAAAGCGGTTTAATTGCATGAGAAAAATTTTATTTTTTTTCAAGTTAGCAATATCAGAAATACTTGCAATTGAGTCTTGTAGATGTGCGGAAACAACTCTCATATCTTCTTCTGTTCTAGCAATAAGTTTAAGATTTTTAGCTTCCATATTAAATTCTTTTTATTTCGGCTTTACAGCTTTTCAGTTTGTCTTCTAAAAATTCATATCCTCGATCAAGATGATAAATTCTATTTATTATTGTTCTATTTTCAGCAACTAAACCTGCAAGAACTAAACTTACTGAGGCTCTAAGGTCGGTAGCCATTACTTCTGCACCTGTTAATTGTGATGGCCCTTTAATAAAAGCTGTTTTATTTTGAATTACGATTTTAGCGCCCATTCTCCTCAATTCTGGAACATGCATGAATCTGTTTTCAAATATATCTTCTGTTATCCTAGATACTCCTTTGGCTTGAGTAAGAAGTACCATTAATTGCGCTTGTAGATCAGTCGGAAACCCTGGATATGGCTTGGTGGTAATATTTATTTTTTTTAATTCTTTTTTTTTTCTGATAATTATTGAAGTTTTATTTTTTTTTATTTGGACGCCTATTTTTCTTAAAACATTTATTTCATTTTTAATAATTTTTGGATCTATTTTATCTATTATTATTTTTTTTTTTGCTAGCAAAGCAGAAGCAATCATATAAGTACCTAGTTCTATTCTGTCAAAAATTACTTTATGGATTATTTTTGATCGTTTTATTTTTCCTCCCAAAATAGTTATTTTTCTGCCTTTTAAATTTATAATCACACCTATTTTTTTAAGAAATAATATTAAATCTTTTATTTCAGGCTCAGTCGCACAATTTTTTAGTATAGTTTTTCCTTTGGCTTTACATGCAGCTAATAAAGCATTTTCTGTAGCACCAACCGAAATTGATGGAAATTTAATTATTGTTCCTTTTAAACCTTTTTTTGCTTCAGCAAATATATACCCATCTTTAATTTTAATTTTAGCTCCTAGTTTTTTTAAAGCAAATAAATGAAGATCCACTGGCCTTGTTCCGATAGCACACCCTCCGGGAAGAGAAACTTTTGCTTTTCCATATTTTGTTAACAATGAACCTAGCACCAACACTCCTGCTCTCATCGTTTTAACCAACCTATAAGGAGCTAACGTGTTTATTTTTTTTTCACTATTTTTGACTTCAATAATGTTTTTTTTTTTAATTATTCTTGTTTTTAAACCAATAAAACTAAGCAACTCTACCATGGTAAATATATCTTTTACTAAGGGAATATTCTTTAGACACACTTCGTGAGCTAAAATAGTGGCGGCTAAAATAGGTAAAGTAGCATTTTTAGATCCTGATATTGAAATTTTTCCACTTAACTCTTTTTTGCCTTTAATAATAAGCTTCTGCATCAAAGAAATTAAACTTTTGGAAGTGTCACACCTTTTTGTTTCATATATTTACCTTTTCTATTAGCATAAGTTACACTTGGTTTCTCATTACCTTTTAAAAAAATAAATTGGGCAACACCTTCATTTGCATAAATTTTAGCCGGTAAAGGTGTGGTGTTTGAAAATTCTAGAGTAACATGACCTTCCCAGCCTGGTTCTAGTGGAGTAACATTTACAATAATTCCACATCTAGCATACGTCGATTTTCCAAGACAAATAACCAAAACATCGTCAGGTATTTTAAAATATTCCATTGTTCGAGCTAAAGCGAAAGAATTGGGTGGAATTATACATTCCTTGCCTACTTTAGTTACAAAACTTTCTTTTTTAAATACTTTAGGATCTACAATACCCGAGTTAACATTAGTAAAAATTTTAAATTCATTAGAAACTCTTGCGTCATACCCATAAGATGATAATCCATAGGAAATTTTTCCTTTTCTGACCTGCTTACTTACAAAAGGCCTGATCATTCTTTTTTCCTCTGCAGCCTTTTTTATCCATTTATCTGAAAGAACGGTCATTTTTTCTTCTTTTTCTTGTTGTGATTTTTTCTTTTTTTTAGATTTTTCCTTAAAGCAGCCTCACGGCTTTTTGATAAGGAATCCTTTTTTTCAAAAGATTTCATTAAAAAAATTAATTTTTATCTGGGTTTGTTAAGTCCTCTAGTGTTATTGGCTTATCAATGTCATGCATTAACTTTTCTTCAGAATCTTTGGAGCTACTACTCGTTCGTTTTGCTTTTCTTTGCTCTATTCTAGCTTTTCGTTTAGCCTCTTTTTTCATAGCCTTGTCGCCACGTGTAGATTTATAATCGTAGTGAATTCCCATAATAAGCGCCCCTTCATTAATTCTTAAATTTACTTCCTGAGCTTGATTTTTGCAAGTCTCTTAATTGAAGCTTATTAATAATGATAAGTAATATCGACAAAATTACGGCAACTAACGCATCTTAGAGTGGAGTGGCGTTAGGAAAACCATAATTTCACAAAATCACCAAAACTAACCATGCTAAGCAATTAATTTTTTTAATCATCTATTTTACAACCTTTCTCATTACAATTTTTACCTGAATTAATATTGTTAAAAAAATCTAAAGCTCTTATAGCTGTCATCATATGATTTTTATAAATGTTTAAGTATCCATTCAAACTTTGAGCTAATTTTTTTGCTTTTTCAAATTCTCCAAGTCTAACTAAATTAATTAACATAATTGCATTACCATTTGGTATTGTATTATCGCTTATATCAATAGGTTTAAAAAAAATATCATTATTATTTTTTTTATTTTTTTGAAAAATATTTTTTTCATTTATATAAAATTTTGAAATAGCTTCATCGCACATTTTTTTAGCCTGATCTTTATATTTAAAATTCATCGTTTTTTCTGATAAATCGTTAAGTGCGTTTATTAAAAAAGCATAATCCTCCAAAAAAACAACTTCTTTGGAGTAGCTGTGTTTAATAATTTTATTTAAGTACCTTTTTTCTATTTGATCAAAAAAAATCTCAGCTAATTTTAAATAATTTCTTTTTGGCAGGATTTCGTGGGCTGAAATTAATGAGCTAATCCATAAACAATTTAAATCTAATTGAGTTTTGTTATCAAAAAAAGGTTTTTCTCTTTTATTTCTTATCTCTAAAAGCTTATTTATTATTTCCTTTGGTGGTTTTTTTTTTTCTACTAAAATGATTTTATTTTCCCAATTACCTTTTGGATCTAATTCAAAATAGTCGTTAATACCAATAATATTTTTTATTTCCTCAAACGTATAAACATAATATTTTCCTTCTTCTCCACCACTATCGGCATCATAGGCGGAGCCCAGAAGGTTATCTTTATTTGAAAAATTTTTTATTAAAAATTGAATTGTTTGGTCTAATTTATCCCTAAAATAATCCTGTTTATTTATTTTGCAGTATTTTGATAAAAGAAGAATAAATTGTGCATTGTCATATAGCATTTTTTCAAAATGAGGGACTACCCAATTTTCGTCAACAGTATACCTTGAAATACCTCCCTCAACATGATCATAAATGCCTTTGGAATTAATTTGTTTTATTAATAAATCTACTGGGTCTAGATATATTTTTTTTTTTGTTTTGTTATAAAAATATAAAAGCGTTTCGTACAGATTAAATGTAGGAAATTTAGGTGATCCTTTATAGCCTCCTTTTATTGGATCTAGATAATTTAAAGATGCCTCTATAATGGGTTCTAACTCCTGACTTAAAACTGAGTTTTTTTTTAAATCTAAATTTTTTATTATTAAATTTTTTTGTTTAATAATATTTACTTTTTGTTCACAATAAGTATCGTACACTTTTTGCAAAACTTCTTTAAAAGATGGAAGACCATTTTGAGAATTTTTAGGAAAATATGTTCCTCCCATAAAAGGAACACCGTTCTCATCTAAAAACATTGTTAGCGGCCAACCACCGGCTGCTTGATTAAATAATTGAAATGAACTTTGAAAAACAAAATCTAAATCTGGTCTTTCTTCTCTATCTACTTTTATATTTATAAAATATTTATTCATTAAATCTGCTGTTTCTTTATCTTCAAAACTTTCATGAGCCATCACATGACACCAGTGACAACTTGCGTATCCTATGCTTAATAAAATAGGCTTTTTAATTTTATTAGCAGTTTCTAAAATATCTTTTGACCATATCTGCCAATTAACAGGATTGTCTTTATGCTGTTGTAAATATGGACTTGGATCGCTAGCAAGTTTATTTTGATCAATAGACATTTAAAAATATTTTTTTTTTATCAATAAAGATAAAACTAACAGACCGACAAACATTAGAATAGGAAAATAAATTTCAGGAGTGCTAATTAAACTTAATAAACTAAATGCTTCATTTCCCTTAATGTAAGTGTTCAAACCTGATCCAATATTGTTAAAAATAAAAAACCCTGGAATAAATCCTAAAAAACTTGAAAAAAAATAATTAAATTTTTTCATATTAAATAATACGGGAAAAACATTTTGTAAGAAGAATGGAACACCTAACCCTCCAACAAATCTATAAATAAAAAAATAATAAAACTCATTTTTTTGAAACAATTGAATATATTTTTCAAATTTTCGTTCAAGAAGTTTTTTTACTATATCTTTAAAGAAAAAATTAGCGATTGAGTATAACGTTAAGGCACCAATAGAAATTGATAAAACTGAGATTATTGTACCTATCCATTTGCCAAATAAAATTCCTGAAACAATTAAAATTGGTGAACCAAAACCTAACATTGTTATCCAAACAATAGAAAATATAAAAAAGTAGATTGCGTTAATTAAAAAATTGCTACTCAAAAAACTACTGATGTTGAGCTGTATTTCTTTATAATATGAAAAATCATTAAGTTTATTAATTTGAATATTTGAAAAAATGAAATAAAGAAATACTGCTAAAGAGAGTAAGTAAGCAAAACCTAAAAATAATTTGAAATTTTTACTCATAATTTACCTGTACAACAGACAACATTTAAAATATATACCTTTAAATATTTATGAAAAGAACTTATCAACCAAGCAATTTAGTGAGAAAAAGAAGGCACGGTTTCAGAGCACGTATGGCTACTAAAACTGGAAGACAGCTTATTGCCAGAAGAAGAGCTAAAGGCCGAAAGACCATTTCAACATAATTACAAATGGTTAAGCTTGAGAGTTTAAAGAAAAGCTACCAATTCAAACAAACATTAAAAGAAAAAAAAGTTCACTCAGAATTTTTTTCTATTTTTGCTGCAAAAAATTTTTACAAACCGAAATATAAAGAAGATTTAATCGTTAGTTTTGTAATGAAAAAGAAAATTGGTAATGCTGTTAAAAGAAACAAAATTAGAAGAAAATTAAAAGCAATTGTACAAAAACTACTAAAAAAAAGAGGTGCAATTAGTAAAGATTATACTTATATAGTTTTCGGTAAATCAAATGCTTATTTGCAAAAACAAAACACATTAATGCCTTTGATGGAAAAGAGTTTTAAAACGATAAAAATTAAATGATAAAATTATTAATTAAATTTAAAATTAACTTTATTGAAATTTACAAATATGTACTTTCTCCATTACTTGGAAATAATTGTATATATCTAACACCTTGCTCACAATATTATATTGGGTCACTTAAAAAATTTGGTTTACTAAAAGGATCTTACATGGGAATGAAAAGAATTTTGAGTTGTCATCCTATTAAATTACTAGGTGGGGGATCAAGTTTAGATTTTGTGCCTAATAAAAATACGTTAAAGAAAGAAAATTCAAATGGATAATAAAAATGTATTTGTAGCTATCGCTTTGTCGATGTCAGTTTTACTTTTTTGGGGAGCTTTTTTTGAAACACCTGAAAAAAATGATCAAAATTTAAAAACAAATAATCAAATACAGCAAAAAGAAGAAAGTTCAATTACACCAAACACAAATCAAGCTCCGTCTATTAATCAAACTACTGCTCAAAAAAAACTTTCAAGAGAAGATTCTATTAAAAAATCAGATAGAATTAAAATTGAGAATGAAAATATCATTGGATCAATTTCTTTAGAAGGAGGTTTAATAGATGATATATCTTTTAAAAATCACAAGCAAAAAGTTGAAGGTAAAAAAAATATTGAATTTTTAAATCCCTCACAGTCAGAGAATGGATTTTATGTTGAGTCTGGATGGGCTAGTATTGGAAACAACATAAAAGTACCAACGAAAAATTCTAAATGGGAAGTTGAAGGAAATAAAACATTAACTGCTAAATCCCCAATAACAATTAAATGGGATAATAAAGAAGGAATAATTTTCAAAAAAAAAATTGAATTAGATGAAAAATATCTATTCAAAATTAGTCAAAAAATTCAGAATAATTCATTAAAAAGTTTGGAACTTTACCCTTACGCTCAAATTACTAGAAATAGAATTCCAGACGATATTCAAAATTTTTATATCTCTCATGAAGGTTTTATAGGTGTCTTTGACGATGAACTTAAAGAAGATGATTATGATGATATAGAAGATAATAAAATTGTCAGAGAAGCTAATGATGGATGGATGGGTATAACAGATAAATATTGGATGACGGTTTTAGTGCCTGAAAAAGGAAAAAATTTTAAAAGTACTTTTCAATTTAATGATGCTTTTAAAGCAAACTACATAATCAATGATCCTATAAAAATTAATGCTTCAGCAAGCGGATCTAACAATTTTAGACTATTTGTGGCCGCGAAAGAAGTAAACACAATTGATACTTACGCAGAAACACAAAATATAAATAAATTAGATTTAGTTATTGATTGGGGTTGGTTTTATTTTTTTACAAAACCTTTATTTTTTGTAATTGATTATTTATTTAAATTATCTGGTAACTTTGGTTCTGCTATTGTTTTAATAACTTTAGCTATTAGAGCATTATTCTTTCCGCTTGCTAACTTTTCATTCAGATCTATGGCAAAGATGAAGGCTGTTACACCTGAGATGACAAGACTCAAAGAGCTCTATAAAGATGATAAAGTAAAATTGCAGCAAGAAATGATGGCTTTGTACAGAAAAGAAAAAATCAATCCTGCATCTGGTTGTTTGCCGGTATTAATTCAAATACCGTTCTTTTTTGCTATTTATAAAATGCTATTTATATCGCTAGAAATGAGACACCAACCATTTTTTGGTTGGATCAAAGATTTATCAGCAGCAGATCCTACTTCTATATTTAATGCATTCGGTTTAATCCCGTGGGATCCTCCAAGCTTTATGATTATTGGAATTTGGCCAATATTAATGGGTGCTTCAATGTGGGTTCAACAAAAATTAAATCCTGCACCCACAGATCCAATCCAAGCAAAAATTTTTGCCTTCTTCCCTCTTTTCTTAACAATAATTTTGGCCTCATTTCCATCAGGGTTAGTTGTTTACTGGACTGTAAATAATATTCTAACAATTGCACAGCAATGGGTTATTAATAAAAATACTACTGTTAAGACAAATTAAATGTCTGTGAATATTGCTTTAGAAGAAATTAAGAAATTTTGGCCCTCATCTGCTCCAGATATTAGCAATATAAATAAGTATGTAGAAAAATATCAAGATGAAACAATTGTAATCAAATATGGAGGTAATGTTCTAATTGATAGAAGTATATTTGATAATTTTATTGAAGATATTGGCGTTTTGAATAGATTGGGTCTTTCAATAATTGTTGTGCATGGTGGTGGGCCAAGAATTAAAAGAGAGCTTGAAAAATCAAATATTCCAACTCAATTTATTAATGGTTTAAGAGTTACAGATAAAAAAATTATTAATATAGTTGAAAAAGTACTAATTGATTTTAATAAAGATATTGTAAACTCCTTAAATAAAAAAGGTTCAAATGCTGTTTCAATAAATACAAAAACTAAAAATATTATAAAAGTATCTCCTGAAGATGAAAAACTTGGTTTTGTTGGAGTTCCTAAAAAAATTAATAATGATACAATAATTAATCTAATAAAAAATAATCAAATACCTGTCGTTGCACCACTAGGTTTAGGAAGAAATGATCAAACCTATAATATTAACGGTGACACAGTTGCTGGTGCGATAGCTAAATCTTTAAAATCAAGAAGACTGCTGTTAATGACAAATGTAGAGGGAGTTTTAAATAAAGAGAAAAAATTAATAACAGAAATTTCAACTTCAAAAATATTAGAAATGATTAAAGACGAAACAATTACTGGAGGAATGATACCTAAAATCAATACTTGCTTAGACTCTGTTAATAATGGTGTAAGAGGTGTGGTAATTATGGATGGAAGAAAACCTCATTCACTATTAAATGAAATATTTTCAGATGCTGGTGCTGGAACTTTAATAAGATAATGAAAGAACTAAAAAAAATTAAATATTGGTTATTCGACCTTGATAATACACTTTATTCTGGAGACACCAAAGTTTTTGATCAAGTAGATAAAAAAATGTCTAAATATATTTCTGAAAAGCTTAAAGTAACTGAAGAAGAAGCAAAAAAAATTCAGAAAAATTATTTTCATGAATATAATACTACCTTAAATGGGATGATTAAAAATCATGATATTGATGCAAATGAATTTCTAGAATTTGTCCATGACGTAGATTTAAATTTTCTTAAAAAAGATGTGCTTTTAGAAAATCAGATTAATAGACTTGGTGGTAAAAAAATAATATTTACTAATGGTTCAAGGGCTCATGCAGCAAATGTCACAAAAAGAATAGGGATTGATAAGCTATTTGATGGTGTTTTCGATATTGTTGACTCAGATTTTTATCCAAAGCCTTCGATAAAACCTTATAAAAAAATTATAGAAAATTACAACATTGAGCCAGAATACTGTATATTCTTTGAAGATATAGCAAGAAATTTAAAACCAGCACATGAATTAGGAATGAAAACAGTTTGGATTAGAAACAAAGAACCGTGGGCAGCAGAATATTCTGATGCAGAGTTTATAAATTATAGAACAGATAATCTTGCTAATTTTTTAAAGGAGATAAATGAATACAGATAAATTAGAAAAAATAATTAATCAAAATTTTGATAAAAAAGATAAAATAAATGCTAAATCTGATAAGAAAATCATTAAAGCTATAAATGAAACTATTGAATTAGTTGACTGTGGCAAAATCAGAGTTGCTAATAAAATTGGTGGATCGTGGGTAGTGAATCAATGGATCAAAAAAGCAATACTTCTTAGTTTTAGGGTTAATAAAATGGTAATGTCAAAGGGTCCTTATACTACTTGGTATGATAAAGTGCCCGGTAAATCTGTAAAATGGAAAGAAAAAGATTGGAAGAAAGCTGGTTACCGACATGTTCCAAATGGCGTAGTTAGAAGAGGTTCTTTTATTGCAAAGAATGTCGTTTTGATGCCTTCTTTTGTAAACCTTGGAGCTTACGTTGATGAAGGAACAATGATCGACACTTGGGCATCTGTTGGTTCTTGTGCGCAAGTTGGAAAAAACTGCCACATATCTGGTGGAGCTGGAATTGGTGGAGTCCTTGAACCTTTGCAAGCGGGCCCAGTCATAATTGAAGATAATTGTTTTGTTGGAGCACGATCTGAAATAGCTGAAGGAGTTTTAGTAGAAGAAGGTGCTGTAATCTCGATGGGTGTTTATATCGGAGCATCTACAAAAATTATTGATCGTTCTACCGGAGAAATTACTTACGGAAAAGTTCCAGCTTATTCAGTTGTAGTTCCTGGAAGTTTACCAAATAAATCTAATTCGAGCGGTCCTTCTTTATATTGCGCAGTAATAGTAAAAAAAGTTGACTCAAAAACTAGAAGCAAAACTTCAATTAATGATTTATTGAGAGACTAATGGCTAACATTAACGAATTAAAATTAGCTAAAGAACTCATAAGGTTTCCTAGCATCACGCCTAGGGATGCTGGTGCTATAAGTTTTTTAAGCAAACAATTAAAGTCTTTAGGATTTAATTGTAAAATTTTGGAATTTAAAGATAAAAAAAGTAAACCAATTAAAAATTTATACGCTAGACTTGGAAAAGAAAGTCCTAATTTATGTTATGCAGGTCATACTGATGTAGTACCTCCAGGAAATATTAAAGATTGGACTGTTAATCCCTTTAAACCCTCTATAAAAAAAAATCATTTAATAGGCAGAGGGGCTAATGATATGAAAAGTTCAATTGCTTGTTTTGTTTCAGCTGTTAATAAATTCCTAAAAAAAGGAAAATTTAATGGCTCGATAAGTTTTTTAATAACAGGTGATGAAGAAGGTTTTGCGATCAATGGAACAAAAAAAGTAGTGGATTTTCTAAAAAAGAAAAAAGAAAAAATAGATTTTTGTATAGTAGGAGAGCCTACTAATCCTAACAAGCTGGGTGAAATGATTAAAATTGGGAGAAGAGGAAGTCTATCAGGAAAATTAGAAATTTCTGGAATTCAGGGTCATGTTGCTTACCCTCATTTATCTAATAATCCAATTAATACATTGGTAAATATTTGTAAAAAACTTAAACAAAAAAAACTTGATAAAGGAAATAAAAATTTTCAACCGTCAAATTTAGAATTTACATCTATTAATGTTGAAAATAAAGCTCACAACGTAATACCTGCAAGAGCTAGCGCCCAATTTAATATCAGATATAATAATTTTTTTACTGCTGACAAATTAAAAAAAAAAATTAGTTTAGAAATAAAAAATATCTGTAAAATAAATAGATGTAAATTTAAAATAAAATTTATAGCAAATGGAGACTCTTTTCTCACCAAACCTAACAAAACAATTTTTTTAGCAAAAAAAATAATAAAAAAAGTAACAAAAATAACGCCTAAATTTTCCACAACAGGCGGGACCTCGGACGCAAGATTTATTAGAAAAATTGCACCTTGCCTTGAATTTGGTTTGGTAAATAAAACGATGCATAAAATTGACGAATGTGTTTCACTTACTGATCTTAAAAAACTTACAAAGATATATGAAAATATTCTCCAGGATTATTTTAAGTGAAGCTCTATAAAGTCAAAAAATCCAAAATAGATAATCAGGGTGTATATGCTGCTACAAATATAAAAGCAGGAACAAAAATTATTTATTATACCGGAAAAATTATCACCAAAAAAGAAACAGAAAGAAACCCTAAGTATGACAACGATAAAGCAATTTATTTGTTTAATCTTAATAGTAGATATGACTTGGACGGGGACTTTAAATATAATACTGCAAGACTAATAAATCATTCTTGTGAGCCAAACTGTGAAGTTGATGGAAAAGGACTAAAATTATGGATTTTTTCTTTAAGAGATATTAAAAAAGGTGAAGAATTATCTTATGATTATGGATTTGGTTTTGACGAAGACTATGAACAGTTTCCATGTAAATGTGGATCAAAAAATTGTTGCGGGTACATCGTTAGGGAAGGTTCAAGATGGAGAATAAAAAAAAGTAAAAAAAAACGTAACAAAAAATGAAGAATATACTCTTTATCACCACGAGAAACCCCTATTCAGGGAGATTCTCGGGAGATGTTATTGGATCGTTAAAGATAATTAATTTTTTAAAAAAAAAACATAAAGTATCAGTAGTTTCTCTAGGGGGGGAAAATTTAAATAGCAAAAATCTATTAATTTTTAAGGAACAGAATTTTTTTTTGAAAGCATGTTATATTTTTTTTTCATTTTTGAGATTACAACCATTTCAATTCGGTCTTTTTTTTTCAAATCCAATGAAAAAATATATTGCCCGAAATGCAAGGAATTATAATATTCTTTTTTTCTATCACATAAGGTCAAGTCAGTATCTTCCGAAGAATTTTAAAGGAAAAACAATTATAGAAATGGGAGATTTATATTCTCAAAATTACCTTCAAACTTTTTATAATCTTAATATATATAACCCACTTAAATATATTTATCTTCTTGAGAGTTTTTTAATAAAAAAAATGGAACAAAAAATTTTTAAAAACTTTAGTAAAATAATATTGTTTTCAAAAGATGAAATAAAAAAAATACCAAAAATTTTTAAAAATAAAATATTCAACATAGGATTATCAATAAATTTTATTAAAAAAGAATTTTCATTCTCAAATAAAAAAACTGGTATATTATTTATCGGTAATTTAAAATATCTACCTAATTTATTAGCAGTTAGAGATTTTATTAAAAATATTTTTCCTTCTCTACAAAAAAAAATTCCAAATATTAAATTTTATATAATTGGTGATATTGGTAAATTTTATAAATTCTTACTACCTCTTCAAAATAATATAATTATTTTAGGTAAAAAAAAAAAAATTAATAAATATATAAAAAATTCTTTTTGTGGCCTTGCTAACTTGAAAATAGCTACTGGTGTTCAAGGAAAAGTTTTTACATATATGTCCTTTGGTCTACCCGTTATTTGTAGCAAAAAAGTTGAACTTAATTTTAAAGATAATGTTCTTAGTTATAAAAGTGATTCTGATTTAATAAAAAAAATATTTTATCTAAGAAAAAATAAAAAATTAAGTAATAAACTATCCAAAAAATCTATGAATTTTATAAAAAAATTTAATGAAAATAAAATTTGTTCAAAATATTTAGATATAATAGATTTTAGTAAAAAACTCTCTTAAGATAAAGTCCTTCTGGAGGGGCAGGCGGTGCACATAATTTTCTTTTTTTTAAATTTATAATAAGTTTAATTTTTTCAGGTTTCCATTTTTTCTCTCCTACATATTTAAGACATCCAACCATTGATCTTACTTGTTTCTGTAAAAAAGATTTAGACTCAAATGTAATCATTATTTTATCTTGTTTTTTTTTAATTTCTGCTTTGGTAATAGTTTTAATTGGACTTTTTGCTGAACATGATGAAGCTCTGAATGCCGAGAAATTGTGCTTTCCTTTTAAATAATTGATAGCTTTTTTTATCTTTTTTAAGTCAAGTTTTTTTTTAATAAGCCATGATCTATTTGCATTAATTGACAATTTTCCTATACGGTTAAAAATAATGTACTGGTAACATCTTTTTTTTGCGCTGTGTCGAGCATGGAAATTTAGATTTCTCTTTTTTAAATTAATTATTGAAATTGAATTATTTTTCAAGAAGTAGTTAATTGTATTTAAAAACTTGAAATTATCTTTTATTTTATTTTTAAAAATAAAATTAGCACTTTGTGCCCAAGCATGAACTCCTGAGTCTGTTCGACCAGAACCATTTATTTTAATATTAGATTTTAATGTTTTAGATAGTGCTTTCTCTATGGTGCCTTGAATCGATTTACCTTTTTTTTGTTTCTGCCAGCCAACATAGTTAGTTCCTATATACTCAATAATAATTTGATAATTATGCATTAAGTTAACATTTCACCTTTTTCTATTTTGTATCCTGTTAAAAAATTTTTGATGTCTAAAATATTTTTACCTTCTTTTTGAATCAATATTATTTTAATAGCTTTTTGTTTACATCCAATGACAAGGTAATCATCTAAAACCTCACCAGGCCTTCCCTCTTTATTAACCTCTATTGCTTCAATAACTTTAATTCTTGTATCATTGTGCTTAAACCAAGCTCCAGGAAAGGAGTTTAATCCGTTAATTTTTGCTATTAAATTTTTAGCAGGAATATTCCAATTTATTTCTGCTTCACTTTTTTGAATTTTTTTTGCATATAAAATTTTACTTCTATCTTGCTCTATAAAATTTGCCTTATTTTTTTTAAGTAAGTTTAATGACTCTAATATTAATTTTGAACTTAATATTGATAACTTTTTACTTAATGATGAAAAATTGTCATTTTTTAATTCTATTTTTTCTTGCATCATATAAGGGCCGGCGTCTAGCTTGGGCACAATTTTCATAATTGTAACTCCAGTGAATTTATCCATTTCGATAATGCATCTTTGAATAGGTGCGGCACCTCTCCATCTAGGGAGCAATGAAGCATGTATATTCAAGAAAATTTTATTAGGTATGTTTAGCAATCTCTCTGGTATAATTTGTCCATAAGCAACTACTATTATATATTTTACATCAGAATTTTTTAAAAAATTATAATCGTCATCATTGTCTAATTTGTCTGGATACCTTACTGGAATACCGTACTTAATTGACTCTAAATGAACTGGGGATTTTACAATTTTTTGACCTCTTGATTTTTTTTTGGGAGACTGGGTGTATACAGCTTCTACCTTGTAATTAGAGTCATATAAAGATTTTAATATAGGAACTGAAAAATTTGGAGTTCCCATGAAAATAATTTTTTCTTCCATGTATATTAAACAACAATTCTCTCTAAAGATTTTTTTTGTTTTGAGAGTTTTTTAATAATCATGCCTTTTTTTAATTTTGATAAATAGTCAATAAACAAAACACCTTTTAAATGATCCATTTCATGTTGAATACAAGTTGCTAGAAGCCCTTCAGCCTCTAATATTTTTTCTGTGCCGTTATAATCTAAAAATTTCACTTTACATTTGTCCGGTCTTATTATTTCTGCAAATTGTCCAGGCACGGAAAGACATCCTTCCTCGTAAGAAATATCTGTATGTGAGCTAGTAATGATCTCTGGATTAACAAAATACAATGGATTTTTCTTTTCACCTTCACGAGTTAAATCTATAACTATAACTTTTTTTGGCACTCCTATTTGAATTGCTGCTAAACCAATACCTGGAGCGGCATACATCGTTTCAACCATATCATCCATTAGCAATCTGATTTCATTATTAACTGCTTCAACATCTTCTGATTTCTTTCTCAAAAATGGATCTGGTTCTATTAAAATTTTTCTAATCGTCATATAAGACTTTATATTCTAATTAGCTTCTTAATGGTAGAGCGGAATTTAAAACTTTGTTTCTTATCGTTACTAAATTCATTTTGTTTAAAAGATTAGTTACAAAATATATTGTTTCTGGATCAAGTTGATAAGGCTCGTCCTCACCAATTATCTCAACTATTTTTAATGCTAGAAACGCTTTTTGATCATTATCAATTAATTTTAATAAGTTCTTCGGCACATCAAATTTTTTTGAAAGTTCGTTGTACTTAAAATTTGATGGTAAAGAAAAACCATCTTTAATCAATGAATCAGCTAGTGCTAGATCTTTAGCAGAAATGAAGTATTTTTTATTTTTAATAATTTTTTTGAAAGTTTTATCAATATCTTTTTGAATTTTTTTTCTATTTACATCCTCTACATAATATTTCAATATTTTTGATTGATGTAATATCTTATCATTATATTTTACTTTTCCTAACAATATATCTTCATCAGAGACTATTCGTGTCATTGCTACTTCTTGGTATTTTTCAGGTAAATTTCTGACACCGATTTCTTCGATTTTATCACTTAAAAATTTTGAATAGACATTTATAAGATTATTTTTTTTAAATAGCTCTTCCAGTAAAAATAGATATTCTATCTTGGTCTCATTAGACTCAGATAATAAATATTTTTGATAAATAAGCGCTCTTGAATCACTGTCATTTAAATTTTGATAATTATCTCTTGCATTCACTAAAATGTTCAAATTAAAAGGTATTTGTTGGTAAATATCAAAAATTTTTTTTTTGTCGAGCTGACCATTACTTGCTGCTATTTCAAGTTCTTTTAACTTTTCTTTGTCTGAGGCGTCCTCTAACTTGATCAAATTCGCAGAATTTAAATATTTCCATATTTCTGGTTTTGTTTTTTTTGTTGGCTCATATTTGAAATCGGTAATAGTTATGCTTGAAAGATAAAAGTTCAAAAGGTTTTTTTCATTTATTTTATTACTGGTTTTATCTGTTACTCCAAGTAAAAAGTTAATCTTATCGTCATAAAACTTACTGGATTGTTTTTGCTCACGTAAAAGATCTAATAAAAGCTGTGCTTCTGATTTTTTATTATTAAATACTAGACAATATGTTTTAAATTTTTCAAGATATGCGTCTTTAATATTAGCATCAATAAATTTAATTTTTTTACAACCTTCTTTTATATTTCCGCTTGCAATATTGTTATCAACTAAATATTGAACAGCTTTGCTCTTGTTTTCAAATTCTTCATTTTGTTTTAAAAAATTTTCTACCAAACTAACTCTATTATTCTGAATTAACCAATCAATTTTTAATTTACCAAATTCTTCTTCGCTCATTCCTTGAGGCGGATATGAAAATGAAAGTAATATCATCTCTAATATTTCAATTGACGATTTCGAAAGTTTAATCTTTTTTAATCTATTAAGGCTGGATTTAAAATCTTCTGCTTTTGTTGATGACCACATGTTTAAATTAAAATCGTAATTAGAAGGGTCATAAATACCAAACACTTTTTGTTCATCAGTCTGAATTTCAGAGTTTTCTTCTATTTCGATTTTTTCTAGAGCTTGTATAGTTTGGGAGGATTTTAAATTAATATTTTCCTTAATTACTTTATTTTCTAAATTTGGGGTTTTTATTGCAGTATCTTTTTTGTTGTTCCAAATATCAATTTTATCCTCACTAACAAGTGGTAGATGAAAGAAAATAATTAATAACCCTATTAAATAGTTAAAGTTTTTTAATTTCATCAGTAACGTCAATTTGATATTTTTCTTTTGGACTGGGGAAACTTATCTTTTCAATTAAATAAATAGCAAGAATAAAAATAACAATTGCTAATAATAACTTTACTAAACTTTTTATTATTGAGTTTCCTATACTTGGTTGTCTGTTGTATTTAAGTTGCATACTTTTTGAATTAATTTAAACTCAATAAATAAGACATATTTATGAAAAATCAAAATCAAAAAGGATAATAAAGTGAGAAAAAACCTTACTTTGACCGGAATGATGGGAGTAGGAAAGTCAACTATTGGCAAAAAGTTAGCTAAAAAGCTTAAATATAACTTTATTGATATTGATAAAAGCATAGAAATTAGCGAAGGAATGTCAATTGGCTCGATATTTAAAAATAAAAGTGAAAATTACTTTAGAAAAATTGAGAGTGATATAACTTTATTAGAATTAAAAAAAGATTACTCTGTTATATCTTTAGGTGGTGGTGGCTTTTTAAACAAAGCTATAAGAAAAAATGTGAAAAAATTATCTTTTAGTTTTTGGTTAGATGTTCCAATAGATGAATTAATAAAAAGATTGAAAAACAATAGACAGAGGCCCCTTTTATATAAAAAAAATATCAAAGAAACGGTAAAAAAAATTTATTTTGAGAGAAAAAAAATTTATAATGAGGCAGATGTTAAAATTAAATGTAATGGCCTTAAGACAGAAGAAATAGTCAGTAAAATACTTAATTTATATGAAAAATCAGGAAATAAAATTTAAAACATCAAATCAAAGTTATTCAATTGTTATAGGAAATAAAGCTTTAGATTGTTTACCTAAAAAAATTAAAACTATTTGTCCTAGCACAAAAAAAATAGCATTAATTATAGATACCAATGTTCCTAATCACCTGAAAACAATAGTGAAAAAAAAATTAAGACATTATGATCTTTTCTTTTTACCTTTTATTGCTAGTGAAAAAAATAAATCGTTATCAAAAGTGAATTTTTTTTTAAACAAAATTCTCTTAAATAATTTTAATAGGTCTGATTTAATAATTGCACTAGGAGGTGGTATTACAGGAGATGTTGCCGGATTTGTTGCTAGTATTTTCAAAAGAGGAATTAATTTCATTAATATTCCTACAACATTACTCTCACAAGTAGACTCTGCAATTGGTGGTAAAACCGGTGTTAATTCTAGTCATGGTAAAAATCTTATTGGCTCATTTTTTCAACCAAAACTAGTGATTAGCGACACTTCTTTTTTAGAAACTTTACCAAAAAAAGAAATTATATGTGGTTATGCGGAAATTTTAAAACACTCAATTATTAAAGATAAAAACTTTTTTAACTGGTTAAAAAAAAATACAAGAAAAATACTTTTGAAAAAATCAAAAGAATTAAGCTACGCAATTAAAAAAAGCTGTCTGATTAAAATTTTTTTCATAAAAAAAGATTTAAATGAAAAAAACACAAGAATGATATTAAATTTTGGGCATACCTTTGCTCATGCTATAGAGGTAAAAAATAATTTTTCAAAAATGATAACGCATGGAGAAGCAGTACTTTCAGGAATGATCTTAGCAACAAGACTTTCAAAAATAAAAAAAATTTGTGGAAATAATACAGCAAAAGAAATTGAGGAAATTTATAAAAATAATAATCTTGATTATACCTTTAAAAAATATTCTAAACCAAATTCTATTAAAAATTTAATTCCCTATTTAAAAAATGATAAAAAAAATAATGATGATAAAATAAATTTTATTTTATTAAAAGCAATTGGCAAAACTACTCTTCCTAATAAAAATAAAATTTCTATTAATGATTTAAAAAAGTTGAGCAAGTCTATTATTTTTTAATGCTAATTTCTAAAGCGTGTATTTTATCTTTGAGATCCTCTCTTAAAATTTTCATTATCAATTTTTGAGCGCTTACTCTAGAAATCGATGTTAGAAAAATAGACTTTATTTTAAGTTGTAGATGAAATTTTTCAGGAGAAAAAAATTTATGACCCTTATGTTTACTTGAATTATCAACAATTTCAATTTCTTCAATTTCAATTTTATCTTTTAATTTTTTAATAATTAGATCAAAATAATTATTCATTAACATAATTTTACTATATAGAATTGATTTATGAAAATCATATGTGATTGGGAAAATTGTAAAGAAACTGGAGCATATAAAGCGCCAGTGGAAAAAGATAATAGCAAAAACTATAGATTGCTTTGTTTAAATCACATTAAAATATTTAACAAAAGTTGGAATTACTTTGAAAATATGAACGACCAAGAAATCGAATTTTTTATAAAATCTGACTTAACATGGCATAAGTCTACAAAAACTTTTGGTTCATCTGATAATTTTTTTAATATTTTATGGAATAATGCCCTGGATGATAAGCTTAACATCTTTAAAAGTTCTAATTTTAGAGATTTTAAAAAAACAAAAATTTCTCAACAAGATAAAGATGCCTTACAAGTTATGGAGCTAAGCCAAGATGTAAAATGGGAGCAAATTCATTCAAAATTCAAAGAACTTGTAAAAAAATATCATCCTGATAAAAATCAAGGAAATAAAAAATTTGAAGATAGGCTAAAAATGATTACTTTAGCATATAGTCAACTTAAAAAAACTTTAGGAAAAAAATGAGTTCACAACAATTTGTACAAAAACCTGACATCAAACTTTCTGTAAAACAAACATTTGGTTTTGAAAGTGATATGCAAGTTAATGCCTTTTCAAAAAAAAATGAATATGTTCCAAAGATAGATGCTGACTACAAATTTGATAAAGATACAACTTTAGCAATTCTGGCTGGATTTTCTTTTAATAAAAGAGTTCTTATTCAAGGATATCATGGAACAGGAAAATCTACTCACATTGAACAAGTTGCAGCAAGATTAAACTGGCCTTGTATAAGAGTTAACCTTGATAGTCACATTAGTAGAATTGATTTAATAGGAAAAGATGCAATTGTTTTAAAAGATGGAAAACAGATCACAGAATTTAAAGAAGGTATTCTACCTTGGTCAATCCAAAACCCTGTGGCTTTAGTTTTTGATGAATATGATGCAGGAAGACCGGATGTAATGTTTGTTATTCAGAGAGTCCTGGAAAGCGAAGGTAATTTTACTCTTTTAGATAAAAATAAAGTTTTAGAACAACATGATTTTTTTAGAATTTTCGCAACTACAAATACTGTTGGTTTAGGGGACACAACTGGTCTTTACCACGGCACACAACAAATTAACCAAGGACAAATGGACAGATGGAATATTGTTTCTACTTTAAATTATCTTCCATTTGATAAAGAGTTAGAGATTGTTTTGGCTAAAAATAAAAGCTTAAATAATAAAGACGGAAAAGAATTATTATCAAATATGATTAAGGTAGCTGATCTTACTAGAAAAGGATTTATCAATGGAGATATTTCTACTGTAATGAGTCCGCGTACTGTTCTGCATTGGGCAGAGAATACTGGCATTT
>Ga0233444_10000952_pt1 | contig 34677 bp, 31 predicted proteins | sample SI_124_October20_6_FD_182792 | JGI IMG/M metagenome (GOLD analysis project Ga0233444, IMG submission 182792) | Seawater microbial communities from Saanich Inlet, British Columbia, Canada - SI_124_October2016_10_MG | ecosystem: Environmental > Aquatic > Marine > Inlet | place: Canada: British... | reverse complement strand
GCTTGCCAAGGGCTAGCTGCGTTGCAATTTCACCGGCTCGCTGCGTGCGAGTTTGAGCAGATGCGCCATGAAGGGTTTTGTTGTGTCTTCTCGGCGGGTTGCAGCATAGAGCCGGCGGGTGAGTCCCCGCTTTGTGAGCGGTCGGGTGACATAGTCGGAATTATAACGCACTTCGCGCACAACCCAATCGGGCAGCACCGCAACGCCCCGATTTGAGGCCACCAAAAGCAAGATCACCGCCGTCAGCTCTACCGGACGCACCGCCCGCGGCTCGACCTTGGCGGGCATCAAAAGCTGCGAGAACACATCCAGCCGGGCGCGATCTACAGGATAGGTAATCAAAAGCTCGTCACGAAAGTCTTGCGCATCAATCCACGGTTTTTGCGCCAGCGCATGCTGGCTTGAGGCAACAAAAACCGGTTCATAATCAAACAGCGGAGAAAATTCGAGATCGCTGTGCACTTCTGGATCAGACGAAACAACCAAATCGACCTCCTCACGCGCCAGAGCTGGCAAAGCATCAAAGGCCAGACCCGGACGTATGTCGACATCAACATCTGGCCAGGCTTTGCGAAAGGCCTCCAAAACGGGAAACAGCCATTCAAAACAGGCATGGCATTCAATGGCGATATGCAACCGGCCTGATTTGCCCGACAGCAGGCTTCGAAATTCCTCTTCCGTGGCCTCTACCTCTGGCAACACCCGGTTGGCTAATTTCAGCAGCCGCTGCCCGGCGGCCGACAATTTTAGCGGTTTGGTGCGCCGCACAAACAGATCAACGCCCGCCTGATCTTCCAGCCCTTTGATTTGATGCGACAGAGCCGATTGTGTGAGATTGAGCATATCGGCCGCGCGGGACAGCCCTCCACATTTGTCGATGGCGCGGATGGCACGAAGGTGGCGCAAATCAAAGTGCATTCGTAAAATTCCTCATAACTAAATTGAATTTTATGAATTTGATTAATCACATCCCCTCTGGCACTGTCAAGAAGATCAAGCTTCCATGAGGATAAAATGCCCCAAATTTCGTTTGAATTTTTCTCGCCAAAAACAATATCAGCTGCCTTTTCGTTAAGCCGGGCCGTCGAGAATTTGGCCGGATTCGCGCCACGGTTTTCCTCTGTCACCTGCAGCAATGATCCGGCGCAAACCCTAGAGACCCTGCGGGCGTTGCGGCAATCCGGATTGGGGCGCTTGCAGGCACATATCACCTGTGCGACCCAGACACCGGCCGCTCTTCCCGCCTATCTGAAAGCGGTGCGAGAGACTGGCGCGGAGGGAATCGTCGCCCTGCGCGGAGATACGGCGCCCAAAGCTCTGGAAGTGATGGACTTAATCGGATGCGCCAAGAAAAACGCGATGCGGGACATTTTCGTCGCCGCCTACCCAGAGGTGCACCCATTGGCGCAGAGCGCTCAGAGTGATTTAGATTGGCTCAAGCGCAAACAAGATGCCGGCGCGACAGCCGCCATCACACAGTTTTTCTTTCATGCAGATTTTTTTCTGCGCTTTCGCGACAAAGCAGCCGCACAGGGAATAACCCTGCCCATCATTCCTGGTATTTTACCCGTGCAAAATTGGACATCGGTCCAAGCCATCGCTCGAAGCTGTGGCACCGCGATCGCCCCAGATCTGGCAGAAGGCTTCGCCCGCGCCGAGCGAGAGGGCCGCGCCAAGATGATGGCCATCGCACAGGCCACTGAACTTTGTGACAGTCTGATCCAAAATGGCGTGGAGCACTTGCATTTTTACACGATGAACAAAGCTGAGGTGGTCTGCGCCATCTGCACGGCTTTGGGAAAGGCACCGCAGCAAAGCCTCCGCAGCGTGGCTTGAAGCCCTCCCTGCGCCGCGTTAGGCTTGGTCAAAACCGCAACGCAGGAAGCTCCAAATGACACAGGCGAGAGATTTTTCGGATTTACCCACCCGCGCGCAACTGCTTTCAATGTCCGGTTATGAATTTATGTGCGCCATGCGCGACGGCACGCTGCCACGCCCGCCCATCGCTCGGGTGCTATGCTATGAGCTGACCGAAGTGTCGGACGGGGCGGTGACCTTCACTGGAACACCGCAGTTTGATCACACGAACCCAATGGGCGGGCTACATGGGGGATGGTATGGCGCGGTGTTAGACAGCTGTATGGCCTGCGCGGTGATGACCAAAGTCCCGAAAGGCAGTATTTATACAACGCTGGAATATAAGGTGAATATCACCCGCAGCATTCCAATTGGCCAATCTGTTATCGCCCGGGGGTGGGTGCAGCATGCCGGCCGATCCACAGGCGTGGCTGCGGGTGAAATTCGCGGCGCTGAAGATGGTAAACTCTATGCGACCGGCTCAACCACATGCATCATCATGCAAGCTCACGCGGCGCCCGGGCCTGAGGTCCGCAACGCTGGGGTGAATTGACTCAGAGCCATAGCGTCCAACCAAACGCCGAGACCGCGCCCAAAACACCCAATTCAATCCGCTCCAATTGCCTGTCGAGGGCGCATGAACATCCTGCACGAACCCCTCTGTCCAGGCTTCGGGCAAAGGAAGACCTTGCTGCTGCAATCGCTGCATCATCCAAACGAAGGGAATGTTTGACAGGGGCCGTGTCTGCGGAGATCCCATCACCTGCCCGCCCACATCCCCATGGTTTCCAACAAACCAAACTTGCTGCACCAGGACCGGCCAATCTGGTGACTCCTCCCATATCTCAGGCCGGTACGTGTTTCGGGTCTCATCCAAGGCAAGCGCCTGGAACCCGGCACCGACACAGGCGCTGATCTGATGGTTATGAAACCTGTATTTTCCCTCAAACAGCCGCCAGAGCACCGGCAAGCGCAGCCCGAGCGCTTTGACCGTGTCCCAAACCCCAATCGCAGCGATTGGGACATGTTTGTGGCAATATTCATCTGCAAAGACCCGAAGGTCTGCGCCGCCCTGCCGATAATGGCGATAGGCCATGGCAACATGCCGCTGGGTCGCCTGATCGCGGCGCAACAACCCCACTCGATCAATCAATCCCGCCAAAGACCGCGCCGCAAAGGCCCCGCGCGAATAGCCAATCAAAAAGATCTCATCGCCCGGCTGATAGCGGCTCGCCAGAGCGCCATAGACCTGCTGAATTTGGAGATCTAAACCGCTGCCCGTCACCACGGACCAGGCGGATGCCAAAAGATTACTGCGGTCAAATTGCAGCCCCGGTTGGTAATGCAGTATGACACCCGGCCCAGCGCCGCGCTTCAAAAGCTGATAGGCCAGCCCAGCGTTGGTTTCAAACCCCTGCTCAAGCGAGGAGAGTGTACCGTCCATCACGACAATATGCACCGTTCGGCGTGGCGCGGCGGCCGAGGTGGCACCCGTATTCTCGACAATTTGGCCAAATCTATTCTGCCAAATCTTAGACTTAACCCAATGCCAGAGGGACATGACGACTTATCCTGCGTTTTGCAACATGCTCCAAACCCGCTGCGGCGTGAAGGGCATATCGGCCCGCGTGACACCTTTGGATGCCAAAGCATCCATGACCGCATTGGCAACCGCGGCCATTGAGCCAATGGTGCCAGCCTCACCGCAGCCCTTCATACCGATGGGATTGGCGGTTGAGGGCACCACAACAGAATTAAAGTCAAACATCGGCACATCACTTGCCCGCGGCATGCCATAGTCCATAAAACTGGCTGTCAGGAGCTGGCCGTTGTCATCATAAACCACATGTTCCATCATCGCTTGACCCAGCCCTTGCACCACGCCGCCGTGCACCTGCCCCTCCACCAACATGGGATTGAGAAGATAGCCAAAATCATCAACGACAACGTAGCGCACGACCTTTGACTGGCCGGTCTGCGGATCTACCTCCACCTCCGCCAAATGCGCCCCATTGGGAAAGCTCAAATCATCCAAAGTTGCCGATTGCGTTATATCCAAAAGCGCCGATTGCCCAGCCTCACGCGCCAATTGGGCCGCGTCCGACCAGCTGAACACCACGTTGGAACCTGCAATTCGAAATACCTCATCATCAAAACTCACATCCGAAGTATCGGCCTCATGATGCTCCGCCAAAAAGAGCTTATAAGCCTGCGTCATGACAGTCACCAAGGCCAAAGTCGCGGAGTTTTGCACCGTCGCGGAGCGCGATCCACCGGTTCCACCTCCCGTGGGAATGAGATCACTATCGCCTTGGATCACATTGATCTGCTCTACGGGTAGGCCGGTTTGATCGGCCAGGTATTGCGCATAAACAGTTTCATGCCCCTGCCCTCCGGACTGTGTGCCCACATAAAGGTCAACGCTGCCATCGGCTTGAAACACAACCCGGGAGGTCTCGGTCGGGTTGCCCAAAATACTTTCGATATAGCAGCAAAGCCCCAAGCCGCGCAGCAGACCCTTTTTTGCACTTGCAGCGCGCCGCGCCGCGAAGTCTTCGAGCGCGGCCTCTTGGGCCAAACGATCCAGCACAAGACCGAAATCCCCAACGTCGTAGCGCACTTGGCTGGCTGTCTTATAGGGAAATTTTTCAGGCGCGATGAAGTTGCGACGGCGAAACTCCCAAGCGTCTATGCCCAGCTCACGGGCCGCATAATCCATCGCCCGTTCCAAAACATAAATCGCCTCAGGACGCCCCGCACCCCGATAGGCATCCACCTGCGTTGTATTGGTGTAGATCCCAGTCACCTGCAGATGCGCGACCGGAATATCGTAAAGACCGGTCAAGACTTTTGAAAACAGCTGGGTTTGAATGGGCTGGGCAAATTGACCTGAATAGGCACCCATATTGGCCAGCGTCTGCACCTGATAGCCGATGATCTTGTGATCCGCATCAAGCGCCAGTGTCGCCGTAGAAGTTAAGTCTCGCCCCCCATTGTCAGACAGCATCGCCTCTGAGCGGTCCGACATCCAGCGCACCGGACGATTGAGCATACGAGCGGCCTGCGCGGCTAGGAAATATTCCGGATAGGACATGGCTTTCATCCCAAAGCCGCCACCAACGTCAGGATTGGTCACGCGAATCTCGCTTTCTTCAAGGCCCAGCATCTTCGCCAATTGTCCCTTTTGCGACCAGACCCCCTGCCCATTGACGCACAGGTGCAGGCGCCCATCTTCAATATCGGCCCAGCAGCCACGCGGTTCCATAGAATTGCAAATCACACGGTTGTCAGAAATCTCAAAACTCAACACATGGGTCGCTTCGGCTTTCACCGCCTCCATCTGCGCGCTGTCACCTAACGCCCAGTCAAAGGCCACATTATTCGGAGCCGCGTCATGCAAATCGACTCCGCCCGCTTGCACCTCAAGATGCACCGGAAGATCATCAATCTCGAGCGCAATCATATCCGCCGCGGCCCGCGCCTGCGCATAGGTGTCAGCAAAGACCATAGCCACGGGCTCGCCGACAAAACGCACCCGATCCTTGGCCAGCAAAAAGCGATCTGTGTTGGGCGCCAATTGACCATCTTGGTTTTTCACCAGACTGGCCTCCATCTTGCCCGAGAGCCCCGCCTTATCCAAAACGGCCGCAGTGAGTACGAGCCGAACCCCATCGGCCGCCTCCGCCTCTTGCGTGTTCAGCGCTGTGATGACCCCATGGGCGTAGCTGGAGCGCAGCACATAGCCATGTAGCGCACCCTTGGGAGCCGTATCATCCACATATTGCCCGCGCCCCGTTACAAATCGATCATCTTCTCGCCGCAAAACCGATTGGCTTTTCCCAAATTTTTCCACGCACCTGCTCCTAAGTTTCGTTAAATACTACCAACCTGCCCCCGACTGTCCAGCGACAAGCGTTGAATTCACTGATGTCGTGATCAGACAAGACCGACGCTTTTTGACATGGCGTATTGAGGGGGATCCAAGGAGTTTATGATGCAAACGACACAGACCTCAAATTCTCTGTCAAAGGCGCAAATAGAGCGCTATTGGGAGAACGGTTTTTTATGCCCCATACCCGCAATCTCCACTCAGCAATGTGAAGATTGGCGCGCCGAGTTGGAGGCGATTGAAAGCGATTGGCTCGACAATGGCCTGCCAAGAGCTTTGAATGTATATAAGCGTGTCAATGCACATCTGGTTATGCCGCTGGCCTATGAAATCGCCGCCCATAGCGCGATATTGGATGTGGTTGAGGGTATTTTAGGGCCGGATGTATTACTGTATTCTACTGAGTTTTTGATCAAAGAGCCGCATACGAAACATGTGGTCACCATGCATCAAGACTTGGCCTATTGGGGCTTGGGTGAAATTGATGGGATACTGACCGCTTGGCTGGCGCTTACGCCGGCCACGCCTCAAAGCGGATGTATGGATTTTGTCAAAGGCAGCCACAAAAGCTCGATTATTCCCCATGAGGACAGCTTTGATGAGCTGAACCTTCTGTCGCGGGGCCAAGAAATCAAAGTGAATGTGGCCGAGGAAGACAAATCCAGCGGCGCGTTGGCGACAGGTGAGATGAGCCTGCACCACGGTTTGATGATCCACGGGTCGGGAGCCAATACAAGCGATGACCGCCGAATTGGCGTCGTGATGCGCTTTCTAAGCCCGCATGTAAAAAAGCCCAACAATGCTCCCGATTACGGCGTCGCGATGCGCGGCAATTGTGATACGGGCAATTTCACACTCTGCCATGCGCCAAAGGGCTTGTTTCATCCTGAAGATCTTTTACTCTATGAAGAAATTCGAACCGAACAGGCGAAGGTCATGATGGCAGGCGCCGAGGGAAAAGCAGCGATGTACGCATGATGGATCAAGTAAAATTTCGCGCTATGAAAGATGGCGACGCGGCAGATTATGCCTTTCTCACCGACCATGAGATTGAATATACCAAAGGCACGGCTGATCGCCTTCTCAACGCTTTGGTTTCGCTGGATGAAGGTCTTTCAGGCTATCAGGTGACACGTCTGGGCCATTCGCTGCAATCGGCCACCCGCGCTGAGCGCGATGGGGCCGATACCGATTGGATCGTATCAGCGCTGTTGCATGATATCGGCGATATTTTTGCGCCCTACAATCACGACGAATATGCCGCCGCGATCCTGCGGCCCTTTGTGCGAGAGCAATGCGCCTGGGTGGTCGAGAAACACGGTGATTTCCAGATGCTCTACTATGGCCACCATGTGGGCGGCAATCGTAACAAGCGCGAGACTTATCGCGGCCATATCTACTTTGAAGACTGTGCAACCTTCTGCGAACGGTGGGACCAAAACAGCTTTGATCCTGACTATGAGACCTTGCCAATTGAGCATTTCGCGCAGCGGGTGCGCGAGGTTTTTGCGCGCAAGCCCTATGATCCGGCCGTCCTGCGCCCCGGCGCACGCGAAGCTTTGGTCAGCTAGGGCTTTCACTCGCCCAGAGAAATAGGTATTCGGAGACAAATTCGAAGGATACCCCCCTATTATGGCCATGGAAAAATTCAACGCAGCGGAAGCTGAAGATCGTCTTTATAAAGCCTGGGAGGCGGCGGGCTGTTTTACAGCCGGGGCCAATGCCAAACCCGGAGCCTCGAGCTATTGCATCATGATTCCCCCGCCCAATGTTACGGGCGTTTTGCATATGGGTCATGCCTTCAACAATACTTTGCAAGATATCTTGGTGCGCTGGCACCGGATGCGCGGCTTTGACACCCTTTGGCAGGCCGGGACAGACCATGCGGGCATTGCCACGCAAATGGTCGTTGAGCGGCAATTGGCAGACCGGGGCGAACCGGGCCGCGTGGCTCTGGGCCGCGAGAAGTTTTTGGAAAAAGTCTGGCAGTGGAAAGAGCAATCTGGCGGGACAATTGTAAACCAACTCAAACGCTTGGGCGCCTCCTGCGATTGGGACCGCACAGCCTTCACCATGGCAGGCGCGCAGGGTGACACGCGCACCGGCCATGAAAATAGCCCAAATTTTCACGATGCGGTGATCAAAGTCTTCGTGGAAATGTACAACAAAGGCCTGATCTACCGCGGCAAGCGTCTGGTCAATTGGGATCCACATTTCGAGACAGCCATCTCAGATCTCGAAGTTGAGAATATCGAAGTCGCCGGCCATATGTGGCATTTTAAGTACCCGCTCGCAGGCGGCGCGACCTATACATATGTGCAGAAGGACGAAGACGGCAACATCACATTGCAAGAGGAGCGCGACTATATCTCAATTGCCACCACCCGCCCAGAGACCATGCTGGGTGATGGCGCGGTTGCGGTGCATCCCTCCGACGAGCGCTATGCGCCGATCGTGGGGATGATGTGCGAAATTCCCGTCGGGCCCAAAGCGCAGCGGCGTTTGATTCCCATCATCACCGATGACTACCCAGACAAAGATTTCGGATCTGGCGCTGTCAAAATTACAGGGGCGCATGATTTCAACGACTATCAAGTCGCAAAACGCGCTGGCATTCCGATGTATAACCTTATGGATACCAAAGCCAACCTGCGGGCCGATGGACAGGCCTATGCGACAGAGGCGGCCACGGCCAAGCGCATTGCCAATGGTGAAGAGAGTTTTGACGAGGCCAAAATTGCGGCGATGAATATGGTGCCTGATGCCTATCGCGGCATGGATCGTTTCGAAGCGCGCAAGAAAATTGTCGAGGATATTACCGGCGAAGGATTGGCGGTGATGACCCAAGAGACCATCACCGACGCAGAGGGGCAGCAGGTCACCCGGCTGGTGCCCTTGGTGGAAAACAAACCCATCATGCAGCCCTTCGGCGACCGATCCAAAGTGGTGATCGAGCCGATGCTGACAGACCAATGGTTTGTTGATACGGATAAAATCGTCGCCCCAGCCCTGCAGGCGGTGCGTGATGGCACCGTCAAAATTCTGCCCGATTCAGAAAAGAAAGTTTATTTTCATTGGCTTGAAAATATTGAGCCTTGGTGCATTTCTCGGCAATTGTGGTGGGGCCATCAAATTCCTGTTTGGTTTGATGAGAGCGGCGCGCAATATTGCGCCGCGACCGAGGCAGAGGCGCAGGCGCTCGCTGGCCCAAGCGCACAGCTGACCCGTGATCCCGATGTGCTCGACACCTGGTTCTCCTCCGGTCTTTGGCCCATCGGAACTTTGGGCTGGACCGGCGAGGCGGAGGCCGATGCGCAAAATGATATGCTGCAAAGGTTTTTCCCCACCTCTGATCTCATCACCGGCTCTGACATCTTGTTTTTCTGGGTGGCGCGGATGATGATGATGCAATTGGCAGTGGTCGATCAAGTGCCGTTCTCTACCATCTACCTGCACGGCTTGGTGCGTGATGCCAAGGGTAAGAAAATGAGTAAATCCACGGGTAATGTGGTCGATCCGCTGGAAATTATCGACGAATTCGGTGCCGATGCTCTGCGTTTTACCAATGCCTCTATGGCCTCCTTAGGTGGGGTGCTCAAGCTGGATATGCAGCGCATTGCAGGCTATCGAAATTTTGGCACAAAGCTCTGGAATGCCTGTTCTTTTGCAGAGTTCAATGAGGCGTTTGAACATCGCAGCGACGCCATTCCAAGCCCAGATTTGGCGCTCAACAAATGGATCATCGGCGAAGTGGGGCGGGCGCGCGTGGCGGTGGATGCCGCGCTCGAGGGCTATCGGTTCAATGATGCAGCCGCCGCGCTCTACGGCTTTGTCTGGGGCACGTTGTGCGATCGCTATCTCGAGCTGTCAAAGCCAATTTTGAAAGGCAGCCATTCCAGCGGCGACGCTGGGCGATTGGAAACTCAAACAACATTGGCTTGGGTCTTAGAGCAATCTATGACTTTGCTGCATCCCATCATGCCCTTTATCACTGAAGAGCTTTGGGGCATCACAGCATCGCGGAGCCAGATGCTGGTGCATCAAGATTGGCCAGACTATGGGCTCGAATTGGTCGATGCGGCGGCCAGCGAAGAAATAAGCTGGGTCATTGCTTTGATTGATGCCATCCGCTCTGCCCGCGCGCAGATGAACGTGCCAGCCGGTGCGAAAGTGCCTTTGGTGCAAGTGGCGATCAGCCCAGCCGGAGAAGCCGCTTTGGCGGCAAATATGGCGCAAATTCAGCAAATGGCTCGGATCACCGAAGTCACCCAAGTGCCTGAAATGCCCAAAGGTGCCATCACCATCACCGCGCCCCAAGCCACCTTTGGCTTGCCGCTGGCAGATATTATCGATGTGGCGGCCGAGAAGATGCGACTTGAAAAAAGCATGGGTAAATTGGCCAAAGAACTGGGCGGCCTTCGCGGGCGTTTGAATAACCCGAAATTCGCAATTTCCGCCCCGCCAGAGGTCCTGGCCGAAACACAGGCCAATCTCGAAGCCCGTGAGGAGGAAGAGGCCAAAATCGCTACGGCATTGGCAAGATTGGAAGAAATCGGCTAAACTGCCCAAAACCCTTTTGCCTGGAGATCGTGCCATGTCACATTATGCGCTCACGGACTTGGCCAAATCCTTGCCGGCTGTCGTGCCCTTTGTGGGGCCGGAAACCCAAGAGCGGGCCTTGGGCCGGCCTTTCTGCGCACGATTGGGGGCCAATGAAAGCCAATTTGGCCCCTCGCCACTTGCGATCGAAGCTATGACACAAGCGGCGCAGGAGGTTTGGCAATATGGCGATCCTGAAAATTATGATTTGAGACAGGCATTGGCCGCGCATCACAATATTGATCCGGGCCATATCACCATAGGTGAGGGCATTGATGGTCTGTTATTAACCCTGACCCGCCTGACCGTTGCGCCGGGGGATGCTATTTTGACCTCGCAAGGGGCCTATCCAACGTTTAATTATCATGCCGCCGGCAATGGCGGCACTCTGCATATGGTGCCATATCTGGACGATCACGAGGATCCCCAGAGCCTTGCAGAGCAGGCCCATCATTTGGGTGCAAAACTGGTCTATTTCGCCAATCCTGACAATCCAATGGGCAGCTGGCACAGCGCTGATCCTGTGCAGGATTTGATTGATAACCTGCCCGATTCTAGTCTTTTGGTGCTTGATGAGGCCTATATTGATTTGGCACCAAAGGGGACAGCGCCGGACTTGCGACCCGAGACCGATAATGTGATCCGCCTGCGGACCTTTTCCAAAGCCTATGGCATGGCCGGCGCGCGGGTGGGCTATGCCATTGGACCAAAATCGCTGATCTCTGCTTTCGACAAAATGCGCAATCATTTCGGCGTGTCGCGAATCTCCCAAGCTGGAGCCTTGGCCGCCCTCAAAGACCAAGCCTATGTGGCGGAAATCGCGCAAAAAGTGGCACAAAGCCGCGAGACCCTGGCAGAAATTGCCGATGACAATAACCTCATCGCGCTGCCCTCAGCCACGAATTTTGTCACGATAGACTGCGGCGGCGATGGCGATTTTGCCCGTGCGGTCCTAGAGCAGACAGTCGCGCGCTCTGTGTTTATTCGCATGCCGGCCGTGGCACCGATGAACCGCTGCATCCGCATCTCATGCGGAGACTCAGCAGCGATGGCTTTGGTTGCAACAGTCTTGCCGCAAGCCCTGAAAGCCGCAAGATTAGGCTAGGCTAGGCTAGGCTAGCCGTGGGTCGCCGCGGCCAGCACATGCGCCGCGGCCTCCAATCCCCCCGCACCATGGGGGATCTTTGTGGCCATCAAGCCCGATTGGATTGCGCCAAGCGTTCCCATGATCATCTGCGCATTAACATGCCCCATATGCCCGATGCGGAAAAACCCATCCGCATTCGGATCGTCATCTGTGGCCATATTCAAGCCGATGCCCAGCGTCAGACCGGCTTGATGCTCTGTCCAACGGCGTAAATTGAGCCCGTTGGGTGCCCCAATTGACAGCGCCGTCACCGCGCGGCTGCGCAAAGCGGGATCGGCGATATTCATCGCCAATGGTCCACCTTTGCCCCAGGCTTCGCATGCCGCCCAAACCGCCTGCGCGATCGCCTCATGCCGCGCCCAGACATGGTCCAATTCTTCTTCAAGAATCATATCCAAAGCCTCCCGCAACCCCAGCAAATGTTGCGTGGGTGCCGTGCCGCAGAAATATTGATAAAAATATTCGGGATTGATGCGTGCGTTCCAGTCCCAATAGGAACTGACCCGCGTCATCGCATTGCGCGCCGCAGCAGCCTTATCAGAGAAAAATACAAAGGAAATACCGGGCGGGGTCATCAAGCCTTTTTGGCAGGCTGTGACCATGAGATCGACGCCCCATTCGTCCATTAAGAATTTATCACAGCCAAGGCTGGCGATACAATCGACCATCAGCAGAGCCCCATGCCCCGCAGCATCAAGACTGCGCCGCAGCGCTGCGATGTCGTTGAGAACTGAGGTCGATGTATCCACATGCACGGCCATCACGGCCTTGATGCGCCCCGACTTATCAGCGGCAAGATGGGCCTCGACCTGGGCCAGATCAATCGTCGCTTGGTTGCCAAAATCAAGTGTCTCCACCGTAACCCCAAGCGCGCCGGCCATTTCGCCCCAGCCTTCGCAAAACCGTCCGGTTGCCAGCACCAGGACCGTATCGCCCGGTGCCAAAACGTTCGATACAGCCGCTTCCCAAGCGCCGTGGCCATTGGCAATATAGATTGCCGCCTGACCGGCCGTGCCAACCACATGTTTCAGATCCGGAATCAAACTATGGGTCAGCTCAATCAATCCCCCCTCATAGATATTTGGGCAGGGTTGATGCATCGCTTGCAACACGCGCTCGGGCATGACCGAAGGGCCCGGAATGGCAAGATAGGAACGGCCTTGAGACAGTGACATAAAATTTCACCTCTATTATGATAGCCAATCGGTATTCGCGGTTTACTGCCGCGTCAAGCGGCCGTCCCTTGCAGCAACTCGAACAAAGCACTAACAGGCGCCCATGGACATGAAATCATCATCCCCCAAAGACATAAAACAAGGCACATTGTTCCTGTGGCTCTGGCGCGGATACCTGCGACGCCACATGTGGGTTTTGGCGATTATTGTCGTGTTGATGATGATCGAAGGCAGTATGGTCGGCGGGCTTGCCTGGATGATGCAGCCCCTGTTTGATGGGGTCTTTGTGGGCGGGAGCAAAAGCCAATTGTGGATGGTGGGCGGTATCGTCTTGGGATTATTTTTGATCCGAGGCGTGCTCTCCGTGGTGCACCGGGTCCTCATGACCAAAATTGCCAAACAATCCGTAGCTGATTTGCAAAATGACTTGCTGCGCCACTTGCTGCAATTGGATCTCAGCTTTTTCTCCCGCTATGCGCCGGGATATTTGATGGAGCGGGTCAACGGCGATGTGCAGGCCGTCGCCGGAATATGGGCACTTTTGGTGCGCGGCGCGGCGCGCGACCTGATCGGATTGGTATCGCTTTTTGCGGTCATGTTATCCATAGATTGGTTATGGACTGTCGCGGCATTGGTCGGTGCACCATTGCTCTTGTTCCCGTCGCTGGTCGCGCAGCGCTATACGCGCAAACAGGCAGTGAAAGCCCGAGAAGTCGCCGCCAATATGGCCACGCGCCTCAATGAGGCCTTCCATGGGGTTGGAACAATCAAGCTCAATGGGCTGGAGCGCTATTATACCGACCGCTATCGCGTCCTCACCAAGCGGCAGATTGAAGTCGAGGTAAAAACCCTCTTCGGCACGGCCGTTATCCCTTCGCTGGTGGATGTGATGAGTGGCATCGGTTTTGCCTGCGTGATAATTTACGGTGGATATGAAATCATCAGCGGCGCGAAAACAGTCGGGCAATTCATGGCCTTTTTCAGCGCATTGGGATTGGCATTTGAACCGCTACGCCGCTTGGCTGGCATCTCAGGGCTCATCAACGCCGCGTCTGTATCCATTCAAAGAATGCGAGATATTTTCAACCATCAGCCAACGCTGCTCGGACCGGATAATCCCAAACCCGTGCAGCCCTTTGGCGATATTGAATTTAAGAATGTCAGCTTAGAGTTTGGCGAAACACCGGTGCTGCGCGATGTCTCTTTCCGCGCGCCCGCTGGAAAAACCACCGCCATTGTCGGCGCTTCAGGAGCGGGCAAAACAACAATATTTAATGCGCTCACCCGGCTTTACGCCCATAGCTCGGGCGCGATCACGATCTCCGGTCTTGCCAATACGGAAATTGATCCCAGTGCCCTGCGGACCTGCATCTCGGTGGTGTCGCAAGACAGCTTATTGTTTGATGAAACCCTTGGGGAAAACATCACCCTTGATGCGCGCGATACGGACCCATCGAAACTCGATGAGGTGGTCGCAGCGGCCCATGTGGGCGATTTCCTGCCAAGTTTGGCCCAAGGTATGGATACCGAAGTCGGGCCGCGCGGCTCAAACCTATCTGGCGGGCAGCGTCAACGGGTCGCCATCGCCCGCGCGCTCCTGCGCGATACGCCGATATTGCTTTTGGATGAAGCCACCTCAGCACTGGACACCCAATCAGAGGTCCTGGTGCAAAATGCTTTAGAAAAGCTCTCTGAAAATCGCACCACTTTGGTCATCGCGCATCGCCTGTCGACCATCGTCTCTGCCGATCATATCATCGTGATGGACAGAGGTCGGGTGATTGAGCAAGGCACCCATACGGAGCTGATTGCGGCAGGTGGGCATTATTCTGACTTATGTCGCTTACAATTTGATCGCTCGGAAAACCAATAGGGCCAGCGCCGCCGCCTGTCAGCTCTTGCCGCCGCATGGTGCAAGCGCTTCTATATTTTGTGATAGCGACGCGCCAAATCTTTGGCATCTGCACCCAAAAAATATCGCAATAAGAGGCCGATATTTTTCGCCCCACGACGAAACCAGCCCTGTTGCTGATACTTATCGGCAGCTGTGAAAGCACAGGCCGGCAGTCGGCGGATTTTTTGCTTTATGGCCCGGACCAATGCCACATCTTCCATCAATGGCTGGTCTGGATAGCCTCCCGCCCGGTCATACTCTACCCGACGCAGCAAGAGCCCCTGATCACCAAAGGGTAGACCCAATACATCACTGCGCAAATTTGCCCAAGCCGCCACCCATCGGGCCGCAAGACCTCTGGCACGGAAGGCCAGTGAAAAACACAGCGGGCCTTGCTGCATGTGCGCTTTCACCTGTTCGGCCCAGCCCTCTTGCAAGATCGTATCCGCATGCAAAACCATAATCCAAGCACCGCGCGTGACCGCCACCCCACGGCGCAATTGCCCGCCGCGCGAGGCCGCTCCGGTGATCACCTCAGCGCCCCAGTCCAGAGCGATAGAGCCGCTGGCATCTGTCGATCTGCCGTCAGTGACAACCACTTCGCAGATCAAACCAGCCTCCAATCCCTCCATCAGCGACAAAAGAGTCGCCGGTAAACTATCGGCAGAATTAAGCGTCGGGATCACAACAGAAATCGGTGCGGACATGAGGCCTCTGGCTTTGCGGTCAAAACAGCTTATATGGAAACGTCAGACAAAGGAACACCCATGGCCCAGCCCGAACAGCCCCACAGCATTCTTCAAGTCACCGGTCGCGACCGGGTTGGCTTTTTGCAAAATCTTGTGACCAATGACATCTCCGCACCCGGATTACATTACACGGCGCTGTTGACGCCACAGGGCAAATATCTTGCAGATTTTTTCGTGTTGCACCGGCCAGATGATCTGCTGATTGACGTGGCTTCAGAGATTTGCCCCAGCATAGTTATGCGCCTGAATATGTATCGGTTGCGCGCAGATGCCCAAATTTCACAAACAGATATGGACCTGTGCTGCGGCTTGGGCCCGATCCCACCGGATGGGTTTGCAGATCCGCGCGACCCAAATCTGGGCTGGCGCGCCTACGGACGACAGGAGGCAGGTGCCATCAATTGGCCAGGCTTGCGTGTCGCGCATATCATACCAGAGACAGGAATCGAATTAATCCCAGAGCGATTTATCCTAGAAATGGATTTCGAGCGTCTCAACGGGGTGGATTTTAAAAAAGGCTGCTATGTCGGACAAGAGATTGTCGCGCGCATGAAACACAAAACCGAGCTCCGCAAAGGCTTGCGGCAAGTTAAAATTTCTGGATCTGCGCCCATTGGCACTGCCATTCTTGCCAATGAAAAACCCGCCGGCATATTATACACACAATATGACGGGCTTGCATTGGCCTATCTGCGCTTTGATCGGATCGCGCCTGAGATGGTTGCGGGCTCTGCCGTCATCACAGTTTAGGCCCGCTCTGTATATTCCATCGAAATCGTGTCGACGATGATCATCTCATCTTGCCCAACAAAAGGCGGCACCATGACTTTCAACCCATTGTCCAAAACCGCAGGCTTAAATGAATTCGCTGCGGTTTGACCTTTGACCACAGGCTCTGTCTCAACGATTTTGCAAGTCACCTTTTGAGGCAAAGTGGCATGCAGCGCTTCGGCCTCATGATATTCAATCTGAACCGTCATACCATCTTGCAAAAATGGACGACGATCGCCAAGCAGCTCCGCCGGCAGTTCAATCTGGTCATAGGTTTCCATATCCATGAACACCAACATACCGTCATTTTCATATAGAAACTGCTGATCTTTTTGCTCCAAACGTACCTTTTCCACTTTGTCAGCAGACCGGAACCGCTCGTTCAACTTTGATCCATTGCGCAGATTGCGCATTTCCACCTGAGCAAAAGCTCCGCCTTTTCCTGGCTTTACGTGGTCGACTTTAACCGCACTCCACAGGCCGCCATTGTGCTCAAGCACATTGCCGATGCGTATTTCATTTCCGTTAATCTTTGGCATGTATGGAACCTTGTATAAAAGGTTGATTTTGATTCAACACCGCCTATATCGAAGCAATGTCGGGGGTTCAAGCCACGACTGACGTCGAGGGTGGCCGTCTAGCTATGCGCTGAGTGCATGGCAGACATTCCAAAAGAGACCACCCGAATCGTTTTCGATGCTGCATAAGGAGCGCAGATCGGAAAGTTCAAGAGTAAGAATTAAAAGGACACGAGATGAAAGATTTCGTCGACGGAAACGCTTTTAACAACGAACAGGGCAACCGCGCTCGCAAACTCTTTGCGGCCGTTGTACTGGCTGCATTAGATGACGCAATTGCGGACGATAAGAAATATGGCAACGGGCCTGAGCAAATTGCGCGTTGGGCACGCTCTCGCGATGGGCGCGAAGTGCTCTCCTGCGCCGGCATTGATCCCAACGAACGTGTCGTCTCCGGCCTCATGGATTTCGTGGGCAAGGGCATTCGCACCTCCGTGGCTCTGAGCCGCGAAGAGAGCGAGCGTCGCCAGCAGGCAGAAGCCGCTTAAAACCTCTCCACGGTTGTGACCGCCAACGCGCCCCGATGGGCGCGTTTTGCGTTTTGGTGCGCAATTTGCCGAAACAGGCAAGAAACTGCCGCTTTAATGATGGCTCTGGCGCAAGTCGCAGATTAAACTTCGCGTATCTTCGACCGCCAAACCGGTATTCACTTGGGCTGAACATCCTGAGACCTCAAGGAGGGCCATATGACCAAAGCGATTATGATACAGGGTGCCGGATCGAATGTCGGCAAATCCGTTTTGGTGGCCGGGATTTGCCGCGCGTTGGTCAAACGCGGCTATCGCCCGGCACCGTTCAAGCCGCAAAATATGTCCAATAATGCCGCCGTCACCGTTGACGGTGGAGAGATCGGCCGCGCGCAAGCGCTACAAGCCCTCGCCTGCGGACGGCCCGCGATTGTCGATATGAACCCGGTGCTGTTAAAGCCCGAATCCGAAATCGGCGCGCAGGTGGTGGTTCAAGGGCAACGGCTCACCACAGTAAAGGCCCGAGACTATGCGGCGCTCAAACCGACCTTAATGCCACGGGTGCTAGACTCCTTTGGCAGGCTGGCAAAACATGCCGATTTCATCGTGATTGAGGGTGCGGGAAGCCCGGCTGAAATCAACCTACGCTCTGGGGATATCGCCAATATGGGCTTCGCAGAAGCCGCCAATGTTCCAGTGGTCCTGATCGGCGATATTGACCGAGGTGGGGTGATCGCGCAAATGGTCGGAACACATGCGGTTTTGCCGGCGGAGGATCGCAATAGGATCACGGGTTTTGCGATCAATAAATTTCGCGGAGACGTATCGCTCTTTGATGAGGGCATGACAGCCATCACCGAAAAGACGGGATGGGTATCGCTTGGCGTCTTGCCATGGTTCGCCGAGGCTTGGAAACTACCGGCGGAGGATGTCATGGATATTGCGACCCGGGCCGGTGGCGCGATAAAAATCGCCGTGCCACGTTTGGCGCGGATTTCCAACTTCGATGATCTCGACCCGCTGGTCGCCGAGCCAAATGTCACCGTCGAAATTGTTGAACAAGGTCAACCCTTGCCCGGTGACGCGGCGCTCGTAATCCTGCCCGGCAGCAAGTCCACCATCAGTGATCTGGAAAATTTTCGTACCAATGGCTGGGGTATTGATCTGCAAGCGCATCACCGCCGCGGCGGTCACATCATTGGCATTTGTGGTGGGTATCAAATGCTGGGCCGCAAAGTTCATGACCCGGACGGAATAGAAGGCGCGCCACGCTCCATAGATGGGTTGGGATATTTGGATATTGAAACCACGATGGTGCCAAAGAAAAACCTATCATTGACCGAAGCCCGCAGCGCCGAAACCAACACGCCGGTCAGCGGTTATGAAATCCATCTCGGCCAGAGCAGCGGACCCGACTGCCAAAACCCATGGCTCAAGCTCGCAGATCGTCATGAAGGGGCCATCTCCGCTGATGGCCTGGTGCGCGGATGCTATTTGCATGGGCTGTTTGCCTCTGACGGCTTTCGCGCTGAGGTCTTGACCATGCTCGGTACACAATCGCAGCTCGCCTCTTATGATGCAGCTGTGGAGGAGACTTTGGACCGGCTCGCGGCTTTTATCGAGCTGCATTTAGATGTTGATGCGCTGATCGCCTTGGCAAAACCCGTCGCGCTCTAGGCGCCGCAGCCCATCACACCGCCTGACAGAAGCTCAGGGATCGCTGTCGTCAATCATAGTGCGAACCGCGCTCGACACCTCGTCGCGCATCGGACCGGCCAGAGCGCGGCGGAGGTTGGCAATGACCTCCAGATATTCGGGATCATGTGACAGTGGGGCCTCAGGCTTGGGGGGCTCAGACTTGGGCAGCTCAGGCTTGGGTGGCTCAGGCTCCACTGCATCGGCGCTGGCGCGATCCACATGCGTGAGCACAACCGGCTCCGGGGAGGGCGGCGGCGCAACCCGCTGGCTGGCTTGCAACACCAAAGGGGCGCCCCCGCCTGCGCTCTGTGCCGAAATCGGGGCATCAGAAATTAACTTGCGCATGGATAGAACCAAAGCATCTGGCTCGCGTGGGTCGTCCTTATGGGTCACAGCGCCTCCTTGTCATCGGGGCTTGCACAACTCACCCGCCGCAGTCCCGCTCAATTTCCAGCCAAGCCGCGCAGCACGCGGTCAAGGGCGGCGCCCTGTTTGCTTTTGGCCCGCGGTGCCGACTTTACCAGATTATAATATTCCGCCGGATCATAGGTTTTTACGCCGAGATTCAGCTCTGTCGCGGTTAACCGGCCCATCGCGGCCAGCAGGCTATAGCTCGCAATCTGCTCATCAATCCGCGTTGAAATGCGGCTCACGCGCGCATCCAGCAGTTCTTGCTCAGCATTTAGCACATCCAAAGTCGTCCGCGCGCCCAAAGAGGCTTCCTCCCGCACACCGCGAAAAGCGACGCTGGCCGCTTCAATCTGCCGATCTGTCGCCTCGCCCGTGGCGCGTGCAACTTCCAAAACAACGAATGCATTGCGCACGGTCTGCTCGGCCTCGAGACCTACGACATGCAAACGCGCCCGCATTGCGTCCCGTTGTGCAATCGCAGCACGGCTGGCCGACGCAATGGCACCACCGCTGTACAGCGGCCCGCTGACCGTCAAACTCAGGCTTCGGCTCACCTCGCCATCAAGATCCAGGTTAGAGACCCCCGCGCCAGCTTCGAGCCTTGGGCGATAGGCCAGCTGCGCGGCTTTCACAGCAAGCTCAGCCGCCGCAACGTCATGTTGCACGCGTTTAAGCTCCGGATGATGGGTCCGCGCGGTGGCAATGGCAGCAGAAACATCCGCTGGCAGTTCAGGCAAGCTCGATGGGGTTACAAGGTCACCGGGTTTACGCCCCACAACCGCATGATATTCCGCCGCAGCCTTCGCCAGATCGCCTTGAGCGCCTGCCAGCGACGCTCGGGCACTGGCCAAACGCGCCTCCGCCAATGCCACATCCGTGCGGGTCACCTCACCCACATCAAAGCGATCTTCCGCAGCACGCAATTCTTGCTCAATCAATTCTACATTGGCCGACCGCAGGGATACAAACTCCACCGACCGGCGGTAATTCATATGCGCCTGCACCGCCCGCAAAAGCACGTTTTGCTCAATCGACACCAACGATTGCCGGGTCGCCAAAACACTTTCCTTCAGCGCTTCGGTCTGTAAATCCGATCTGCCAAAATCATAAAGCAGCCAGTTCGCATTCAGCCTTGTGGTCAAGCTATCGCTATTGGCCGCGTCACTGTAGCTATGGGCAAATTGGGAACTCCAGCTGATCACCGGGCGCAAAGCCGCCACAGCGTCAGCAACCTTTTCATCCGCCGCGCGTAACAAGGCGCGATTTTGTACCAATAAACCGCTGTTGTCATAGGCATTGCGCAGGCTGTCGCGCAGGCTCTCGGCAGCAGCGAGGCTGGGTGTGGCCAAAATCAACATGGCCGCACAGCTTATTTCAGCAAATTTCCGTCCAAACATCTGTGCCCCCCCAGGCAAAAGAATCATTTCAATTTCTAAAGAGCAAAACTGCGCTCTGCCACAAACCCTTTCAAAACTGGTGCAAAAGCATTGCAGGCAAAACGCCAGGACATCTGACCATCCGTCTTATAGCCCACCCGAACTGCACCCTGACCTTTTTGGCTAAAGACCGCAACAATACGGCCCCCTTCCGCCAGTTGCTCGATCAAGGCGGCTGGCATGTGCTCCACCGCCCCTTGCACGACAATCACGTCAAAAGGGGCGTGTTGCGCGGCCCCTTGCGCCAAGCTGCCCTGCACAACTGCGACGTTCAAACAGCCCTCAGCGGCCAAATTCGCCTCAGCCTCAGCGGCCATAGCTTCATTTTCTTCAATAGAGACAACAGCTTCCGAAAACTTGCCAATCACCGCCGAGGAATAGCCAAGACCGCAACCAATATCCAATACCAACTCATTGCCTTGAATATCCACAGCATCAAGCATCTTGGCAAAGGTGCGCGGTTCAAGGATCACGCGGCCATGGCCCAGGTCCAAAATCGCATCCGCATAAGCGGTTTCATTCAGGTGATCTGGCACGAAAACCTCCCGCCGCACCTGAAGCATGGCGTCAATAATGGGAAATTTCGTCACATCAGCCGGTCTAATCTGTGTATCAACCATCGTTGTGCGGCGTGTCAAAAAATTGGTCATGTCAGGTATTCCTGTCGTCATCGAGTCTCGCAGTTATCCCACATGCGCCAGTGCCCTGCAACGACAAGAACAGCCATCAGACAAAATCTCAGGTGGATTTCTCGATCATATTAAAACGGTCTGTTCGGCAGGTAAACGCCACGGCTCGGGATCAGGCGATTTTGGCTGTCACGCACGTGATGTGGCGGGGGTGGACTGGTGGGTCGTGAGAGGCTCGAACTCCCGACATCTTCGGTGTAAACGAAGCGCTCTACCAACTGAGCTAACGACCCGCTGGCTGCGATATAGATCGCGCAAGCCTGGGGGGCAAGCGGTTTTTTCAGTTTTTTATAACTCATCATGATGGCCGGCTTTGACGCGGTAAACCACCCCCTGCCCGCTTGGCAAATCTGCCAAACGATCAAGCCCCCAACCCAGCGCGCAAAGCCGCAAACACAATGAAGTCATCCCATGTGTGACCAGAACCGCCGGCCCCGTCAGCTGGCCCAAGAATGCCGCGCAGCGTTCGTAAAGCCGCGCGGTGCCTTCCCCGCCGGGGGCCCAGTCATAAAATTGGATCTGCCCAAGATCTTGCAGGCCAATCATTTTTTCTTGTGCAATCTCAGCGCGAGTGGCTCCAGCCCAAGCCCCCATGCCAATTTCCATCAACTCCGATGAGGTTTCGATCTGCGTCGCAAGACCCGCAAGGGCGATTTCCGCCGTCTTTCGCGCGCGCGCCTGGGGGCTGGTGATAAAGCGAAAACCCGTCAAATCATAGGGCTGCAACAGCTCATGCTGACGCCGTGCTTGGCGCAGACCTTTTTCGGTTAAGGGGCTGTCGAGATGACCTTGCAACCGCCCTGCCGCATTCCACTCGGTTTGCCCATGGCGCAGGACCAGCACTTCAGGGCAGCAAGAGGGGATGGCCAAAGCCGCGGTCATAGGCAGAGCACCACCGCCGCGACCAGGCCGCGAGGGGTTTTGTTCGTCAAAGACGCTCCAGCTCGTCCACCGAAGCGCCTTTGGAACTCGCTCAATGTGCCGTGAGGCCAGCGGCGCTGCCACGCTCTGCCGCAAGGGCGGCCGCGGCTGCATCCTCTGCCGCCTCATCCCAATCAATCGGTTCGGGGGCCGATATCAAAGCGTGTTTCAAAACCTCTGACACATGGCTGACGGGAATAATTTCCAACCCATCGGTGACGCTTTCGGGCAAATCACGCAGGTCTTTCGCATTCTCGCCCGGAATCAGCACAGTTTTGATGCCTCCGCGCAGGGCCGCCAGGAGCTTTTCTTTCAATCCACCAATCGGCAAAGCATTGCCGCGCAAGGTCACCTCGCCGGTCATGGCAATGTCTTTCCGCACGGGAATGCCCGTCAACACAGAGACAATCGATGTCACCATCGCCAGCCCAGCCGATGGGCCATCCTTGGGTGTTGCCCCTTCCGGCACATGCACATGGATATCCATCCGATCAAACCGGGGCGGCTTCACCCCGATTTCGGGGGAAATGGAGCGCACATAGGAGCTGGCCGCATCAATGCTCTCTTTCATCACATCGCCCAATGTCCCGGTGGTTTTCATCCGGCCTTTGCCCGGCAGGCGCAGGGCTTCGATATGCAGCAAATCGCCGCCCACGCTGGTATAGGCCAGACCCGTGACAACCCCCACCTGATGATCGTCTTCCGCCAATCCGTAGCGATATTTCTTAACGCCGAGGTAGTCATCCAGATTTTCAACCGAAATATTGACGCTCTGCACCTCTTTCTTGACGATCTTGGTGACAGCTTTACGGGCCAATTTGCCAATCTCACGCTCCAAATTCCGCACACCCGCCTCCCGGGTATAGGTGCGGATCATCTCTTGCAGCGCTTCAGGCTCCAAAGAGAATTCAGAGGCCTTTAACCCATGGTTTTTCACCTGTTTTGGGATCAAATGACGATGCGCGATCTCCGCCTTTTCCTCCTCGGTGTAGCCCGCCAAAGGAATGATTTCCATGCGGTCCAGCAACGGTCCGGGCATGTTATAGCTGTTGGATGTGGTCAAGAACATCACATCAGAGAGATCATATTCGACTTCCAAATAGTGATCAACAAAGGTTGCATTCTGCTCGGGATCCAACACCTCCAACATAGCTGAGGCCGGATCGCCCCGGAAATCTTGGCCCATTTTGTCTATCTCATCCAATAGGATAAGTGGATTGGTGGTTTTGGCCTTTTTCAACGCTTGGATAATTTTACCCGGCATTGAGCCAATATAAGTCCGGCGGTGACCGCGAATTTCGCTTTCATCCCGCACACCGCCCAAAGAGATGCGGATAAATTCGCGCCCCGTGGCCTTGGCAACAGATTTCCCAAGTGAGGTTTTCCCCACGCCGGGAGGGCCCACCAAACACATGATTGGGCCTTTTAATTTGCGCGAGCGCTGTTGCACTGCGAGATATTCAACAATCCGCTCTTTGACCTTCTCCAGGCCATAGTGGTCGTCGTCCAATGTCTTTTGTGCCTTCACAAGATCTTTCTTGACCCGGCTGCGCAGGCCCCAAGGCAGAGACAGCATCCAATCGAGATAATTGCGCACGACGGTCGCTTCTGCTGACATTGGCGACATATTCTTGAGCTTTTTCAACTCCGCTGCCGCTTTGTCAGAGGCTTCTTTGGACAGTTTCGTTTCTGCGATTTTGGCTTCCAGCTCGGCCAATTCGCCTTCGCCTTCTTCCCCCTCGCCCAATTCTTTTTGAATGGCTTTCATTTGCTCATTCAAATAATATTCGCGCTGGGTCTTCTCCATTTGCGTTTTGACCCGCGACTTGATCTTTTTCTCAACTTTCAGCACGGACATTTCGCCCTGCATCAGCCCGTAGACTTTCTCCAAACGCTCTGCCACGCAGAGCAGCTCCAAAAGCTCCTGCTTTTGCTCAACCTCGACGCCAAGATGTCCAGAGGCCAGATCGGCCAGTTTGCTGGAATTACGCGTTTCGGCAATGGCCGCCAGTGCCTCCTCGGGCACGTTTTTCTTCACCTTGGCATAAAGTTCAAATTCAGACGAGACCGAACGAACCAGGGCTGCGACTGTGTCCTCATCACCCTGCGTCTCTTCCAAAAGCCGGGCCTCGGCTTCAAAATAGGAATCATTGCCAATGAAGCGGTCGATCTGAACGCGAGCGCGGCCTTCGACCAAAACTTTGACCGTGCCATCAGGAAGTTTCAACAACTGAAGGACATTGGCCAAAACACCAACCCGAAAAATCCCATCTTCAGACGGATCATCCTCCCCAGGGTCGCGCTGCGACGACAGCAAAATTTGCTTGTCTTGCGTCATCACTTGCTCAAGCGCGCGGACAGATTTATCGCGCCCAACAAACAAAGGCACGATCATATGTGGAAACACAACAATGTCGCGCAGAGGCAATACAGGGTAGCTTTCGGCTAAATTCAAAGTCATTTTCGTTCCTTAACTGTGGCAGGCATAGAGCGAATCCCAATCCGGCAATTCGCCCGGCCCCGGTCTTGTTATATAACTGGGGCGCAACCACCTCAATTTCAAGACCCTGTGTAACCTGCCTGCACAATCTCGGAAGTGCAAGCAGTAGGTTTTAGATAAGTTTAAATATTGCGCGGTCAGCACATCTCAAATCTCCCATGAGACGGCTCCAGACATGCCATTTGCAGGCCTTGGCGCCTGGCGGTAGCATGGGGCAGGAATGAAAGGTGTCACAATGCGGATATTCGCCCTTGGTCTTTTTCTATTCACAGCACTGGCCGGCTGTGCGCCGCCTTTGCCCATTGCCGATTATGTCGCAGATGCCCGCAGTCCCAATGCCAAGATCACCACCCAAGCGTTGCGATTTGATGTGATCACGGTCCGCAGTTTCTTGGCCGGCAATCGACAAGAGCGCTCGGGGGCGCGCTGCCATATCTTCACGTCAGACCAGCGCCTATCGGCCGCCTTTCAAACCCCGGCGCAAGTGCGTGTGCCGCAGTTTAGGGGCAAGCCCGCGCCAATCCACGGGCATTGCCGCCTGCCGGGCACTGATCTCTCCGCGCGCTTTACTGTGGAGGCGATCAATCAATCTGCACCAAAAGGTCAAGGGGTGCGGCTCACGCTGGCCAGAGGGGGGCCGCGCATTGGCGCTACGATTTCCCTGCGTGACCGGAGCCGCGATCGCTATGCCTATCCAGCGGCGCTGCGCGTCACATTGGCACCCTAAACGAGACTTCGTTAAACCGGCTCAATATCACCCAAGGCCCGCTGTGCATGGAACTGACTTTCAAATCCAGCAAAATCATCCACAGCAATGGCGTCGCGCATCTGCTGCATAATTTCTTGGAAATAATGCAGGTTGTGCCAGGTTAAAAGCATCGAGCTGATGATTTCCTGACTGCGGAACACATGGTGTAAATAGGCGCGCGAATAATTGCTACAAGCCGGACAGCCGCAGGCCTCATCCAAGGGGCGCGGATCGTCTTGGTGACGCGCATTTTTGATGTTAACCACACCCCGGCGGGTGAACACCTGCCCTGTGCGACCCGACCGGCTGGGCAAAACACAATCCATCATATCAATGCCGCGCTTTACGGCGCCCACGATGTCATCTGGCTTGCCAACACCCATCAAATATCGCGGCTTATCCTCGGGCAATTGATCGGGCGCAAAGTCGAGCACCTCGAACATGGCCTTCTGCCCCTCGCCCACGGCCAGGCCGCCAACCGCATAGCCTTCAAAACCAATGGCTTTAAGCGCATCGGCACTTTCACCGCGCAATTGCTCATCCAAACCACCTTGCTGAATGCCAAATAACGCATGACCCGGGCGGTTGCCAAACGCAGCACGAGAGCGCTCAGCCCATCGCATCGACATGCGCATTGATCGGGCAATTTCGTCACGTTCTGCCGGCAAAGCCGGGCATTCATCAAAACACATGACAATATCACTGCCCAAAAGCCGTTGGATCTCCATCGAGCGCTCGGGCGTCAAATGATGTTTGGAGCCATCAATATGCGACTTAAAGGTCACCCCATCTTCGCTCATCTTGCGAAGGCTCGACAGGCTCATCACCTGAAACCCGCCGCTATCTGTTAAAATTGGGCGCTCCCAATTCATAAACTTATGCAGCCCGCCCAAGCGATCAATGCGCTCTGCAGTCGGGCGCAACATCAAATGATAGGTATTGCCCAGCAATATATCCGCCCCCGTTTGCCGCACGGAGCTTGGCAGCATCGCCTTGACCGTGGCGGCAGTTCCAACGGGCATGAAGGCAGGCGTGCGGATCTCGCCGCGCGGGGTGTGAATGGTACCAGCCCGGGCCTTGCCTGAGCGCGCGTGCAATTGGAAGGAGAATTTTTCTGTCATGGGCCTCACATGCGCTAAACCTTATGAAGGATCAAGCGATTGGTCGAAAGATTCATGGTTTTCACCCAAAACAGAGAGCGCAGGGGCCGATATTCGCGTTCTTAATTCAGGTTATCGCTTTACCCCGGCCTGCTGCCCCATTATACCCTATAAAAATACTCAAGGATCATGACATGTCGGACGAGTCTCCCATTGAAGGTACACCATTGATCGCGCCCTCGAGCACAGATCACCCGCTATACGACAATATTGTCGACAGCATCCGGACGGTTTACGATCCTGAAATTCCCGTTAATATTTTCGATCTGGGCCTTATTTACACGGTCGATATCAATGAAGACTCTGAGGTGAAAATTGCCATGACCCTCACCGCTCCGGGCTGTCCGGTGGCCGGTGAGATGCCCGGCTGGGTGGCCGAGGCCATTGAACCCTTGCCCGGCGTCAAACATGTGGATGTTGAGCTGGTTTGGGAACCCCCCTGGGGCATGGATATGATGTCCGACGAGGCGCGGCTCGAATTGGGCTTTATGTAGGCTCCGCAACTGTGGCAAAGCGCCGTGTGGTGACAGCACCGGGGCCATCTTATCCCCAAGTCCCCTCTTGCAGTTCGTTTTGCCCGCTCTTAGGTTAAGAGCAGATTGAAAAGGATCAGACATGTTCGGCATTCCGGGTAAACAAGCTGTGACCCTCACGCCAGCCGCGATTGGGCAAATTACCAAACTCATGGCGCGCGAGGGGCATAAGGGCCTGCGCATTGGCGTGAAAAAGGGTGGTTGCGCCGGCATGGAATATACAATGGATTATGTCGATGACATCGAAGCCCATGATGAGTTAATCGAAGAAGGCGGCGCGCGCGTCATGATTGCGCCGATGGCACAGATGTTCCTCTTCGGCACAGAGATTGATTATGAAATCAGCCTGTTAGAATCGGGCTTCAAATTCAAAAATCCCAATGTAGTCGATGCCTGTGGCTGCGGCGAGAGTATCAAATTCGACGAAACACTTTTCGCCAAGAAATGAGCTTTTCGAACGCTGATATCGCCTTTGTGAAAGATCTTTTTGCAGGCGTCAGCACTCTGACAGCCCGCAAGATGTTTGGCGGGTTGGCGATTTATGCGGACGGGGTCATTTTTGCACTTATCATCCGCACGGGCGCTTTAATGCTCAAGGCAAAGGGCGCGCTTGCACAAGAGCTCGCCGCACAGAGACCCCAGCGATTCATCCAAAACGGCAAGGACAATCGGGCCGTCATCATGCCCTACTGGACACTGCCAGCTGCGGCAATGGATGAGCCAGAGCTGGCCTGCGATTGGGCCCGACGCTCTTTGATGCAAACCTCTTAACAAATAACTGTCTCGTGGAAGGATCTCCAATGCCCAAAAAAATCGCCGCTGGAAACTGGAAAATGAACGGGATGCGGTCGAGCCTGTCTGAAATCCAAGCCATCGCTGAAGCTGCACAAGACATTGACTGCACTGCCATCCTATGTCCACCTGCGCCGCTGATACATAGCGCGGTTGGCTTGGCTGGACCCTTGGCCATTGGCGGACAAAATTGCCACCATGCCAAATCGGGCGCCTTCACCGGTGATATCAGCGCCGAGCAGCTGGTCGATTGCGGTGCCTCTTATGTCATCCTTGGCCACTCAGAACGGCGCGAAGGCTATGGCGAGAGCGACACACTGGTGCGCGATAAAGCCCAGGAAGCCCTGCGATCTGGGCTCACGCCGATCATCTGCCTTGGTGAGAGCCGCGACCAACGCACCGCAGGTCAGGCTCTTGACATCGTGTTGGCACAGCTGTCCGCCTCTGTGCCCGATGATGCTCAGACCATCATTGCCTATGAGCCCGTTTGGGCCATCGGGACGGGCCTTGTTCCCAGCGTCGCTGAGATCACCGAGATGCATGATGCTTTGCGTGCTGAGCTCCGCGCGATCTATGGCGCGTCTGGTCAGGACATCTCCATCCTCTACGGCGGATCGGTCAAGCCGAGCAATGCTCAAGAAATTTTCGCCATCCCCAATGTGAATGGCGCATTGGTTGGGGGAGCCAGCCTCAAAGCCGCAGATTTCCTCCCCATTATGCGCAGCCTGGCGGAGAGCTAAAACAGCAGGTGCATCACCACCATAGAGACGATCAAAAACAACAGGGTCATCCCTGCGCCGCAGCGCACGAAATCAATCACACGATACCCGCCCGGCCCCATAATCAGAGCATTCACCTGATGGGTGGGGATCAAAAACGAGTTTGATGTGGATATTGCCACGGTCAGCGCAAAAATAGCCGGATTGCCGCCGGCCGCAACCGCGATGGACACGGCCAAAGGTACGAGCAATACGGTGGCTCCGACATTGGACATCACCAAGGTGAAGACCGTCGCCATAATCGCCACGCCCAGTTGCAGACCCCAGATCGGCCAACCCTCTAAGAGCATGAGAACCTGTTGTGCAATCCAAGCCGCCGTGCCCGTGGCTTGGACGGCGACCCCGAGGGGGATAAGGCTGGCCAATAGAAATACCGTATTCCAGCTCACCGCCTCATAGGCCTCGTCGATCGACAACACACGCGACACGATCATGCCCGCGGCCCCCGTCAATAGGCACAGAGATAGACGAATATCCGTCAGCAAAATCATCGCGATCGCCAGACCAAAGAAGACCAAAGCCCAGCTCACTTTCTGCGGTCGCACCTCTTCGCGCGGGTATTCAGACGTGACGACGACATAGTCGCGGTTGCGGCTCAATCTGGTCAGGGATTCCCACTTCGTATGCACCACCAAAGTATCGCCGGCCAAAAGCGGCACATGGGTCAGACGCGTCGCGGCATGATCGGGAGTTTCCACATGGCTCAAAGTCTCTTCCCCACGGTGAATGCCGAGCAAGGACAGGCCATGGGTGGCGCGAAAGCGGATCTGACCTGGCGTTTTGCCAATCACAGATGAGCCGGGCGGCAGAACAATCTCAGCGACACCAGCGTGGGTTGCGGCGAAATTATCAGAGAAATTGTCAAGCTGCGGTGAAATTTCCAAGCCGTAAATTTCAGCAAACTCCTCCACCACACGCCGGCGGCCCAAAATGGCTAAGCGGCAGGGCGCCTCGATCTGCGTGGGGGCCATAGGGGCCACCACTTGCCGGCCGCGATAATCTGTGCCGATGATGTAGATGTGATGCGCATCCATAATATCGGCCAAACTATGACCAATCAGAATATTGCCCTCGGGCACTTTCACCTCAAAGATAACGGCCTTCAACCCGTAAACAGCTTTGACATAATCAAGCATAGATTGCGCCGAGGTGCCCTCACCGGCGCCGTCGCGTCGCGGCAAAATCCATCGCCCCAAAAGCATGAAATACAAGATCCCGGTTATAATCAAAGACAGGCCGATCGGCGTGACATCGAAAAGCTCAAAGGGGCGCATCTGCTGCTCGTCGGGCAATCCTGCATTGGCGACACCCATCAGATCGTTGAGCAAAATCAGAGGTGACGAGCCTACCATGGTGATCGTACCGCCCAAAATGGCGCAAAACCCCATGGGCATCAAAAGCCGAGACATTGGCAATTCTGCCCGAACGGAAATGCGGCTGAGCACCGGCAAAAACAGCGCCGCGGCGCCGACATTTTGCATGAAAGACGAAATGACCCCGACCGAACCGGAAATGATCGGCACGATCCGCGTTTCTTTTGCGCCCCCAAGTTTCAGGATATAGCCAGCCACTTTCGACATCAAACCCGTCTTATCCAACCCCGCCCCAATGATCATAACGGCAATGATCGAAATCACTGCGTTCGAGGCAAAACCGTCAAACAATCGCGAGGTGTCTGCGAGATTGCCAAGGCCTGGCACTTGACTGAGCAGACCCAGCGCCAGCATGGTGAGGATTGCTGTCAAATCGATCCGAAAGGCCTCGGTGATAAACAATGTAACCGTGACAAAGAGCACCGTCAGCACAACGATCATTTCATATGTCAGCGTAACCGGGTCCATCCATATTCTCCGTTTGGCCATAAGCCATGTGCCAAAGGGGCATAGGCTTTGATCTCTCTAAAACATCATTTCACGATCAGTTCCGGTCCCATCATCGCATTTGGCAAGACCGTCGAGATCCAAGGCACATAGGTAATCAGAATTAAGAAAACGAACAGCACTGCCAAAAACGGCAAGGCCGCGCGCACAACGGACATCATCGGCATATTCGCCACGCCAGAGGTCACAAAAAGGTTGAGCCCCACCGGCGGGGTAATCATTCCAATCTCCATATTTACCACCATGATAATCCCGAGATGGATCGGGTCAATGCCCAGCTCGATCGCAATTGGGAAGACCAAGGGCGCAACAATGACCAAAAGCCCCGATGGCTCCATGAACTGTCCGCCAATCAACAGGATAACATTGACGATCACCAAGAACATAATCGGTCCAAAACCTGCAGACAGCATGGCACCGGCAATATGCTGTGGGATTTGCTCATCCGTTAACACATGTTTAAGGATCAGCGCATTGGCGATGATGAACATCAACGTCACTGTGAGTTTTCCCGACTCGAACAATGTTTTGCGGGTGTCTTTATGCACAACCGCGGCTGGCAAATAGATGATCGCTTCCATGACACCCCGGCTCATGGCCTTGGCCCCACCTAAAAGACTGGCGCCAAATCCAGTGTCTTCCCCCGTGCGAGCCGCACCATGCAGCGAAAACGTGAAAATTATAGCTGGCGCCACGGTGGCCGCAAAGATAAACAACCCGGCAACAACAGTCAAAAGCCAAGTGCCTGCAAACGCAAGCATTGACCCTGACGCGAAGCCCAATAAGCCCTGGAAAATTGAGACCATCGTCCAATAGGAAAAAATCACCCCCGGCAAAGCGCCAAGCATGACGATCACAGACCATGCCACGCGGCTACGTTTACCTGCAAAATGAGTCATCGCCCAGCCTGTGCCAAGGCAAACCAAAACCCAGCCAATCGCCACAGCCAGCCCCCAGTCCTCTGGATAGACACCCGCTTTGCCGAGCGATGCATGCAGCAAGAAACCAATCACCGCAAAGGCTACGACCCGCAGTCCCAAACCAAAAGCGCGCTGCTCACCCTCACGCAACCAGCCCCTGCCTTGCAAAGGACCCATATCGCGATAAATCATCAAGGCTGCAAAAAACGCATAGACACAAGCCACAGCAGCAGCCTCTGTTGGGGTGAAAATACCTCCATAAATCCCGCCAAGAATGATTACGATCAGCACCAATCCAAAGGCAGCATCTAAGACTGCGGCCGCAACCTCATCCCAGCCTTGCCAGTCCCCCTTTGGCAGGTTTTTCACCCGCGCCATGATGTAGATGGTAATCATCAACATGCAGCCAGCCAAAAGGCCTGGCAATACACCCGCGAGGAACATGCGGCCAACGGAAACTTCCACCGCTGCCGCATAAACCACCATAACGATGGACGGGGGAATCAAAATCCCCAAAGTACCGGCATTCGCGATCACACCAGCCGCAAAGTCTTTCGTGTACCCAACCTGATGCATGCCCGCGATGACGATGGAGCCGATCGCCACAACCGTCGCCGGCGAAGAGCCCGACAAGGCCGCAAACATCATACAGGCAAAAACGCCGGCAATCGCCAAGCCACCCGGCACATGCCCGACCAAAGCCACCGAAAAGCGTATGATACGCCGTGCAACCCCGCCAGTGGACATAAAGCTAGAGGCCAAAATGAAGAAAGGAATGGCCAGCAGGGTATAGTGGCCCGCCATGGCTTGAAAGAATGTCTGCGCAATGGACGCCAGCGAGGTATCGCCAAGGACCAGCAAAAACAGGACCGACGCCATGCCGAGGCTGACTGCAATGGGCACACCGATGAGCATCAGACCAACAACAACAGCAAATAAAATTGCGACTTCCATGGGGTTAGTCCTTAGAGTTAAGATGTTTAACCTCAGCTACAGCCTCTTCAACCTCATGGCTGACAATCAAGCTGGCCTCGTGGCCGCACACCAAGCGCACGAAGACTTGGACAAAGCGGAACAAGAGCAAAGCCATGCCAAAGGGGAGGATGAAATAGGGAATGAACCGTGGGATCTTTTCGTAATCATCGCCATCGTTCATGATCGGTTGGATCCAGCGCAACCACTCGGGAAAGGCGATATCAATGACCTCATACCATCCGCGGTAAGAGGTACGTTTCATCTCTTCGAATCCTGTTGGAAACCAACGGCCCGTTGTCTGAGGCAAATTGGCAAAATTAGCCCAGTAATCCCAAGCCCCTTTCATCAGCAAGCCAGCGTAGAGAACGCAAACCGCCGCCGCGATCAGCGTCAGAATGCGGCGGGTTTTCGGTGCAAAAATATTGATGAGGGCGTCGACACCCAAATGCGCGGTGACCTTCACCGCATAGCTGACACCGAAGAGCACCAACCAAGCAAACAAGAATGTTGTCGCTTCTAAACCCCAAATCAAGCCAGTGTTGAACCCATAGCGCAAAACAACATTTGCGAAGGTGATCAAAGTCATGAAGCCCAAAAGAACAGCGATGGCTGTTTCTTCAAATTCGTTTATCCAATGGCCCAATCTTGACCGGGGCGCTGGGGGGTTTGATGGCATGTCGAGGGGTCCTATCAAGAAACATTTGGCCCGCAGATCTGCGGGCCAAAGTTACGCGTTTAATAGTTTAGTGTTTGGCATTAATCGCTTGGGCTGCGTCAATGTTTTCTTGACCCACATCGCCCACAAACTGATCCCAAACAGGCATCATGGCTTTGACCCATTCAGCACGCTGATCTGCTGTCAAAGTGCGAACAACACCTCCAGCATCCAAGATTGCTTGCTTGTTACTGGCGTTTACAGCAGTAGACTCTGCGTTGCGTGCCGTGGTCACCTCGTCAAGAATGGTCGCCAACTGGTCACGAACGTCGCTAGGTAAGCCATCCCAGAAATCAGTAGATGTCACAACTAAATAGTCGATAATACCATGATCTGTTTCTGTGGTACCGTCCTGAACTTCGAAGAATTTCTTGCCGTAAATGTTAGACCAAGTGTTCTCTTGTCCATCTACAACGCCGGTTTGCAACGCGCCATAAACCTCGGAAAACGCCATCGGCTGAGGGGACGCACCCATCGCAGCCATTTGTGCTTTTAGAACGTCAGAGTTCTGGACACGGAATTTCAATCCATTCGCATCAGATGGCACATTCAATGGCACGTTTGCTGACATTTGCTTCATACCGTTATGCCAAAATGCTAGACCAAGTAGGCCCCGCTTTGTCATAGATTGCTTCATCGCTTGACCGGTTTCTGAGTTTTGAAACTCATCTACCGCATTGATGTTTTTAAACATGAATGGCAGATCAAAAATGCGGAATTTCTTTGTGAACTGCTCAAACTTTGACAAGGATGGCGCGGCCATTTGTACGTCACCTTGCAACAGTGCTTCTAAAACTTGATTGTCGTTATAAAGCGTGGAATTCGGGAATACTTCAAGACAGGCCTTGCCGTTCATCTCATCGTTTACCCGTTGTTCAAGCAATGTGGCCGCGATGCCTTTGGGATGCTTGTCCGTGTTTGTAACGTGACTAAATTTGATGACGATCTCTCCGGAATCACAGGCAGCAAAAGCTGAGCCCGCAGAAAACGACAGTGCAACAGCGGCCGCGGCCGCAGTAAAGTATTTCATGGTATCCTCCCAATTTAACCGGTTTGTCCGGAGTAGCGATAACTGTATCTCGCGGTGGCAAAAAAACAAGGAGCATTCTTTGTTTTTGTCTCGGATATTTAAATGCGCTCAACACATCTTGCCAGCCTGCGCCTTTTCGGCTGTCATGACGCTATGCAAATATTCAAACAATCGCCAACAGAGCCCAGTTTTGTGCAAAATCCCTATCCAGCCTATGCGCGCGCCCGCGCAATGGGAGATCTGGTGTGGTGGGATGACTACCAGATGCCTGCTGCCGTCAGCCATCGGGCGGTGCGCGGGCTGCTGACCAATCGCAAGTTTGGCCGTGAGGCCCTGAGCGCGCCCGAATGTCCAACCCATCTCG
>Ga0233444_10000951_pt1 | contig 34698 bp, 36 predicted proteins | sample SI_124_October20_6_FD_182792 | JGI IMG/M metagenome (GOLD analysis project Ga0233444, IMG submission 182792) | Seawater microbial communities from Saanich Inlet, British Columbia, Canada - SI_124_October2016_10_MG | ecosystem: Environmental > Aquatic > Marine > Inlet | place: Canada: British... | reverse complement strand
AAATTGCACATCTTCTTGTACAGGTTTATAGATACTAAAGTTAATCATCTTTTGAAAGTATTTACCAACACCTACTGGATAGACATCATAATCGCATAAGTCGTAAACTTCTTTTGGATTGTAATGTTCTAAAGCTAATGGATATTCTTTGACGTGATTTTCAGAATAAACAGATATGAGTTTGCAACCAAATAGTAGATGTAGAGTTAACATTTGGTCGTTTGTATAATCTTTTCTATTGATGTAGGATAAAGTCAACATACTTCTACCCATAATCAAAGTGATTTCTTCCATAGTCGGAGAATATGAGTTAAAGACCACATTTTCAAAGGTCTTATATTTCTCATTGATTGAGTCTATGTAATTTTGTATTGTAAAATTGTGGTGTGTAATAATTACTACTTGACTTTTAATGCCAATTGAGTTTAGATAATGACAATGCTCATAACTATAACAAAGTAATCCATCACCAGGTTTACTGGTACATACTATATTAATCATCCTCCTATTTATATAAATATTAGGATGGTCATTAATGAAGTGAAAAGTCTGTTTAAAGGTACAGACGATAAACAAAAAGATTTTGGTTGGTATGAATTTACACTTGAAGAGTTAGGTTTACCATCAGTTGATAAAATCTTAAAAGGTGTTAAAGAAATAGAATCTAAAGTTGGTCTATTCAACTGGAGAACAAAACACCATACTCACGAAAAATATAAAGGTTTTGGATTAACTTATAATCCTAATTTCTTTGACAAAAACGAAAGTAGATATAGTCAAGTATGGGGCTCGCCTTTACTAGAACAATATTATGGTGCAGAAAAAGGCACAGGCGACCATACTCAAATGAAAGATACTTATTATGATACTTTTGGATTTTGTAAAATAGATGAAACAATACAAGAACATCTAGGTTTCTTTTTAGATAAATTTACTTTTCCAATATCAAGAAGTCGGGTCGCCTACATTTTTGGATATGGTGAAGAACCAAATAAAGATAAAGGTTGGCACGTAGATGAACCGACCGGTCAATTATTAAGAATTAATATACCATTACAAACAAGTGACGAGTATGTTATGGAATGGTCAGACAAACAATATAAATTAGAGATTGGTAAAATATATTTGTGGAATACTAGGATGCCACATAGACCGACAATGATTAGAAAAGTTGAAACGAAACAACCTAGAATTAATATGGTATTAGGAATTACTCCTTGGTTGGATTTGAATCACAACACCTGTGAGTATACCAGAAATAATTTATTTGGCAAGCCTGTAAACGAGATAGTGAAAGAAAAGTTATTTGTAAAATGAATATAACAAGAGAAAAAGTATTTACTGATTTAGTTTGTGTTGAGAAGTTAGGAAAAGTATCTGCTGAAGAACAATTAAAGTTAGCAGAAACAATAGGTGAAGTAGAAAAACCTAATCTTAATAATCCTAGACATAAAGAATTGTTTGATAAATGGGGTGGCGTACCAGGTGTTGTCAAGGTTACAGAGGGTGGATTATTTGGTCATAAAGAAAAATTAGATTGGCACGCTAATAAACCTAGTGAAAAAAATAGATGTTCAATAGTTTGGATATATGCAGTAAAAGGAACAGAGGGTAGTGTGACAAGTTGGATTGATAATAAGAAAGCATATGAAGATTTAACAGATGAATACAAAGAGTGGTGTGATAGAATAAAATTTACTTGTGGGTTTAAAAAAGGTGGTTATACAGATGACCCTACATTTCAAGTTCATCACAATAAAGAAAACGTATATAATTTAGTTTACACAAATGAATATGGTCAAAAAGGATTATTCTTTCCATTTTTACAGATTATGGATGGAATACCAAAAACATTATTTGATTTTTTAAAAGAACATATCTTGCAAGATAAGTATAGATATGACCATCATTGGCAAGACGGAGATTTAGTTGTAAGTGAACAATGGTTAACAATACACAAAAGACACGCCTTTGATAAAATGAATGAACGATTAATGAACAGAATAGCTATAAGATGAAACCAGAAAATAATACATATCCTATATTAAGTGTACAGACAACATATCAATGTAATATGGCCTGTGCTAATTGTTATCTTGGTGATATGTTAAATAATCCAAAATTTCCAGATGTAGATGTAAAGAAGTTTGAAAATGCAATCAAAAGATTGCCTAATAAAACACATATTAGATTTATTGGTGCAGAACCAACTTTAAATGATAATTTATTTGAATTAATAAAGATTACTAAAAAATATAATCACAGACCAAATATGTTGACCAATGGATTAAAATTGGCAGATGAAAACTATGTTAAAGGTCTCAAAGAATCTGGTATGACTTGGATTGGATTAAGTATGAATGGTGGTTTAGATGATGAAGTATATAAAAGATTTGATAACGGTAAATATGCAAAACTAAAGATGAGAGCTTTAGAAAATTGTATCAAGAATAATCTAGTACCTCACGTTAATGTAATTATTGACCCCTCTAATGTTCATATATTAGAACCATTAATATCGCATATAGTAAGTCTATGTGAAAAATACAATAGAAAGATAGGACCTCATTTTCCTATAATGATAAGAGTTAAATCAATAGGTAAAATGGGTAATTTTTTAGATTCATATACTTTTACAATATATGAAATGATAAACCTAATGAGAAATATGTTAGGAGATATAGTGCCTAACTTTACAATTGATGGCGTTAAAGAAACAAATACTTGTACCTTTGATTTTAAAACCTCTATGGGCAAGATGTATGGTAAGATAACTGATTGGTCAGTAGATGATGATGGTCTACCATTGACAAATAGTAAAAGAAGAGGTATAATAACAGACGATTATCAAATAAAACCATTTTTTGATTATTACGGAAAAATAGATGAAACACAACACCCTAGATTGGAACAACCGAAGCGTTTACCCATTGCTACAAAACGAAGTGGACTTGATGGTCCTAGAAAACGTACCTTGTAGTCAAGTAAAAATTTGGAATTTTTTAGAAACATTTTTTAAACCGGCTCCACAGGATCCGTTTGACCAGATGTTTGTTAATATTGTTAGTGATGAAAGAGCATTAGCAAAAGAGAATCTAAAAGGCAATACAGAGTTAGAATGGCATATTGATAAAGGTTATGCTAATGATACACCTGAATATGTGGCTTTGTATTCAGTTGATATAGATGAAGACGCTGGTAATACTTTGTTTGTATCAAGTAGAATACTTGAAGATATACCAGACTATTATCGTAAACATAAAAATGATAAAGTTTCTTTTGATATGAATAGATTTATTCACGATAAACAATATGGTTATCACTTTAGAAGTGAATCTGAAAGAAGATTGTTTAGAAGAAAATATGGAAAAGTTGAACACGATTTAGTTCAAGGTGATAACAAAGGCGTTTACTTATATTATTGCGAAGCATATAATGACTTACCTGAAATGCAAATGATTAAAGATAAGTTGTATGACCCCGATAAAATTCATAGACACAAATGGCAAAAAGGTCAACTTTTAATTTATAATAATAAAGCAACCAATCACAAAAGAGAAAATGGTGGTAGCAAGAGGCATTTATGGAAGATTGCATTGTACGAGAGATAAAAGAGTTTAATAAGTTATCAGGACTTTTTATATTAGCAAGTTCTTTACCACACGAAAACTCTAAAAATTATACAATTGAAAATATGCAAAAAAGATGGTCAAACTATCTTATGTTTAATGTATTAGAGTATAAGGGAATGCCAATTAGTTTTTCTGGTGTGTATAAGTATGATGATAATTTGGTAAGAGTTGTAGATAGATTATTTACAATGCCTGAATATAGACAAAGATTTATGTCTAAAGATATAATAGAAAAGATTAGACCGGCGGCCGATTACTTTATACCATATCAAACTAAATGGGCAAAGGCAAGAGGTTTTGATTGTTTTTTTTCTATTCAAACATCAAAGAAAAGAAATGCAGTTAAAAGATTAACTAAATTAATTAGTGATGATTTGGATTATAGATTGTTACCAGGTTTATATCAAACTAGTTCAAATGAAATTACTGGTTGGCAAAACGTATCTGCTACAACTGATAATATAAATTTACCTAAACAATCTATACAGTAGGTTCTTCAGCTGATTCAGATGTTGATTCTATAATACTATTATTAGTTTTAAAATCACCTTTTAATGTAGTATATTCTGCTTGACTTTCACAATAGGTCTTAAACTCATTGTAAGAAGATTCAGTATCAAATCCAATTTTCACATACTGTTTCAATAAATCTTCACTATAATGAATAGAATAGTTAGTAATCTTGCCAGCATTTTCAAGTTCAATAATTTTACCACCTATAACAGACGCAGTTTTTACCTCAGCCACAGTTCTTCTAATATAAAACTCTGTGTCTGTATCTGGTCTAGTATATGTAGTTAATCTCCAATATGCCATATTTTTCTCCTATATAACCTTATTTATAATATAAATAATAACATAAGGAGAACAATTGATATGATTACAATAGATGGTAAAGAATTTGATGAGACTAAATTTAGTCCAGAATTACAAAATTATTTGGTAGTAAGACAAGAAATTCAAGTTAATAAAACTAGACATACGCTAGAAATTGAAAAGATTGATGTACTAACTGATTTTTACAATAAGAAAATAGTAGAATTACTTAAAAACGAACAGACAGAGACAAAATAGATGGCTGCAATAGCTAACTTACAAATAGACGCAGGAGCAACTTTTACTTCGGATGTGACAGTAAAAGACGCAAATGGCAACCCTTTCAACCTTGCAGGTTACACAGCAACAGCAAAGTTAGCAAAAGGATTTGCTTCTACAAGAACAAGAGTAGCAATGACTACTACAATCGCTTCAGATTCCGCTTCAGGAGTTGTGACGCTAGGTCTATCTGCCACACAAACAGGCGCTCTGGAAGACACTAGGTACGTTTATGACCTAGAAATTCAAACTGGTGATGTTGTCACTAGAGTAATTGAAGGCGTTATTACAGTAAGACCACAGGTTACTACATAATCTAGTTTGTTAACGTTATAAATATAGTAAAGAGAGGGAGTTTTATGCCTGATATTACAGCTAGAATTAACGTAAATACAAGTGCCGGTCCAAAAAAAGTTTCAGTTACCTTACCCTCTGCTCAGGCAGCTGGAAATAGCACTTTACAACTTAAATTATTAGGTGATGTTGACACAACAGAATTAAATGATGGTGCATTATTACAATATAGAGCTTCAGACGGAAAATTTGTAACCCGAACGGAGATTGTAACCACAACCGGAACGCTCTTATTTAATTGTGGAAACTTTTAGGATTAAAAAATGGCAACAGTAATTCAGATAAAAAGAAGTTCAGCAACTTCAGCACCAAGTACACTCAAACAAGGTGAATTAGGTTTAACATATGGGACAGGTACAGTATCTAATCTAGGAGATAGATTATTCATTGGTACAGGTTCAGTAGATTTAAATGGTGACGCAACTAGTATTGACGTTATCGGCGGTAAATATTTTGCAGATTTAAATGACCATACTCACGGTACATTAACTGCTAACTCAACACTCATTGTTGACAACAACAAAGCAATAGACGAATTTATTGTTGGTAATTCAGCGACTATTGGTGGTACTATCAAATTAAACGAGGGTACTAACAACGGTTCTAATTTTATTGCCATCAAATCACCAAATGACGTATCTGCTACAACAACTTTTGTTTTGCCAAACGGAGATGGTTCAGCAGGACAATTCTTAAAAACTGATGGTTCAGGTAATTTAGGATTTGAAACAGTTTTCCAAAATATTGATATGGCTGGTGACACAGGTACAGACCAATACAATACAAATGAAACATTAACATTTGCTGGTGGTACAGGTATAGATTCAGCAATCACAGATAATACTGTCACTTTCAATATTACAAATTCAGGTGTTAATACAAATCAAATAGCTGATGACGCAGTAACCAATGCCAAGTTATCAACAAATGGTGAAACCATTTTAGGTAACTCTACTTTAACATTAGGTTCAACAACAACAGATATTGGTGGTTTAACATCACTAGTAGTTGATGACATTACAATTAATGGTCAAACATTACAAACAACATCAACTAACAAAGATATTAATATAAATCCACACGGCACAGGTACAGTTAAAGTTCCTAGTGGTTATGAAGATAGAAGTGGTTTTGATAATCAATCACTTGTTAACAAATCATATGTTGACCAAGTTGCTCAAGGATTAGATACTAAACCATCTTGTAGAGCAGGTACAACTGCTGATTTATCGGCGACTTACTCTAACGGAAGTTCAGGTGTAGGTGCAACATTAACAGCAACATCAAATGGTGCAATTGTATTAGATGGTGTTTCTCCGATTGTAAACGATAGAATTCTAGTTAAAGACCAAACAACAGCTTCAGAAAACGGTATCTATGTTGTTTCTACACAAGGTGACGGTTCAACTGCCTTTGTATTAACAAGAGCAACTCCGGAAGACCAACCATCAGAATTATCAGGTGGTGCTTTCGTATTTGTTGAAGAAGGTTCTGCTAACGCTAATAACGGTTATACATTTACACATACAGGCGCTCCAACATTTGGTACAACTAATTTAGATGTAGCACAATTTTCTGGTGCTGGTCAAATCACAGCGGGTGCAGCTTTAAGTAAAGCAGGAAATACTTTAGATGTTGAAGTAGATGGTTCTTCTATTGAAGTAGCTACAGACGCATTAAGAGTTAAAGCACTAGGTATTACTAACGCTATGTTAGCAGGTAGTATTGCAAGTTCTAAACTTGCTGACCCTATTTACTTTACAGACGAAACATCATCATTAGGTCAAGTTAGTGTTGGTGGTACTTTAGAATTTTTGGCAGGCGAAGGTATGAATACAACTGCTAGCGGAAACACACTAACAATTGCTGGTGAATTAGCAAGTAATTCAAACATTGGTGTTGCAAAATTTAGTTCAGACAATTTTGGTGTCACTTCAGGTGATGTTGAAATCACTTTGATTGACGGAGGCTCTTTCTAGTGAAATGGTTTACAAAACTAATAGATAAAATTGTTGGTACATATTATGAACCACCTAAAGCAACAAAAAAAGCAACCATTGTTAGAATAGGTGATTTGCAATACAAAACTAAAAAAGAATTAGAAACTATCGGCAGAAAAGTCGGTATTGAATTAGATAGAAGATTAACAAAAGATAAACTTATTAATAGAATTAAGTTCAAAGTAAAGAGTAGAAGATAATGTCAACTGTAATCAAACCAAAACGTTCAGAAACTTCATTAGCAATACCATCAGCTGCTGTATTAGCAGTCGGTGAATTAGCTATGAACGCAACAGACGGTAAGTTTTATACAAAACTTTCAAACGGTACTGTAAAAGAATTAGGTGGTGCTGGTTCTGTTATCTTACAAGATGTGACTACAAACGGAGCTATTACAACAAATGATATTATACTTAACGGCTCTAATCTTATCTTTGAGGGTCTTTTAGAAAACGCATTTGAAACAACTTTAAAGGTTGTTGAACCAACTGGTGATAGAATTGTCAGACTACCAAACGTATCTGGTGATGTTATTACAACTGGTAACTTAACTAAAGACGGTACGGCATCCGGTGACCCATTAACGGGTGAGGGTGACGCTATTGCTTTTGCGATTGCTTTAGGAGGATAATATGGCTAGTTTATTTAAAAATGCAGGCGCTCAATGTGTGATTGTAGATAACTCTACAGCAGACGTTTATACAGCACCAGCGTCAACTAGAGCGGTACTTCACGCAATTATGGTCTCAAATACAGCAGCCACAAGCGCTGAAAAGGTGACTATTAAGGTAACAGTAGACGGTGGTACAACTTTTAGAAGTGTATTGACAAATGGTGAAGTTCCACCTGCTGATTCGTTGCAGATAGATAAGCCAATAAACCTTGAACCTGGTGATAAAATCAGAATTTTTGGTTCGGCAACTAGTTTGGAATGTTTTTTGTCAATTTTAGAATTAACATAATAAACTTTTATAAATATACATAGGATTTAAGTTAGGAGAAATGTTTAATGTCATTAGTCGTTAACAAACAATACATTGCCAAAGACGCAAACGGTAAAACGATTACGGCAGATTATAGTTTTCACGCTTTAAGTAGAGACGAAACAGGACTTTTAACGTACACTAAAACAAATTGGTTTGAAAGTAATACTATTCAAATGGATAATGGTGAGGGTCTAGCATACAGTTCAGTTGCAGACTTTCAAAAAAATGAATTGACTAAGGCAAGTGGTAGTTATACAGTAGGTACTAATATAAATGAAATACCAACTGATTACAGCTCTTCTACTGACCCTAGAGAACCAAATACTAAATTCAGAAAGTATGAACAGCACGTTTTTGATGAAAACAATGCTACTTACTTTATGGACGCAAATGGAAACATTGTGTTAAGAATTAATGACTCGTACCAGTATGGTGCTTCGCAAGATGGCGAAACAAGAAACTGGCAGTAAAAAAATATAGGGAAGTAAAATGGCAGATTTTATACTAGGTAGATTAAAGTTTCACTTCAAGGGTGCTTGGACTACTGGAACAGCATATATTAAAGATGATGTAATCAGTTATGGTGGAAATTCATTCGTTTGTCTAGTTAACCATACAGGCGCTTCAGACTTTTATACAGATTTAAACCACGCTACGGCAAAATGGGAACAAATGGTTGGTGGCCTTGATTACAAAGGTAATTGGGGAGGCACAACTCTTTACAAAATTGATGACATTGTTACCTTTGGTGGTTCAACATACAGATGTGTCACAGGACATACATCACAAGCAGATTTATATGACGATACTTCAAAATGGCAAATTTTTGCTGGAGGTTTCGGTTGGAGAGGTGCTTGGGCAACAGCTACATCATACAGAAATGATGACGTTGTAAAATACGGTGCAAGTTTATATGTTTGTACAACTCAACATACATCTTCAGGCACAACAATGGACGAAACGAAATTTAATTTATTCGTTTCAGGATTAGAATTTGAAGATAGTTGGTCAGGTTCTTCTTTATACCAATTAGGCGATATTGTAACCTACGGTGGTTATAACTACGTTGCAGAAAGGTCAAACACTAACGTTGTACCTTATAACAACTCAGCTGATTGGAAATTATTTACAACAGGATTCAATAACACAGGTACTTGGTCAAATGCGACAGCATACAAAACTGGTGATACAGTTAATCACGGTGGTCATTACTATGTGGCAAAAATTGATGGTACGAACCAAGAGCCTACAGGAACAACAGATTCATATTGGGATTTAGTTGTAGAAGGATTATTTTGGAGAAACAATTGGGCAACTGCTACTACATACAAAATTGGTGACGCAGTTAGTTATGGGTCGTCTTCTTATCGTTCAATTACAAATCATACTTCGTCAGCGTCAAACAGACCGGATGTTTCTGGTCAAACAAGTTGGAACCTATTAGCTGAAGGTGATTCAAATGCAACATTAACTACAAGAGGTGATATTCTTACAAGAGACGCAACTCAAAGAGTAAGATTGCCAATTGGGTCAGCAGGACAATTCTTAAAATCAGATGGTACAGATTTAGCTTGGTCTTATCCTAATATAGGTAACAAAGTTTATTACGTATCAACACTAGGTACTGATAACACAGATTCAGGCAGAGGTACTACTCCAGAATTACCTTGGAGAACATTAAAATATGCTTGTACTCAATTAGCTTCAGACACAACAAATTTCAAAACAGTTAAAATAGAAACAGGAACATATACAGAGCAATTGCCTATTAAAGTTCCGAGAAAAACTGCTCTTATCGGTGATAACTTACGAAGTGTTACCGTTTCTCCAGACACTACAACAAACAATGGTGCTGGTGCAGGTATTTCAAGTGATAACTCTACACCAAATAATAGACAAACAATGTTTTATCTAAATGACTCTTGTACTTTAACAGGTATGACATTTAGTGGAATGCAAGGTCAATTAGCTTCATCAGCAAGTGGTGATGGTATTACAAGATTAACAGAGGGAACAGGTAGTAATGCTTCAGGTTCAGTTGTTGCGTTAGACCCAGGAACAGGTCCAACAGATACGTCTGTACACATTATTCAAAGGTCGCCATTTGTACAAAACTGTTCATCAATTGGTGGTAGAGCAGTTGGTATTAAAATTGACGGTACTTTACACAACGCTGGTTTCAAATCAATTCTTGCAAACGACTTTACGCAAGTTCTTGATGGTGGTATCGGTTGTTGGTCTAAAGGCGGTTCAAAATCAGAATTAGTATCAGTATTTACATATTACTGTCACGTTGGTTATTTAGCTGACGGCGGTTCAGTTATTCGTTCACTAAACTCCAATAACTCATATGGCGAAAAGGGTTCAATTGCTTCAGGTGTTGACGCAAACGAAACTCCGGCTACAGCAACGGTTACTACAAGAGATAATGAAGCAATTATCGGAAGAGCATTAGTATCAAACGCTGGTATTTACAGATTAGAACAAGAATACGCAGGTGAAAATTATACATCTGCTACAGAAACAATTACAGGTTCAGGCGCAAATGCTAACTTTACAGCTGACTTTGCTGATGGTGCTGTTAAACACATTGACACAACAACAAACGGTGCAGGTCACTTTACAACAATTGGTGTTGCTCAAGGTGGTTCAACAACATCTATGAGATTAGCGGCTTCAGACACACAAGCAGATAACTTCTACAATGGTATGAGAATTACCATTACTAGTGGTACTGCTTCTGGTCAAACAGGTTACGTTGGTACATACACAGCAGCAACTAAAACTGCTACAATGTTTAAAGAAGACGGTTCAGCAGGTTTTGACGTTTTTGGTCCAACAAGTGTTGCAGTTTCTCCAAACGCAACATCAAATTATGAAATTGAGCCAAGAGTGACAATTACTGGCGGTGGTTCTCCTACAAGAAACGCAATAGCAAGAGTTGTAATTGAAAATACAATTATTAAAAAATTCTTAATCATTGATGGTGGTGCAGGTTACTCATCAGCTCCTTCAATTTCATTAACTGACCCGAATGCTACAACATTAGGAACAGGTACTGCTACAATTGGTGATGGTGTAATTTCAAGATGGACATATGTAGCTGCAGGTTCAGGTTACAAACAAGAAAACACAACAGCAACCGTAAGTGGTGATGGTTACGCAGACATTTTACCAGTTGGTGCAATAGTTAAGACTTCAGGTTTAGCTTCTTCACCAAAACCAGGTTCAAGTATTGTATTTGCAAATGCTTCAAGTGTAAGTTATATTATCGTAACCGTGTTATCACACGTAAACGGTGGTATTACTAGTATGGAAGTTTCTCCAAATATTTCAAAAACAAATGCTCCTACACATACAACAGGTGCTACGATTAGAGTTAAATACTCTAACATAAGATTAACAGGTCACGACTTCCTAGATATTGGTACAGGTGGTATTTCAACTACAAACTATCCTGATTTAAATGGTTACACACAACAACCGGACCAAGCAGATGAAGTTGAAGATTTGGACAGAGGTAGAGTATTCTATACATCTACTGACCAAGACGGTAACTTTAGAGTTGGTGAATTGTTTAGAGTAGAACAGTCAACAGGTAAGGCAACATTGAATGCTGAAGCTTTTGACCTTTCTGGTTTAAGACAGTTATCACTAGGCTCTGTTGCATTAGGAAATTTTGGTGCAACTGTAAATGAATTCTCAACTGACGGTACTTTAGGAGACAATTCTGACAATGCTCTCGTAACCGAGAAAGCAATTAGAACGTTTGTTGAAAACCAATTAGGTGGTGGTCAAAACAACTTGACTGTAAACTCAGCTACAATTGGTAATATAAATATATTAGGAAATGATATTAGCGCAACAACAGGTGATATAAACTTTACGACATTACCTAAATCTAGTATCACTCCAACTGTTAGTACACACTTGGCAACAAAATCATATGTTGATACAAATGTGACACCTACTTTACAAACATTATCGTTTGATAGAGACACAGGTAAAGTTAACAGAAAAGTAATAACTAACTTTAATGAAGTGACACAATTTGAAGATACATTATTTAATGCAGCTGAACAAAACGCAGGTTTTGATGTTATAAATGGTTCAATGAGAATTGCAATAGACAAAGCAGGAAATTTAGTTTACAAAACAACTGGTGATACTGAAAGTGCTTCAGAATCTCCAAGTAATCAATAATGAAGGTATAAATAGGATTAACAATGGCAATCACTAGAACAAAAATTGGAAATTTATGGTTTAATTATCGTGGCGATTACGATAATGCAGCCACTTATAAAAAAGATGATATTGTAATCTGGAATAATACTGATTACTTAAACGTTAGAGAAGCTAATGTGAGTGGAAAAAGACCACAACAAAACACACAATATTATTACAATATTCAAGCTACAACAGACCCTAACGACTCAACTACAAAATTTCAAATAGACGCTGACATCACTTCTACTATTGAGTGGGCACAAACTCTTTATGTAAGAAGAGGTGATAAAATAGTATTCTATCAAAATAATAATAACAATGATGACCAACCTTTAGCATTAGCTACTTCAGCAACAAGTCAAACATCAAATTACTTAACAACAGGTGTGACTTATTATCATAATGAAGAAATGGTTAGTCAAGCAGATTTCGTAACCACAGCAAAATTCAATACAAAAACTTCAAGAAAAGTTGTTGTAGATTTTAATAAAGATACACCAGATGAAATTTGGTATTTCTCAGCCGGCACAGGTGGTGCAAACTACGGTGGTAAAATTGTAGTTGCAGATTGGGATACTTGGAGACCTTTAAGAAATTCATTTAGTTGGAAAGGTCTACACGTTTTAACATCTGGCACAACTTATTACGAAAATGACGTTGTACAAGTTAGACACGGTATCAGCAATGATATGGGTACTGACTACGAAGGACAATCAAAGAAAGAAACATTAGCTACTTACATTTGTTTAAGACAACACACAACAGATGGTACAGAAAGATTTTTACCGTATAACAGAAATGTTGATACAGATGGTAATATGTACTGGTTAAAAATGGGTTCTGAATATGAATCAGATGACGAAAGATATGAACAAAATGGTGTTATAGAATCAGTTGATAATGTATCAGCTGCTGACGCTTCAAGATTACACGGAGTATTCAGAAATGTATCTCCTAAATCTACATCAAACTCGGCTGTTAACGCACATCCAGGTTGCTTTAAAATTACTGTTCAAGGTAACGGTAGTATTTTAGCTACAGATACATTTTCGGCTGCTGACGCTTTAAGAACAGCAGGAACATACACAAACGTTTCACAATCAGCAACAACTGGTGTTGGAACAGGTGCAGTTTTCAATGTGACAGTTGATAGTTCAGGCGCAGTTTCAAATCTTAAAATTATAGAAACTAGAAATAAATCAACTACACCAACAGGTGGTTCAGGTTATATTGATGATGAAACAATCACAATTGCTGACGCTTCATTAGGTGGCGGCGGTGGTGCCGACTTTACATTTAAAGCAAATGGAGTTGGTGTTGCAGGTTTAGCTACAATAGAAGTTGAAAGAGTTAGCTTTGATTCAAAAAGAGACCAAAGATGGTTCAATGATACAGGTATGATTTCAGGTGGTGAAAACAATGTCATTAATGATACATTAACATTTGATGGAGATATTTTTGGCGGCGGTGCAGATTTAACTTGTGACGTTGCTACGCTTAGAAAACAAACTAGAGGTGCTTCAACTTTATTTTCAGGTAACTCTCACGAATGTATGTCACTAATTAATAATGGTCCAATAGGTGACGACAACAAATATTACAGATTATCAGGACAAAGAACATCAAGACATTGTGTTAACTGGCCAGTATTTTTAGGTGGTACAGGTAATATATGGACTTGGGGTTCAAGCTCAAATGGTCAAAACGCATTTAACCACGACTTTATGACTGGTACTCAAATGTCATTTAACCACTATGATTGGTGGAGAAGTACAGATAACGGTGGTACAGGTGTTCACACAACTCCAGACGGAGAAGTACCTAAAGTAATTCAAGTTGAAGGTGGTTATCAATCAGGTATGTGCTTAATGAATTCTGGTGAAGTTTATCATTGGGGTTATGGTGGTCACGGACAAAATGGTGACGCTTCAACTTCAAACAGAAGCTTTCCCGTAAGAGTTGGTGGTAGTAATCAAAATGTTTATTTAGCGGCTACAGATTCAGCACACGTATTTAGAAGTGTAAGAATTAAAAGAATTTTCTTATCTAACTGGCAAGGTTACAACTCTAACACACACTCTTGTTATGCGATTGATGAAGATGGAGAATTGTGGTCTTGGGGTTATAACGGATATGGTCAATTAGGAACAGGAAACACAACAAACTATAACACACCTCAAAAAATTGCAAAAACAAATTTCAATAATGAAGAGATTGAGGCATTTTGGACAATTGGTGACGCTTATTGTTCTGCTTATGCATATACAAAAGAGAAAAAATTATATGTTTGGGGAAGAAATGCAGATGGCCAATTAGGTATCGGTAATACTTCAGACCAAAATACTCCTCAATTAGTTTCAACGGTAACTTTTGATGGTACAGGCGTTGGTGAAATTAAAAAATTCCAAGGTCTAAACCATTCAGATGACAATACGGTTGCAATCTTGACTGAAAGAGGAACAATTTATACAACAGGTTACAATAACCAAGGTCATATGGGTAATGGTAACACAACAGCATTAAACACTTGGACAATTTGTTCAAATGGAACTGGTAATGCCGCCAATGCAGATTGTAATAATTTCTGGATGACAGGTAATGGTGCTCACGCACAAATGTGGATAGAAGACTCATTAGGCAATATTCAATGTGCTGGTTATAATAACCACGGTTCATTAGGAAATGGTAATGCTACGACACAAAATAGTTTTGTCACACCTAAATTTCAATTAGGTAGTGATACCGAAAGAGAATTCCATAATGTTAAATTGGTTGCAGGCTTTCCTCACGGAAATGACTTATCAACAAAAATTTTAACTTGGGACGGACACGTATTCCAATGTGGTGATAATAGATATGGTCAATCTTCAAATGGTTGGACATCAACTAACTCAACAAATGATAGAAACGCAGAAAACTTAAAAGAACACTTCCAAGGTTATCATTTTCAACAAGTAAGATTTCCTATGTCATTAGCAGGAAATGTTGAAGATATGAGAGGTTGTGGATATGGTGATAACTCTGACACAGTTTACGCATTTTGGGAATATAAATCATTTGATAACAGATATTATCTAAACGGATATGGCGGAAGTTATATGCAAGGAAACCCTGATGGTCAACTTTATTGTACAGCTCACGTACCAATTTTAGGATAAATAATAAGAGAGATTAAAAACTATGGCAAAAATAAATTTAGGACGAGTAAAATTTAGTTACCAAGGAGATTGGAATAACGATACTACATATCGTAAAGATGATGTGTGTTGGTTTGACAATACACTCTGGATTTGTACTAATCCTTACTTATCAAATGGTTATGATAACTATGCTCCAGGCGATAAAGGTACAGGTTATTTTTGGACAAGAACATACTCAAACGACCCTAATTTTAGAAGAGGTTATCACGTATTAGATGATGACTTCCAAAGAACAAATGAAACTGGTAATCCTATTATCAACACTTCAAGATATGGCTCAGATGAAAACACACAAGAGTCAACAAGAAATGGCCAAAAATTTGGACAAGCAAATTGGTTTTCAAACAATTCATCAAATGGTGGTTACTTACTAGATTATCAATCTCACTTATTAGATGACCAAGAAGATTATGCTATGGGCGACAAAGGCAACTTCTTTGGTTATGGTGAATTAAATACAAACAAAATTTCAATCTTTCAAAATTACGTACCAGTAGAAAACAATTTTAGAGTAGATGTATTAACATCTCCGTCAACTAAATTTAGATTTGACAATAGATTAGGTAGTGTAGATTTAGGAAGAGAAAACTTTGGTGGTCAAGGTGGTGGTTTCAGACACTTTACACATTTCAAAGAAGGATACAAATATAGATTTGACCAAAGAGACGAATCAAATAAAACTTTTCCATTAGGATTTTCAAAAACTGCTGATGGTATTCACAATGCTTCACCAGGAACATCATTAGCCGCTGATTTAGACGGACCTTATTTTGTTATTGGCGAAACATCAACAGGCGATTCAGGTAACTTCTATCCTTTATATCTATCAGCTGCAGGTGCTAATGCTGAAGACACAAGAATGGGTGGCGCTGGTGCTTCTACTTCAATAACTTTTTCAGAAATTATTAGAGGACCTAATAACGAAACAGTTAATGATAGTACAACATTTTATTTACCAGACACAATTGATGGTACTGCTGTTGATGAAAGAATTTTAGAAGTTGAAGTTGTTTCAGGCAACCCAACTAATCACCCATATTACAACACAGGTTCAACAAACAAATATTCAATTAACGGTTCAACAGCAACAGCTGATGTTGCGTTAAACTTAACAGAGGGTAAAACTTATAGATTTGAACAATCAGATAGTTCAAACACAGGTCATCCTTTAAGATTTTCTACAACCGAAGATGGTACACACGGTTCAGGTTCAGAATACACAACAGGCGTTAAAGTTGTAGGTACACCAGGTAAAAAAGGTGCATACACCGAAATTACTGTAAGAAAAGGTGCACCAAAACTTTACTATTACTGTACTGCTCATTCTAAAATGGGTTATTCTTCAGAAACAATTACTCCATCATCAAGAGCGAGAGCATTTGCTCCTTCGAACACTCCAATGTGGAGAGGCGCTAACAAAAACGGTTTAGTAAGATACTTCTTAAACAATAAACAGGTTACAGAAACACAATACAAAGAAACTTTTGCTGACACAATACAAAATGATGGCTCTTTATACACAGGTGATATGCCAGCATACACAACTGAAAACGGTTTAACAAGAGGTGGTCAACAATACTCTTGGAAGAAAAATCAAGACAGACACGTTGAAGTTTATATACCAATTGGTTACTTTAAAATGGAAAGTCAAACAATTTATCCTTTCTGTTTAGCTGCAAGTAAAACTGATATGTATTCTGACTTAGGTTGGAATGTTGAAGAAACTTGGAGAGGTTACAAACATTGGGACAGATTGCAAACAGGTATTAAATTTAGAGGTGAGTATGATGTAAACACTCACTACAAATACAATGACATAGTTATATACTCTAAAAAGAAAAGAAGACCAGATGGTTCAGGTTCAGAATTTCAACCATTATCACCTACTGGTATGTACAGATGTTTAAGAGATTCTTTAGGTAGACCTCCTCATTACGGTCCACAAGAACCAACAAGGTCTCCTTTGATGACAAAATCTACTACAACAAGTGGTAAACTTATTAAAGAACAATATCAAGAATATCCAGCACATATACAATCTTATTGGAATGACTGGGAAGATTTTGGTGGACAAGTTAATCAAATTAGAGAGGCCAACGCTTGGTATCCTAACAGAGGTCCTATTCATTGGCCTTATAAACATAGTACAGCAACAGTTTCTCATATTGATAGTCAATACAGACATATTGATAAAAATGGTGTTGCTTGGGGTATTAACTATCCTAGAACAGGTTTCCAATCTTACGGTTCTTTTTATGCTTCATTCTATCACGAAATCAACTTCATTTGGAGAGATTGGTGGAGAAGTGAAGACTTAAACTACACAGGTTACAATGAGAACAGAGGTAGAAATAGAAGTACAGTAAGAAAACCATTACACACACCTAGATGTATTCAAATTGCTGAAGGTAGAAATAGAACCTATTGGTTAATGGATAACGGAGAATTGTATGTAAATGGTGAAAACTCAAACGGTGAAATGGGTATAGGGCACGAACAAGGCGATAGAAACGGTACTTTTAGAGTACACGGTTTAGAAGATGTAAAAATTATTAAAGTAGCTAATGATCCTTGGGGTGATACCACAAATCATACTTTAGCACTTGACGATAAAGGTACGGTATGGTCTTGGGGTTATAATGACCAAGGTCAATTAGGTGATGGTAGAACACAAAATAAAAATGCACCTTACAGAATACCTAACAAATATTTTGACAACGAAAAAATTATTGATATTTGTACAACAAATAGAAGTTCTTATGCAAGAACAGCTAGTGACGAAATATACGGTTGGGGTAATAACGGTATCGGCCAATTAGGTGATACAACTACAACTGACAAATACAGACCTACAAAAATGCAAGGTTGGGATCCTGTTGCTAACAACGGTATCGCAGTATGGCAAATTCAAGGTAATGGTGATGATGGTTGGGTAACCTTACTAGACGGTAACGGATATATTTGGAATTGTGGTGAAAATAACTATGGTAACTTTGGTGATGGTACAACAACAAATAATACACAGTTAACAAAAACTGAAGTTGCACCAGGTGGTGACATTGTTGACTTATGGTCAATGTACTGGAACGGATACAAAGTCGCTTTTTATAGAACAAAAGATGGTACAACTTATCACGCAGGACATAGTGGTTCTTACTACAATGGTGGTACAGGTAATACTGGTAACGATACATCTCCAGTTGTAGTGCAAAAAGTCACAAATCTAAAAGAAGTACATATTTCAGGTGACTATTCAGACCAAGGTAAGTCTTTCTGGATTACAGATAGTGGAGAATCATTCTGTTATGGGTATGACTCAAGAAATTCTATGTTAAATCCTCACGCTGGAACAAACTGGACCGGTGAAGACGGTAACAATCATCCTTTCCATTGGGTGACACCTGCCGGAGCTAGAGTTAAAACTATGCATATTACTTCAGATGACCAAGGTAGTGCTGAATATGCTGGTGGTTACAGATACACAGATGAACACGGAAAAATATTTTATTGGGGAAGAAATTATTGGTTGTCTGGACATAACTGGTGGACACACGGTTGGACTTCAACAAATGGTCAGGCTTATAATCAAGGCCACGGAAGATAACATATAAATAGTATAAATAGTAATATAATAATTTACTATTCTAAAGGAGAAAAAGAAAATGGCAAAAAAAGTATTTAGTCTTAAAGAGATTGCTCTTGAAGATGATTATGTACATCCTGCCGTATCAACTGGAACAGGTCCTGTAGCGTTAATGACAATTGATGGTTACAACTATTCTTCGTATGATGACGGTGAGGTAACAATTACAGCAGATGGTACTAACGCAAGTAAGTATGGTGTAAAAGTTTTGGATGCTACAGACGCAGACGATTTAGCAATTATGAAAAAGTTAAGAAAAACACCTAGTTTAATGATGGAAAGAGCTTCACTTCAAGAAGTTTTTGACGACACTTATTCAAAGGTTGAAGTTTATGACGCTATGTTTAATGATGTTGCAGCTGTAAAAACAGCACACAACACTTTAAAAGGCGACATTAATGCTGTGTTTACTAATCACGGTCTACCAGCTTTAATATAATAAGAAAATATAAAAAGGTAAAAAAATGGCTTTTGATTTACAACAATTTAAACTTACTTGGCAAGGTCCTTGGAGAGATAGAACAGCTTACACTAAAAACGATATTGTAGGTTGGAAAGGAAAATCTTATAGATGTATAAGAGATTGTCCTATTGCATATACACTTTCACAAGATTCAATTGTTAACACAAACAACTACTCTTTTGACCCGGTAAGAATAGTACAAAAGTCTTTTAGACCCGACAACGCAAAATACTGGCAATTATTCTTACGTTCAACAGATGATGTTGGAGAGTGGGAATTTTATAGACAATATGAGCCAGGCGAAATGTGTTCAGTTGGTAAAAAAATTTACCAATGTATCAAAAGAACAAGACGTTATAACACTTGGGTTGTTGAACACGATGGAACAACAAGTGAATATTGGGTGAAAATTTACGAATCACCTTATGCATATCCAGACAGAAATAAAATTGTATCTTTCACTAATAGAGCTCCTTTAGGGTGGAAATACAATATGGGTAGAAATTCAAGAGAACAACAACATAACTATACACTTGGTGCAATTCATTCAGATGGTGATTTTTATGGCCACGGTGGTAATAACAACAATGGTCAATTTGGTATGGGTGATTCACAATCAGGTAACGCAAGACGTGGTTCTCCTAAAAACGTAGGTTTTACTTTTGTTGATTGGATGACTTCAGTTGATAATAAAGACATTGCAAAAGGTACCGAGTTTACAGGAAATATGGTTTCGCCAGATGGTGAAACTCCTAAATGTATTCAACACGTATCTTCAAATAATACTTCTTGGTGGTTGATGAATAATGGTGAAGTTTATTCTGCTGGTTATAATTCACACTATCAATTAGGTTATAACGAGGGTGGTAACACAAATACTTCCGACAGAAATTACACGAACAGAGTATCAGCAAGTGATACCGTTGATTGGTTAGGTGAAACAATACGTTCATTTAACGAAACAAAAATTGTAAAAATTGGTTCTTCAGGTCAAGGTCAAAACAACTCTGCTTGTATGCAGTTTGCATTAGGCGAAGACGGTTCAGTATGGATGTGGGGTCATAACAACCAAGCTCAGTTTGGTGGTGGTAACCCTAGTATCAATAACTCAACTGATACAAACGCAGGTTCGCCTTACTCATTTTCTTTCTATTCAGTTAATGTAAAAAGACCTATTAAAATTCCTCAAGATTTTTTTAATGGTAAAAGAATTGTTGATATGTGGGCAAACGGTAACGAAGAAATGTTTTTCCACGCTCTTGACGAAGACGGATACTTATGGTTCTGGGGACAAAATCTACACGGTTGTGGTGGAACAGGTGAAGGCTCACACACTTCTCAAGGAACAAAATATTATTATGTTCCAAGAAGAGTAGAAGTAAATTGGAATTTATACGGTGGTATGAAAATGATACAACATTGGTCATACTCTGGACAATCACACGCAGGTACTTGGGTACTTGATGGTGAAGGATATTTGTGGTACACAGGTTACTTAACATCTGGCCAAGTTCCAGGTATGTACGGTATAGGTGATAACGCAACTAGATATATTTCACAATTTCAAAGAACAGACTTTCACTTAAACGGTGATGTTGATGAATTCTGGTGTGGTGGTGACGAACACAAGTGGTTCTACTTTAGACAAAAATCTACTGGTATGATGTGGGTAAATGATGGTAACTATGGAACATATGGTAGTAGAGGTTCACGTTCACAAAACGGATACTGGTACAACTCTGGTGGTATTCACGGTATGTTCTCTCATTTAAGAGGACCAAAATACATTAGACAAGTTGGTGGTATGAATGAAAACAGAGGTGATGGTTCTTATATTTATGACCATCCTCTAATATTAGATGAAGAAGGCTCAATGTGGTACGGTGGTTACGATAGTGGAGGTTATTATCCTTCAAACACAACCTCAAATATTGATAGCGACTCGGACGGTTATCACCATATGACAGAGCAAGCGTTTGAAGCAAACTCTGAAAATAGACATAGAAAAAGACGTGGTATACAACCAAATAATATCAAGTTGACAGACGTTCATTGTTATGGTTATCCAACTGCTCAAAACTTTGCTACTAGAGATAGTCACGGTAAATTATTGAGAACAGGTTACCAAGGTAATAACCAGACTTATATGTATGACATTATGCCTTACAGATACTATACTCAAACGATTTCATCTTGGGGTTCAAATAACTATCAATCTCACTGGTCTTCATCGCCTGGTGATTAATAAATAGTTTTTGATTAACTATTTTTATTATGAGGAAATATAATGTACAAAACGAAACAAAACTATTTAAGTTTTAAGAATCACGAAATCTTTACAGATAAGTTCAAACAATATCCGAAAGAACAGCAAGCTACATATTGGTATAACATTTGGTATATACTGAATATAATGGAAGGCTGTCTTTCTGTTATTGATTTTGAACATCATAATGCCGGCAAAAAACTAGTAAATAAATGGTTAGAATTATGGCCATATAAAGCAAAACCTAATTTTGCTCAAAGAGTACCAACTTTAATTGATGGTGTTGATTATCTAGGTAACAAATATAAATTCAATCACACAAGACCAATAGACATAAAGGTTAAAATAGATTACTTTGATTATCAAGTTGTCTATGGCACAGTTGTTGATTTATTTAAAGATGAATTAAACATTTCAAAAGAAGACGTTGACGCATTTTTAAATCCTTTAAAAGAATATAAATTAAGAAAATATGCAGTAGTAAGAATGGATACTATCAAAGCGGTTGTTGGTATGTCTGACTTTTTTATGAATACTAAAGATGTTTGGGAAGAAACAAAAAATTTTGGTGATTGGCGTATTATGGATTCCAATAGAGCAATTGAGGAATGGAAACAAGGTATACAAGACCATTCTGTTAGAGAAGATTATCCATTAGATAAATCAAAAATAATTGACCATAGAAATGGTGTTGATGAGAATAGATGGAAAAGAGAATCGTTTTTAGATGTGGAAAAAGAAGATGGTGTCAGAGAAGAAATATAGAATTACCGAATTAGTTTGGGAATATCATAAGAACGCTGAAAGACAACAGTTTGTACAACTTTTAATGTCTGGTGAAATAGATGAGAAACTTTATGCAACGTATCTTTTCAATCAATTAGCTTGTTATTCTAAATTAGAACAGTATTGTTTAGAAAGTTCTTTGTTTATAGATACTAGAAACTTGCCAAGAGCACCTCATATTTACTATGATTACAAACACTTATGGCAAGATGTTGATAAACCACCAGAATTAACAGAAAGTACAAAAGCATATGTTGAACATTTAGAAACTATTAGAGGTGAGAATGAAAAACTTTATGCACACGTTTATGTTAGACATTTAGGTGATTTATCAGGTGGTCAAATGATTAAAAGAAAAACACCAGGACCTAATAGATATTATGTATTCAAACATAATGAAGCAAAAGAGTATAAAAGAATTGTTAAAGAAAGAGTTGAAAGTTATTTAAACTTGTATGAGATAAACGTATTGCCTGAAGCAATATTTTGTTTTGAAAGTGCAACAAACTTATTTAAGGAAATGTATGATTTGGGACCGACTAATAAAGTGGAGTAATGAGACTGTTGAGGTCTTAAATAAAAATCTGGTTGAATATGATGAACCAGGTATGGAGAGATTCAACAATAAAGAATTAGGATGGGTTAATAGAACCTGGAATAATAGATATATTAGACGTGCTCATTTAGATGTAGTTGATGTTAGAGAATCTAAAGGTCTCTGGATGGCTCATCTATGTTTATTTCCTATGTTAACAAATGGTGGACCAATTTATGGTTTTGATATAATTGCAGGTGAGAAAAAAGTCACAGGCGCATTTCACGATTTTAGTCCTTTATTACAAAAAGACCACCCATTAACAAAATGGTTTATAGAAGAAAATAAATGGTACAAACCTAGTAAAGAGAGAGAATTGCCAGATTGGGCAAAGGCTATCTTTTCGGGAGGTATGATAGCCGCTGGCAATGTAAGAGAAGAAGAAGAATTAAATAAGATATGTACAATGGCAGTATCTAATTTAAACAACTATATTGATAAAATTAAGAACCACGAAAATGAAGCCAAGATGTTAGATGTTATAAAAGCACAAAATTATTACTGTGAACATCAACAAAAAAATCCACATACACCTAGGGTTATGCAATCTCTTGGTTTACCAGAAGAAGATATTAAATTATTCTGTTCCGACAACCTATTTCCTTATGTGTCAGAAAACCAACCCTATCTGTAATAACTATTATAAATATACCAGAAAAGGGTGTAAACAATGGCAGAACCAGCAACTAGAGAGAGTTTAAAACAATATGCTTTAAGGGCGTTAGGAAAGCCTGTTATTGAGATTAATGTTGATGATGACCAACTTGAAGATAGAATTGATGAGGCAGTACAATACTTTGCTCAATACCACTATGATGGTGTTAAAAGAACATATTTAAAGTATCAATACACACAAGCAGATAAAAACAGAATGACAGCTGACGCTTCTGAAACAGCAACAGTCGATTCTAGTACAACTACCTGGAAAGAGGGTCAAGGATGGTTAGGTATTCCTTCATCTATTCTTTCAGTTATTAATATATTTCCCTTTTCAAACAAAGGTAGTATGAATCTATTTGATGTTAGGTATCAATTAAGATTAAATGACCTTTACGATTTTTCTTCAACTTCAGTTGTAAACTATGATGTTGTATTAAGACATTTAGATTTTTTAGACCATATATTAGTTGGTGAAAAACCTATGAGATTTAATCAACACGAAAACAAACTTTACATAGATATGGACTGGAAAAATGATTTAATGGTTGGCGAATACCTAGTGATAGAGTGTTATAGAAAACTAGACCCAGCTACAAATTCAGACGTTTACAATGACCTCTTTTTAAAAAGATATGTGACTGCTTTGTTTAAAAGACAATGGGGTGCTAATCTATCTAAATTTGGTGGTGTTCAAATGATTGGTGGAGTTACCTTAAACGGTCAAGAAATATTTTCTCAAGCATTGGGAGACATTGAAAAATTAGAACAAGAAATTAGAACGTCTTATGAATTAAATCCAGCAATGATGATAGGGTAAAATGTATGGCAATCAATCACTACTTTCAAGGTGGACGAGGCATTGGTAATACGGCTGAACAAAGATTGCACGAAGACCTAATCATTGAAGGATTAAAAATCTACGGACAAGACGTTTACTACCTACCACGTACATTAGTTAACAGAGATTTAGTATTAGGTGAAGATACTACAAGTCGTTTTGACGACTCGTATATGATTGAAATGTACTTTGAAACTGCTGAAGGATTTGCAGGTGAACAAGAATTAGTATCAAAATTTGGTTTAGAAATTAGAGAAGACACAACACTTGTTGTTTCTAAAAGAAGATTTGAGGAACACGTTGCAAGTAAGGCTAACTTAATTGCAGTTGGTAGACCAAATGAAGGAGATATAATTTATCTACCTTTAATGAATTCATTTTTTGAAATACAATTTGTAGAAGACCAAGAGCCATTCTTTCAATTAGGCAACTTGCCTGTTTACAAATTAAGAGTGACTAGATTTGAATACTCTAACGAAGAGATTAATACTGGTCAAGAGATACTTGACCAAGCTGAGGATAAGTTTTCATTAAATACTCTAAATCACAAAGTTGGTTTAGAATCAGGTCAAGTTGCATTAACAGGTGATGGTTCAATTGAATTAGAAGATACGTTTGATTTTGCTACAGGTCAAAAATCACTATTAATGTTAGAGACTTATGATGGCACAGACACAATAGCCGTACAATCTAACTATGCACAAAATTTAGATATGAATTCTGAAGCAGGTTATGATACAGCTTCTACGGCTGATGATATATTAGACTTTACAGAAAGAAATCCTTTCGGAGAGGTTGACGAATAATGTTTGGAACACACTTTTATAACGAGGGTATTAGAAGATTGACAATTGGATTTGGTCAATTATTTAATAATGTAATCGTTCAAAATAAATCTTCAACTGGTGCTGTCACAAAAAGATATAGAGTACCATTAGCATATGCACCTAAAGAAAAATTTTTAGTTAGATTGGATGAACAAGCTAATTTAGAAAGTAGAGAATTTGCAGTAACCTTACCTAGAATGGGATTTGAAATGACAGGACTTTCATATGACCCTAGTAGGAAATTAAACAAAATGCAAAAGTTTAAACAGGTTAAGACAGGCGAAAATGGTAAAGTTATGGACTATAACTATACTCCTGTTCCGTATAATGTTAATTACACCCTTAATATTTTCACAGCAACTGCTGAAAACGGATTGATAATTGTAGAACAAATTTTACCATTTTTCCAACCTGATTATACTGTAACCGTTAATATGGTTCCCGATTTAGGAATTAAGAGAGACGTACCGATTATTTTAAATAATGTTCAATATGAAGATACTTACAACGGTACTTTCACAACTAGAAGAGCAGTTATATATACTTTATCTTTTACAGCTAAAACTTATCTATTTGGTCCAATGTCTAATAGTAAAGTTATTAAAGAAGTACAAGACGATTTATATACAGATGTGAATAAACCACCAGCGACAAGAGAGGAAAGGATTATCATTACTCCGAACCCAGCAAGTGCTAACGCAGATGATGATTTTGGTTTCACTACACAAATTTTAAATTTTAGTGATGGTAAGAATTATAATCCTTCAAGTGATACAGATGAGTAAATTAGAAGATAAAGTAAATGATATTTTAGGTATTGAAAAGAAAAATGAGGTTGCAATTTCAGACTTTGAACAACCAGCACCTGTACCTAAAAAAATTGATGAATCAAAAGATGATATAGATAATGATTATGTAAATAGTAGAGATAACTATTACAATTTAATTGACAAAGGTAATGAAGCCATTGAAGGCATACTTGAAATTGCAAAAGAGGGTCAACACCCTAGAGCATATGAAGTTGCTGGTCAATTAATTACTACGGTTGCAGGTACAGTAGATAAACTACAAGACTTACAAAAAAAATTAAAAGATTTAAAACAATTGCCGAAGTCAGCAGATACAAAGATACAAAATGCTTTGTTCGTAGGTTCTACAAATGAATTACAAAAAATGTTGAACAGAAAAAAAGAAGATGAAATTATTGAAGGCACAAGCACAACACCAGAAAAAGATAATACTTAATATAGAAAAATTACAGTTTATCAAATCAATGACACCTTTACCGGAGTTATTAAACGGTGAAAGTTTAATTAATCCAATAGAAGTATTGAAACACGAAGTTAATCTAACACCAAGAAAGGGTGTTGGTGGTGTAGAATATATCGAAAAAGAATTTAGTGTGTGGCGTGGCTCGCAAAGAGTACAGGCAGCTAAAAAATTAGGGTATACCCACATAGAAGGAGTTATAATAAATGAGTGACGCATATCTAGGTAACCCGAATTTAAAAAAAGTAAACACACCAGTTGAGTTTACTAAAGAACAGATTATAGAATATCAAAAGTGTGCCGAAGACCCTATTTACTTTATGGTTAATTATATACGTATTGTATCTCTTGATGAGGGTTTAGTACCATTTAAGATGTATGACTTTCAAAAACATATTGTAAGAACAATACATAATAATAGATTTACTATATGTAAATTACCAAGACAGTCCGGTAAATCTACTACTACTGTATCATATCTATTGCATTATGCCTTATTTAATCCTAATTCTAATATTGCTATTCTAGCAAACAAATCATCTACTGCTAGAGATATTTTAGGTAGAGTACAACTTGCTTATGAAAATCTACCGAAGTGGATGCAACAAGGAGTTATTAACTGGAACAAAGGTAACATTGAATTAGAAAACAAGTCAGTCATTGTGGCGGCTGCAACATCTTCAAGTGCTATTCGAGGTGGTTCTTATAACATTATTTTCCTTGATGAGTTTGCTTTCGTACCTGCTAATATTGCTGAGCAATTCTTTAGTGCCGTATATCCTACAATTTCATCTGGACAAAAAACAAAAATGATTATCGTATCTACACCATACGGTATGAATCAGTTTTACAAATTATGGATAGACGCAGAGAATAAAAGAAATGATTATGTACCGATTGAAGTACATTGGTCGGAGGTGCCAGGTCGTGATGAAGAGTGGAAAGAAGCAACAATTAGAAACACCTCACCTGAGCAATTTCAACAAGAGTTTGAGTGTGAGTTTTTAGGTTCTGTTAATACACTTATTAGTCCAGCAAAAATTAAACAAATGGCATTCTTAAATCCTAAAACTTCAAGTGGTGGTTTACAAGTATATGAAGACCCAATTAAAGACCGTACTTATGTTTGTACTGTTGATGTAGCACGAGGTGTTCAAAAAGATTATTCAGCCTTTGTCATATTAGATGTGACGCAAATGCCTTTTAAGGTAGTTGCAAAATATAGAAACAATGATATTAAACCTTTGTTATTTCCTCATACAATAAAACAAGTTTGTAATGCATATAATCACGCACACGTATTAGTAGAAACAAATGATTTAGGTCAACAAATTGCAGAGGCATTACAATTTGAATTAGAGTATGATAATCTATTGATGACTACTCAAAGAGGTCGTGCAGGCCAAATACTAGGTGCTGGATTTAGTGGTAGAGGTTCTGGCTTTGGTGTTAAGATGACTAAACAAATTAAAAAGATTGGTTGTTCTAATATTAAAACACTTATAGAATCTGATAAGATATTAATTAATGACTTTGATATTATCACAGAAATGTCTACCTTTATCAGAAAAGGTCAGTCTTGGCAGGCTGACGAGGGTAATAATGACGATTTAATGATGTGTTTAGTTATCTTTGGTTGGTTATCTAATCAACCATTTTTCAAAGAAATGACTGATACAAACGCAAGACAAATGTTATATGAAGAACAACAACATCTAATTGAACAAGATATGGCGCCTTTTGGATTTGTAGATGACGGTACTCCAGACCACGAAAAGACAGAGGTGGATGAGTATGGAACTGTTTGGCATCCAGTTGTCAGAAAAGGTCTGTAATCTCTGCTTATTATAAATATCAGTAGAGTATGACTTTTGACTATGGGCGTATTAATAGTACGGCATTTGAAGTAAATGAAAACAAATAATTTGCAAATTAATTAGAAGGAGAAACCCTAATGGCATTTCAAGTATCACCAGGTGTTCTCGTACAGGAAAAAGACTTAACTAGAATTATTCCTGCCGTATCTACATCAATTGGCGCCTTTGCTGGAACATTCACGCAAGGTCCTTTAGATGAAGTGGTAAGTATTTCTAGCGAGCAAGAACTTGTATCAACTTTTGGCAAACCAAATTCGTCTAACTTTGAAGACTTTTTTAGTGCAGCCAACTTTTTACAATATTCTAATAGCTTGAGAGTAGTCCGTGTACAGAATTCATCTGTATCAAACGCAACCGAAAGCGGTTCAGCGTTTATAATAAAGAATACTACTGACTATACAAATAACTATGCTGACGGTTCCGCTTCTGTTGGAATGTGGGCTGCTAGAACAGCTGGCGCATTTGGAAACTCTTTAGAGATTTCACAATGTCCATCTGCTACTGCTTACGAAGAAGTAAACAAAACTACCGTTGCTGACGCCGCTATGGCTGTCGGTGACACGGTTGTGACGGTTACTTCAGGAACAGGAATAGAAATCGGCGATATAGTAAATTTTGGTGGTGAGTATGAGTACAGAGTAGTAGGCAAATCAACTAACGATTTATCAATTGTTAGAAAAGAAGAGCCACAATACTACGGAACTTCCGAGTCTTCAGGTTTACACGAAGCACCAACTAATGGCGCTCAAGTAAGAAGAAGATGGAGATATTACGAACTATTTGATAAAGCACCAGGAACATCACCATATGCTACAAGCAGAGGTGGTTCAGGTGACGAATTACACATAGTAGTAATAGACAAAGAAGGTACTATTACAGGAATCAAAGGCGAAATTTTAGAAAAATTTGAAGCAGTTTCAAAAGCTTCAGACGCTAAAACAAGTCAAGGTTCTGTGAATTACTACATTGACGTAATTTATAAATCATCTAACTACATCTACTGGATGGACCATAACGCTTCTGGTTCTAACTGGGGTAATGCAACATCAGGAACAACTTTCACAGACGTGACTGCCATTTCTAATGTATCATTACAATCTGGTTCTGACGGAACTACAGCAACTACTGGCCAAAAGAAAACAGCATACGAAATGTATTCTGATGGCGAAACAGTTGACATTGGTTTAATCATAGCAGGTTCAGGTGACGCAGTACACATTGATAACTTAATCACGATTGCAGAAAACAGAAAAGACTCTGTTGTATTCTGTTCTCCTGAAAGAAGTGATGTTGTAGGCGTTGCTAATTCAAACACACAAAAGAGTAATGTTGTATCATTCTTTAATGGTATTAACTCATCTTCATATGTTGTGTTTGATAGTGGTTACAAATATATGTATGACAGATATTCTGATGTATATAGATATGTACCATTGAACGGAGACACAGCAGGTTTAAGTGCAAGAACTGACCTTATTGCAGACGCTTGGTATTCACCAGCAGGCTTCAATAGAGGTATTGTTAGAGGCGCAGTTAAACTAGCTTTCAATCCAACTAAAACTCAAAGAGACGAACTATACAGAGCAAGAGTTAACCCTATTGCAACGTTCCCTGGACAAGGTACGGTTCTTTTCGGAGATAAAACTGGATTATCTGCTCCAAGTGCTTTTGATAGAATCAACGTAAGAAGATTGTTTATCGTATTAGAGAAGGCAATAGCAACTGCTTCTAAATTCCAACTTTTTGAATTCAATGATGAATTTACAAGAGCGAACTTTAGAAACATTGTAGAACCTTTTTTAAGAGAAGTACAAGGTAGAAGAGGTATCACAGACTTTTTAGTAGTATGTGATGAAACTAATAACACAGGTGAAGTAGTTGATAGAAATGAATTCATAGCAGAGATTTTTGTAAAACCTGCTAGAAGCATTAACTTCATTACTTTACAATTCATAGCAACAAGAACCGGCGTTTCGTTTGACGAAGTAGCAGGTTAGTAGAGGAGAAATAAAAAATGGCAAACATTAATGACTTCAAAGCTAAACTTGCAGGCGGCGGCGCAAGAGCCAATCAGTTTAAGGTGACAATGCCTTTTCCTGGTTACGCACAAGTTGGTGGAGAAATAGAAGACCTAGCATTCTTATGTCGTTCAACAACATTACCGGGTATGACTGTACCTAGTTTTAATGTTCCTTTCAGAGGAAGAGCAATTAAGATAGCTGGTGATAGAACAATTGAAGATTGGTCGGTTACTGCTTATAACGATACAGATTTCAAATTAAGAAACGCATTTGAAAGATGGTCAAACGGTATTAACAATATGACAGATAACGAAGGCTTAACTAATCCAGCGGATTATCAAGTTGACGCATTTGTTGACCAATTAGATAGAAACGGAGCAACAATTAAGAGTTACACTTTAAGAGGTGTTTTCCCTACAATTATTGCACCGATTGAATTGTCGTATGACGAGCAACAAGCGATTGAAGAATTTGCTGTGACTTTGGCGTACCAATACTTTGAAACAAACACTACTACGTAATACTAGTATATTAGGAGGGCGGCCTAAAAATCGCCCTCTTAAAACTATTATAAATATAGTAGTATAAACAAAGGAATAATATTATGGCAGATTTATTTGGATTTTCTATCACAAGGCAAAAGAAGCCACAGGATCCAAAACAAAGCTTTACAACACCACAGGCAGATGATGGTACACAAACTATCGCAGCTGGTGGTTATTTTGGTCAGTACCTGGATATGGATGGTACTGCTAAAAATGAGCAGGATTTAATTAGAAGATATAGAGAAATTGCATTACACCCCGAATGTGATATGGCAATTGAAGACATTATCAACGAAGCTATTGTTGCTAATGAACTTAAAGACGCAATTAAATTGGATTTAAGTGAAGTTAAATACGGGAATGAAATCAAGAGAAAAATAGACGCAGAATTTCACGAAGTTTTAAGGTTGATGAACTTTAATACTAGAGGTCACGACATCTTTAGAAGATGGTATGTTGATGGTAGAGTTTACTATCACAAAGTAATTGATAGAGACGCTCCTGTTAAAGGTATTACAGAGTTAAGATACATTGACCCACGAAAAATTAAAAAGATTAGAGAGATTAGGAAGAAACGTCCAGACGGTCCTACACCTTACGGATTGACTGTTGTTGATGAGTTTGAAGAATACTACATCTACAATGAAAAAGGTGTTTCTAACACTACTTCAGGTGGTATAAAAATTGCTGTAGATACTATCGCATTTTGTCCGTCAGGAATAATTGACCAAAACAAAAACTTGGTATTATCTTATTTACATAAGGCAATCAAACCTACTAATCAATTAAGAATGATTGAAGACGCTTCTGTTATTTACAGAATCGCAAGAGCACCTGAAAGAAGAATATTTAAGATTGATGTAGGTAATTTACCTAAAGCAAAAGCTGAACAATATCTACGTGATGTTATGGCAAGATACAGAAATAAACTTGTTTATGACGCACAAACAGGTGAAATCAGAGACGACAGAAACTATATGTCAATGTTGGAAGATTTCTGGTTACCGAGTAGAGAAGGTGGTAGAGGTACACAGATTGATACTTTACCAGGTGGGCAGAATTTAGGTGAAACTGCTGACATAGAATATTTTAGAGCGAAACTATATCGTTCTTTAAATGTACCTGTAAGTAGATTAGAGTCTTCTTCAGGATTTAATATGGGTCGTTCAACTGAAATTACAAGAGACGAACTAAAGTTTACAAAATTTGTACAAAGATTAAGAAAGAAATTTACTGAACTCTTTAACGACATTTTAAGAACTCAATTAGTTTTAAAAGGTGTGATTGCAGAAAACGAATGGATGGATTTACGAGATAACATCCAATACAACTTCTTACAAGATGGTCATTTTGCAGAATTAAAAGAGTCAGAAATGTTAATGGAAAGATTGAGACTGGCTGATACTATGCGAGACTATGTTGGTAAGTATTATTCGGTTGAGTTTATCAGAAAGACTGTTTTAAGACAAACAGACAGAGAGATAGAATCAATTGACAAACAAATTAAAAAAGAAATTGATGACGGTATTATTGCAATGCCCGATACATCAAATAATGGAGAACTATAATGACAAATAAAATACAAGATTTTGTGGACAAGTTAGCTAACGGAGATAATGCAGGTGCTGGTGAAGCATTTAAAGACGCATTAAGAGACAAAGTTGCTACATCACTTGATACACAAAGACAAGATATAGCTAGTAAAATATTTAATGGAATACCTGAAGCAGAACCTCATAGCGACCCTAAACCGGCCGTGACTGAGCCTAGTGATGAAACTGGTCAAATGATGGACACACAAGGTAATGAGATTACTTTTGAGCCAAATGGTAATGAACAACCTACACCTGAAGCCGAGGTTCCAAGTGCAGAGAGTCAGCCAGTTAATCAATAAAGCACCTGTTGATACAGTTGCTTACAATGAATTGCCACCACGTCAAAAAGATGTGGTGAATGATTTTTATAATCAAGTTAATTATGATACAGATGATGTTGTCAAAGAAGTTGAAAAAACAATTGATGATGTTTCTGTTAAACACGAAGTAAATACAGATGTAATTTATAATTACATTGATAAGGAATTAGGAGCATAAGATGGCGTGGGTTACAGTACCAGGTTCAAACAGTTTATGGCAATATGAAAACTCTGCTACGGCAGCTAATACATATCCGGATTCGGCTGACGGTGCAAACTCAACTGTATCAGGTGGTATAAGAACACACACAAGACCAGGAACTAATGCTGTCACAAAAGTTTATATGAGAACAAGAATGACTGGTGAAACAGTAGAACGTGGTGAACTTTCTAAAACTTATTATGATGGACAGTAATGACAATTTCTTGGTTTAATAATGGTATAAAATCTGATTCGATTGTACATACAGTAGATGATAATTTTAAAGTTATCACAAATGTAAAAGGCAATCAAAATGAAGAAATGGTTGTAGTTGATGTTTCAAAATTAAAAAACGCAACAAGTCAACCTAAAATTAGTATTGCAGGAATTAACTTTGAAGTATTTGGAACAGGCGAATTAAAATTATTATTAGGAGAAACAGAAATGGTTACTATCAAAGGTAGAGGAAATTATGGTTTAAAACCAACTGAAAAAAAGTTGGTTAATAATGCAGAGGAAAATGTAAAAATAAAATCTGATTCTAATGTACCTAAATTTAATATTAGTTTAGAGTGTCACAAAGAATCAGGATTTGAGGTATAAAAATGGCAGATACGGTAACAACAAAAACAATTACAGATACGCAAGGTGTAAAATACGTTGCGAAATTAACAAACTTTTCAGACGGCACAGGCGAGAGTTTAGTTAAAAAAATTGACGCTTCAGAATTAACTTTTATGACCGAAGATGGTGCTAGAAAGATTGCCAAGATATGGTATTCTATCAATGTATCAGATACTAAATCGGCAGTTGAATTAGTGTGGGACGGAGAAACTAATTCTACAGCGGCCATTTTAAGTGGAAACGGTTATTGGGATTTAAGAACAGCAGGTAATGAGATTATTAATGACTCTACAACACCTACTGGAGACTTACTATTATCAACTAAAAATTTTGCTATAGGTGATAACTATACGATTATTGTTGAGTTTAGGTAAAATCCTTTATAAATATATAACAAAGAGAGAGATTAAATGAAACTAATATCGGAAGAAATTTCTTCAGCAGAATATATTGTAGAAGAAACAAACGGAAAAAAAGATTACAAGATACGTGGTGTATTTTTGCAGTCTGATATTAAGAATAGAAACGGTAGAATTTACGAGAATGCTATCCTTTCTAACGAAGTTAATCGTTATAACAGAGAATTTATCCAGAAAAATCGTGCATTTGGTGAGTTAGGACATCCTGACGGACCAACAGTCAATTTAGAGAGAGTGTCACATATGATTACTGC
>Ga0233444_10000949_pt1 | contig 34711 bp, 36 predicted proteins | sample SI_124_October20_6_FD_182792 | JGI IMG/M metagenome (GOLD analysis project Ga0233444, IMG submission 182792) | Seawater microbial communities from Saanich Inlet, British Columbia, Canada - SI_124_October2016_10_MG | ecosystem: Environmental > Aquatic > Marine > Inlet | place: Canada: British... | reverse complement strand
AAACTTTAACATTCACAGGAGGTAACGGAATCGCAACAGTAGTATCTGATAACAATATAGCAATAAATGGAGTTGCAGGATTAGTTTCTGGATCAGCTCAAGTAGTAGCTTTAGTAGAAGCTGGTACAGATTCAAATACATTCACAGATGCTGACCATAGTAAATTAAATGCTATCGAAGCTTCAGCAGACGTAACTGATACAACTAATGTAACAGCTGCAGGTGCATTAATGGATTCAGAAGTAACGGATTTAGCCGGTATTAAAGGAGTAACAATCTCTACTTTACAGGTTAAACCTTCTGAAGGAGCTTTTGCAGATGGAGACAAAACTAAATTAGATGCAATTGAAGCTAGCGCAGATGTAACAGATGCGACTAACGTTACTGCAGCAGGTGCATTAATGGATAGTGAATTAGCAGAGATTGCAACAGTGAAAGCTTTAACAGCAGCACAAATTTCTGGTTCAGGCAATGTAAGGTTTGAAGCTTTAAATGCAGCGACTTCTTCTTATGCAACTGTACTAGGATCATCCATAGTATCAGCATCGGTATTAAGTTCACCTTCACAAGGTACGATTAGACTTGCTACAAACGGTGTTAATACAGATGTAGATTCAGGCTTACAGACTGCTGACTCACCAACATTTGCTTCTCTAACTCTAACAGGAGACTTAAACGTAAGCGGAACAGTAACGAATATTAATTCGACTGATTTAAATATAGAAGATAAATTCATCTTACTTAATTCTGGATCAGCAACAGGTAACTCAGGTATTATAGCACAAAATTCTGCTTCAAATGGAGAAGGTACGGCATTATTCTTTGATGATACAGCAAATAGATGGTCTTTAGACTACGCTGGAGCTAATGCTAACACAGATGTAGTTGCCGCAGATGCAAGAATAGCAGCAGTAGCGCTAGCAAATGATGATGCCAATTATCAGAAAGACGGAAACATTTTCGTAGATGGAAGTGGAGATGTGTTTATATACGTAGAATAATAATAATTATAATAAAATAATAGATGGCCTGGAAAAAAATACTCTTTAGCGGATCACAAGGTGAACTTAGTTCATTAGCAGTTGATGGAAATATAACAGGTGTCTTCCAAGGCGCCTTATCATCCTCAGCTCAAATAGCAGCAGATGTTTCTGGCTCTTTTGTTTCTGCAAGTACCGCTTTAGGAACAAGGATAGACAATATTACAAGTACAATTACATTATCAGCCGATTCAGGTACTAATGATACGTACACAACAGGAGAAACTTTAACCTTTGAAGGTGATAATTCTATTACTACTACAGTTAGTGATAATAAGATATCAATTAGTATAGCAAATGACGTAGTTTCTGGATCTGCTCAAATAGCAGCAGATATATCAGGATCTTTATCAGCCGCTGCAATAGTAGATTTAGGAGCAGGTATAGTATCAGGATCAGCATTCTCAGGATCTTTTGAAGGAAACGGATCAAATTTAACTAATATTTCAGTTTCTCAAACTGCTACAATAAAAAGTGACTTTACGAATCAAACATCAGTTAATTTAGATCACAACTTCGACACTAGAAATGTAAATGTAGTAGTATATAACGATAGTAATGTACAAATAATTCCTTCTAGTGTTACTTTAAGCACAACTAACAGAGCAGTAGTAACATTCGATTCAAGCACTTCAGGGTACATAGTTGCCGCTAGGGGTGGTCATATTGTATCGGGATCTGTATCAGCAGATAATATATCTGGATTAGATGCTAAAATACAAAACTTAGGTTTTGCTAGCACTGGTTCAAATACATTCATTGGAAATAATATATTCACAACAGTATCTGGATCTGGATTCTCTGGTTCTTTTCAAGGAGATGGATCAGGACTAACAGGAGTTGTTGCAGACGGAACTATTTCTTCTTCTGCTCAAATAGCAGCAGAAATATCAGGATCTGGTAATGTAAGGTTTGAAGCTTTAAATGCAGCTACTTCTTCTTACGCAACTAAATTAGGATTAGGAATTGTTTCTGCATCGGTATTAAGCTCACCTTCTCAAGGTACAGCAAGATTAGCACTTAATGGTGTTAATACAGATGTAGATCTAGGCTTACAAGCAGGAGACTCTCCAACATTTACAAACCTTACTTTAACTGGTGATTTAGAAGTTCAAGGTACTACTACGACTATAGATTCAACTACTTTAGATATAGGAGATAATATCGTAGCTCTAAACGGAACAGGAGCCGCTTTAGGTGGTTTACATATAAACGATGCAAATGGTCCTAAATCAGGTTCATTACTATGGGACGGAACTAACAATAAGTGGATTGGAGGACAATCAGGATCAGAAGTAGACGTAGCCTTTCTTAAAGGACAAGGATTACTTTCAGGTTCAGGTCAAATAGCAGCTGACATATCAGGTTCTTTTGTTGCAGCAAGTGCTTCTCTAGCCTCTGACCTAAGAACAGCAGAAGGAGCTGTAGATACTTTAGAAGCTGTAGACTTTACAGCAGGAACAGGGCTAACAGGTGGAGGAACTTTAGCATCAAATAGAACATTCAACGTAGCATCAGCAAATAACGGTATCGTTGCTAATGCAGATAATATCGAATTAGCTACAGCATCTAGTACTTTCACAGATGGTGTTAAAGCTAAACTTAGTGCAGAAGGAGTTATATCCTCTTCAGCACAGATAGACGGAGCCTTCCTTAATACAACAGGAGATAATGTAATATCAGGTTCAGCATCAGATGTTAGAACATTCTTAAATGTAGAAAACGGAGCTACAGCAGATCAATCAGATGCAGAGATCAGAACAGCGGTTGAAGCTGCTTCAGATTCAAATGTATTCACAGATGCAGATCATACTAAATTAAATGCTATAGAAGCATCAGCCGACGTAACAGATGCAACTAACGTTACTGCAGCTGGAGCATTAATGGACTCAGAACTAGCAGAGATTGCTACAGTAAAAGCCTTAACAGCAGCTGGAATTTCTGGTTCTTTTGTATCAGCTAGTACCGCTTTAGGTTCTAGAATCGACAATATTACAAGCACTATAACATTATCAGCTGATGTAGGATCAAATGATACTTACACAACTGGTGAGACTTTAACGTTTGAAGGAGACAATTCTATTACTACAACAGTAAGTGATAATAAAATCGCAATAAGTATAGCAAATGACGTAGTTTCTGGTTCAGCTCAAATAGCAGCTGACATATCAGGATCATTCGTTTCAGCTAGTAATGCTCTAGGATCAAGAATAGATAGTATATCAACAGACTTTGATGACATTACTAATAAACCAACATTAATATCAGCATCAGTTCTTTCTTCACCATCCCAAGGTACAGCAAGATTAGCAATAAATGGAGTAAACACAGATGTAGATTTAGGTTTACAAGCAGGTGATTCACCTCAATTTACTAACTTAACAGTATCTGGGGATTTAACAGTAACAGGTAATACATTCGAAGCACAGGTAACTAACTTGAATGTAGAAGATAGAATGATTCTTCTTAACTCAGGTAGTACTGGAGGTGATGTCGGAATTATATTTGGAGGATCAGATCCATCAGGAGACGGTACTAATAATGCTAACACTGGTTCAGGTATATTCTGGGATAGTCCTTCTAACGTATTTGGATTTGCTCAAGATGTTAAACAATCAGCAGTTAGTGCATCAGTAGAGTCTAAGATAGGAAATATAGAAACATCTAATAGTAATCCATCTTCAGCACCAACATTCCAAGGAACAGGTACTACTCACGTAAATGAGTCAGATGAAAGTATATGGATTTTTAGTTAATGAAAAATGTTAAAAAGGTTTTTAATGGGAATTTTGAGACACAGTAAAGTAAAAGATAATAAAGAAGAGGAAGTTTCTAAGGAAGTAAAAAAACCTAGGAACACCTCTTCCATTTTTAGTCCCACCGATGCAGCTTTTCTAATAAACAAATTAAGACAAGCAAATTACACCGGAGCAGAGTTTGAACAATTTTATCAGATTATGGCTAAGCTAACGAAACTAGCTAATTCCGAAAAATAGTAGGATATTAATCTTTTTTCCCTTATATTTATATATAAATGTATTATTGGCCCGAAAGGGAAGTGGGCTCGTGAGAGTAACCAACCATAGTAAGAGGTATGCCAAACTGGAAAAAAATTATATTAAGCGGTTCATCTGCTAATTTAAACAATCTCTATGTAGAGAACGCTATTACAGCTTCTGCATTAGTAGTCACCGGTGATATAGTAGCAAACAAACTTACTACCAATATAGTTTCTCAATCAATACTATTTACTTCAGGTTCAAACAAATTTGGAGATGAATTATCAGATAATCATTATTTTACAGGTTCAGTAAATATCACAGGTAGTGTTACAGGTACTGCATTTGTAGGAGATGGTTCTGGTTTGACTAATGTTACAACTACTGTAGTAGAGAACGCAACAGTATCAGATACCTTTACTAATGTAACTTCAAAACAAGTTACACATAACTTTAGTACAAAGGATGTAATAGTATCAGTCTATAATGATAGCGATCAACTTATTATTCCATCTTCTATAACTACAGCAACCGTAAACAGAGTAGATTTAGCTTTTGATTCATCTACATCAGGAAGAGTAGTTGTTGCAAAAGGAGGTCATCTAGCATCTGGATCAGCTGTACTATCAGGTACAGGTGTTTTATCAGGATCAGCTCAAATAGATTTACTTACAAGATACGAAGAAAGTATTACTGGGAATACAGCTTATACTATAACACATAATTTAAGTGAAGACTACCCAATAGTACAAATATATGACTCAAATAGATTACAAGTATTACCCGGATTAATCTCTGCATCTTCTTCAAATGAAGTGCAGTTAGAATTTGATTCTAGTTTTACCGGAAAGGTTATTGTTAAAAAGTAAATAATGTATAAAAACCTATATTTATAATAAATTAAAGTATACACAATGAGAATAGATAGCCCCTTAATGACTAATGCAATAGCGACCGGTTCCTTTTCAGGATCGTTTGTAGGCTCCTTTGATGGAGACATTACAGCAGATTCGGTAGCTTACGATAACATAACAGGTAAACCAACGTTAATATCTTCTTCTGCTCAAATTGGTGTTGGTGATGGCGCACTAACTCAGAATAATTTCACTAACACTCTTAAGTCTAAATTAGACGCAATAGAGGCTAGTGCTACAGCAGACCAGACAGACGCACAGATTAGAACAGCAGTAGAAGCAGCTACTGACTCAAATGTATTCACTGATGCAGATCATACAAAGCTGAATGCAATCGAAGCAAGTGCAGATGTAACAGATACAACTAATGTAACAGCAGCCGGAGCCTTAATGGATTCAGAGCTTGCTGAAATAGCAACAGTAAAAGCTTTAACAGCAGCAGGTATCTCAGGATCACTTTCAGCTGCAGCTTTAGTATCCTTAGGAGCTAATTTAATATCAGGTTCAGCATCAGATGTTAGAACGTTTTTGAATGTTGAAGACGGAGCAACAGCTGATCAATCAAATGCTGAAATTAGAGCAGCAGTTGAAGCAGCTACTGACTCAAATGTATTTACAGATGCAGATCATACTAAACTTAATGCAATAGAAGCTTCAGCCGATGTAACCGACACAACTAACGTTACTTCAGCAGGAGCATTAATGGATTCAGAAGTATCAGCGCTAGCGTTAATTAAGGGCTTAACAGCAGCACAGATATCAGGTTCAGGTAATGTAAGATTTGAAGCTTTAAATGCAGCTACTTCTTCGTATGCTTTAATATCAGGAGCTAGTTTAATTTCAGCTTCAGTATTAAGTTCTCCTTCTCAAGGAACAATTAGACTTGCAACTAATGGTGTAAATACAGATGTTGATTCAGGATTACAGTCAGGAGATTCTCCTACATTTAGTGGATTAGCAATTACTAACGATGTTACTATAAACGGTAACTTAAATGTATTAGGAACAAAAACAGAATTACAAGTAGCTACTTTAAACGTAGAAGATAAAAATATATTAATTGCTTCTGGAGCAGCAGATTCAGCAGCAGCAGATGGAGCGGGATTATCTATAGATGGAGCTGATAAAGCTTTAACTTGGAATCATGCCAACACAAGATTTAACTTTGATGCTGCTTTAAATGTAGCAGGCAATATTACTACATCAGGAACGGTAGACGGAAGAGATATTGATTCAGATGGAACTAAATTAGACGGAATAGAGGCAAGTGCTACAGCAGATCAATCAAATGCAGAAATTAGAGCAGCTGTTGAAGCAGCTACTGATTCAAATGTATTTACAGACGCTGATCATACAAAACTAAATGGAATAGAAGCAAGTGCAGATGTTACTGACGCAACAAATGTAACTGCCGCTGGAGCATTAATGGATAGCGAAGTATCAGCTTTAGCATTAATAAAAGGACTAACAGCTGCTCAAATATCAGGTTCGGGTAATGTAAGATTTGAAGCACTTAATGCTGCTACTTCTTCATACGCTTTAGGAGCTGTAGATTTAACAGCAGGAGCAGGACTAACAGGAGGAGGAACAATAGCAGCTAATAGAACATTTAATATAGGAGCAGGTACAGGAGTAACAGTTAATGCAAACGACATAGCAATTGGACAAGCAGTTGCTACATCTAGTGATGTAAGATTTGATAGCATAGGAGTTAATACAGCAGCACCAGGAACTTCAGGAGTTATTAGAGCAGCAAGTGATATTATAGCATTCTATTCTTCAGATGAAAGATTAAAAGATAATGTAGTTGTAATAGACAACGCTCTAGAGAAAGTTGAAAGCTTAAGAGGAGTAGAGTTTGATTGGAATGATAAACAAGAAATATACGAAGGACATGACGTAGGAGTGATAGCACAGGATGTCGAAAAAGTACTACCAGAATTAGTAGAAAATAGAGATAATGGATATAAAGCTGTTAAATATGAAAAGCTAACAGCAGTATTAATACAAGCAGTTAAAGAGCTTTCTGCTAAAGTAAAAGAGCTCGAAAATAAATAAAAATAGTTATACTAAATGGGTTTTATTATTAATGCGGACTTCGAGACGAACCTCGGACCATCGCAAGAGTTGTACGTAAGGGTTGAAGGGTTTACTTTTAATAAGGTAAATGCACAACTAAGTTTTCAAATTACCTACTGGGTAGACAGAAGTCATGCTGTTAGGCACAACCGAGTTTATTTAGATGAAGAGGTAAGAGGAATGAAAGGTTTAATTCAGAATAATATAATTTATTTTGATACACCGACAAGTGAAGGGAAAGAACTTATACTTTCGCAATTTGAAAAAGTAATTGTCAGTAAAGTTCAAGAAGTGGAAACACCTCGATTTGAGGAACAGATGGTAGAAGTAGAAGTTCCTTTTGTGAGCTTTGATGCAGATGGAGAGGAAATATTGAAATATAGAACAGTAGTAAAACCGAAAAAAGTGCAAGTAGGCTCATTTAAAGAAACAAGATCAGTTATAGATTTACAAGCTTTTGATGATGTATATGGATACGTATATGATAGACTTAAACAATACCTTAAAACATTTTTTTCCGAAGAATTAATACAAAAAGTATAACATGGCTAGATTTACGTACGGAGCTAATAATGTAGAATTTCAAACTTTTAGCAGTTGGTCTAATGCACTTGCGGACAATAATAATGTTTCAGCTTCAACTGCATTTTCTGAATTTATTCCAGATCAATCAGGAAGTTACGCTGCTTCGTTCTTACAGAACAGTAGTATGTTTTATGGCTCAGTCGTAGGAGGACATGGAGGTAATGTTGCAATCACTGCTCCTTATACAGTAACAGCAACAAAAACTATTACGGTTAAAAACGTAAACATTACAAACACATCAATAGCTTTATCAGCTACTACTTCTTACCCCTATGTATTCGATTCATGGAGAACAGCTGCCAGTGGTAGTGGGGATTCAATAAGCACTAATGCAAACGTTACCTTAACAGATGATACAGCAGCAGATCACGATGTATATTATGCACACTTTACTACTACACACGTAGATCCACCGTAGACTTGTCTATATAATATTTTTTTCGTATATTTAAATAAATAAAAGGTTTTGAGAGTAATTTGGGTTTTAGATAATGTCAAAGGTGAAGCTAGTTTCTACAGTAAACTTTATACACTCATACTTATAGCATCTATTAGACAATGGAAGAAATTCTACCCGGATGATACATGTACATTGTATTGCGATGAACTATCGAGAGATACGCTCAAACTAACTAATACACTACATTTTTGGGATGAAGTAATACTTTATAAACCTAACTATAATATAAACAGAAAGATCTTTTGGGCAGCAGCAAAACTTGAAGTACTTTCTTTACAAACTGAACCATGTATTATAGTAGATAATGATTTACATATATTCTCTCCTATAAAGACTTATTTAGATCCTAATAAGTTTTATGTTCATAATATCGAAAACGGTAAAGGATATTACCCAGGTTATGTTGATGATTATGTTAGAAAACTTTCATATACTCCTAGATGGCAAACTGAATCAGTTAATGTTAGTTTTTTACAATTACCTGATCCAAAGTTTATTCAAGACTATGCTGCAGGGAGTATAAAATTAATGGAAGAATTTACTGCAATGGATGTTCCTAACTCTCAATATTTAATTTTTGCAGAACAACTATTTCTTAGACATATGTTTGATATGAGAGCAATAAAGTTTAAATCTTTAGTAGCTACGTACTGGGACTGTGATGCATGGGAATGGGGTGAACATCATGATAGAGGTATATGGCCTATATATGAATCTGAAGTGTACGTTAAACATTATGGACCATTAAAAAGATGGATACTAGCCGATAAAGCAGACCAGGATTACGACAGAGAAATACAGCATTTGACAAGATGTATTAATTTTACTGATCTAAACTTAGCACATATAGAAAAACGTTAATATGAAAATTTATAATAAAGAGTATATTAGACAATTCCTTACTAATAACCCAGTTATGTCAAAAGATATAAACGGTAAACCAGTAAAAGAGTTTAAACAGGTCCCCTACAGATGGACTCACGGCGCTACTAACTACCATTTAGGTGATGGACATTTAGTGCACTCTATTATTGTTGCTATGAGATATAAAACATTATGCTGTTTAGGATCAGGAGGAGGATTCATACCAAGAATAATGACTCAAGCTAGATTAGATTTACATGACACAGAAATATTTGATGGAGATAGCGATATAAATTACGGAGATATAGGAATTACTTATTTAGTTGATGCATGTAATGGAATAGGAGGTAAAGTAGACTACGAAGAACCTCATTCGTTCTTTAGGTACCAGTTTATTCCTAAATTTATAAAAGAAACTACAGAAAACGCATATTACAATTATTTTGTAAAAAAGGATATTAAATTCGATTTTCTTTACATTGATGCAGGTCATTCTTACGAAGACGTAAAAAAAGATTTTGAACTATATTCTCAACTATTAAATCCAAAAGGAATGATCGCTATCCATGATACAGATGAAAGATACCAAAAAGAAATGATCATTACAGAAGATGAAAAAGAGTATTATGAATTTTTTGACGGTCCACCAAAATTCATAAAAGAATTAGGACCTGAATGGAAGACATTTGATTTTTTTAATACAGGTATACATCCATCAAAACCTCAATCAACAGGATTAACAATAGTACAGCGTGCTTAATTTAGCTACAGTAGTCGGAAGAAACACACATATGTTACCGCATATGCTAAATCACTATAGAAATATGGTAGATAATATGTATGTAGTAGTCTATCGACAATCAGAGGATGATAATATAGTCGAAGAAATAGAAGAATTAGGTATAACACCTTTTAAAGTAGTTACTGAACCTAAATACGACTGGCACAAAGTAACAGAGCTTTATAATAGAATTAAACGCACTAAAGCCGATGAATGGTGGATTGTTTCTGACGATGATGAGCTACAAGTATACCCAAGAGATGTAAGAGAAATAGTCGAAGAATGTGAATCAAAAGATTATAAATTTGTTACCGGAGGATTTCTAGACAGAATAGGACCTCAAGGAACATTTCCAGAGGTTAAACCAGATACTAATGTACATAAAGCTTTTCCCTACGCAGGATTCTTTAGGTACCCTATGTCTGGAGCTTGCCCTAACAAGGTTACATTAATGAAAGGGTATGTAGATGTAACACCAGGTCAACATTACGTAAGATTTGCTAATTACGCTACTAGCTGGGGTGAAAGACACCCTGATAGAATGCCTATAGAGGAATGTTTTACTCAAGTTCATCATTTTAAATGGGATTCTTCTGTTCTTCAACGATTATTAGAAGTAGCAGATACTAAAACTCACTATAGTTTTCATAAAGAGTATAATAAAATGTACAGATCTATAGCAAGATCTGATTGGAAAATAGACATAAAAAATAAAGAATATTTAGTTGAAAAGTTGAAAAACTTTTCGTATATTGATTATAATGATTACCCCTACTGGGATAAGTTAAGAAGTTTAATAGTTAAAATTTAATAAAAATGGCAGGTAAATTAACCGATCAAGAAAAAGAAGCATTATTACTAGAAGAAAGAAAAGTAAAAGCATTAGAAAAAATTGCAGCATCTACTGATGCATTAGCATTATGGTTTGAAGAAAAAGATTTTTCACAATGGGATGAAAGATTACAGTTCTACTTACATGAATTTATGACTGTAGCAAAAGGCTCATCTAATGACCAAGCATAAACTTGGTATTATAGTTCCTTATAGAAATAGATACGCACAACTTTACGAATTTAAACAGTCGATAAAAGAATATCTCAGGAAAACTGAAATAGACTATAGGTTAATTGTAGTAGAGCAAGATGACGCTAAACTTTTCAATAGAGGTAAACTACTTAACATAGGTTTTTTAGAGGCTAAGAAGCTGAAATGTGATTATGTTTGTTTTCACGATGTCGATATGCTCCCATCTAAAGTGGATTATAGCTACAGTAACGTGCCTATTCACATGGCTACTACTCTAGTTACATCACAGAACACAAATAAACCTATATTTGACCAATACTTCGGAGGAGTTACTATATTTCCTATAGAGTTATTTGAAAAAATTAACGGATACAGTAATGACTATTGGGGATGGGGATTTGAAGATGATGATCTACTATGGAGATGTTTACATTATAACTTACCCTGCGATACCACCCTCCTTAAAAACTCAGGACCAAAAACGGCTTCATTAAAATTTAACGGTAGAGATTCATACGTAGAGATTAGAAATAACATCAATTTTAATAAGGACTTTAGTATATATATTAGCTTTCACCCAGCTCATACAGATTTTGACGTAAATAGTAGAGATGATTTTTTTACTGCTTTTGGTATACCTGGATATGATTTTAATATAGGTTGGAATAGCTTTAATAGGTATAAAGTAGAACTATTTAATAAACGTAAAAAATACTTGCAGCTTTATTCTGATGAAGACTCTATGAAAAAAGTAACAGTAGTTGTTACTTATTCTTCTAAGGATAAAACTATAGAAGCTTTTATAAACAGTAAATCATTAGGTGTAATAAAATTAGATACCGGCATATTAGACTACTCAGAATCTAAATTTATGTATCTCGGAGTATCTGAACCTACTAGAGAGAAAGAAAATAAATTCTTTAAAGGCAAGGTAGATTGTTTTGCGATCTTTAAAAACAAACTTACCGAGAAAGAAATTAAAACTATCAGTACAAATAGGTATTTTGGTTTAACACAAAATTATGACGGCTATGAAAGTGCTGAAAAATTAATGACTTATTACGACGGTAAGTTTATTAAAGGATATAAACTAATGGATTTATCCGGTAAGCATAACGACGGTAATATAAGAAATTGTGAAATAGTGCCTACTGATTTAGAAAGTAGTACTGTTATACCTAAACCTTTCAGACGATTAGGTAGATTTAAACTATTAGACCACGAAGATGCAGGTTTTAATAATAATTCTTGGCAAGACCTTAACACACGTTACAATCAGTTAAGATTTAATAATGAAGTTAAAAACAACTGGCATAACCCTAATAGGGACGGACTGAGTAATTTAGAGTTTGACATACATTCTAGCACTAAGTCTGATAAAGTAACTCATTTAATTGTATCTATATGAAAAAACATAAATTAGGAGTGTGTATTCCATACAGAGATAGAGAAATACATATGCATGAGTTTATTCCTAGAACAGGTAAGTACCTTAAGTCAAAAGGAATTGATTTTCAAATGTACTTTATTCACCAAGTTGATGATAAACTATTTAATAGAGGTGCTACAAAGAATATCGGAGCTAAAATTGCAATAGAAGACGGCTGTGATTATGTATGTTTTCATGACATAGATATGATTCCTGAACAAAACGGAGGAGCAGATTACAGCCATCCAGGAAAATTTCCAAGGCATATCGCTACTAATATATCTCAAATGGACTATGGATTGAAATATCATGAGTATTTTGGAGGAGCGGTAGTATTTTCCAAAGAACATTTAGAGGCTACTAATGGTTATTCAAACGACTATTGGGACTGGGGTATGGAAGATGATGATTTATTCTGGAGATGTCACTTAGAAGGACTTACAAACGTTACTTATTTAGATATAGACAAACCAGGACAACAAAAATTTGCTAGATTTAACGGAGATTCATCAAAAATTAAAATTCCTTTCAACCGTAAATTAAGAGGATTAACCTCAGGTGACCATTCTATATCTATGTTGGTTAGAAATCAACACCAAAAACACAAAACAGGTATATTTTTGATTGGTGATGCTGACATTAAGTATATAGAACATCCTATTTTTAGAATACCCGGATACGATTACGGTATTAGTTTTAATAATTCTAGAGCTATTTCTTTAACTTATTGGAACAATTTTAACAAACACCACTATATGTGGATTAAAAGATATGCTGATCAATGGAGCTGGGTAACAGCTACGTTTGATAAGTATGAAAAATTATCTCATTTATATCTCAACGGTACAGAAGTGGACTCAAAAGCAGGTTACGGAAGCCCTTCACCTTTAAAATGGGATAGTAATCTTAAAAGTTATGGATTACAAGATATTTATCTGGGACATTCCCCATCGTTTCCTGATAAGGTACATGGTTTTTTTAAGGGGGATATTGCCAAAGTATTTGCCTGGAATAGATGCTTAAACCCAGAAGAAGTTAATTCTTTAAATCTTTCTATACCTATAGGCAATAGAGTGTTGGATTTAGACTTTAATGAACCTAAAACAGGTTATGAAGCTACTGATGTAGAAATGCTACAGGAAGACATTATCGTACCAAACTCTATTATACCTCATAGAATTAGCGGTAGATTTAGATGTTTACCTCATAAAGATGAAGGACTAGTAAACGGTAAATGGGCAAAAGGAGAAACTACAGCAAGAAATGAAAAAAGATACGTTACACAAATGCAACAAGGAAAAATAAACCATAAAGGAGACGGTATAAAACAACTGCAATTTGAAATTGTAGGAGAAGAAAAATTCACACCCTGGGCTAAAATGATAAATATAAAATTATGATAAGTGAAGAAAAAGATGCTTTAGCAAAAGAAAAAGAGCATAGAAAAATACTACTCGGTAACCATGACTATGCTACTACAAAAAAAAAATTAGATGGTGTTGGTTGTGGAATGTGCTTAGCTAAGTGGACTCAAACTACTATTCACCTTCACATGGGTCAAACGCACTCTTGCCATCACCCTGCTACTCATAAAATACCGTTACACGAACTAAAACGTAACCCTTCAGCACTTCATAATACTAAGTTTAAGAAGATGAAGAGAAAAGAAATGTTAGAAGGCAAAAGACCAGCAGAATGTGATTACTGTTGGAACGTTGAAGATAATTCTCCTCAATTTTCTGATAGAGTATTTAAATCTAATGAGTCTTGGTCTAAACCATACTTCAATGAAATTAAAAATTTAGGATGGAGAGAAGATTATAACCCTAAATATGTAGAAGTATCTTTTTCTAATCTATGTAACTTTAAATGTTCATACTGTGGTCCATCGTTCTCTTCAAAGTGGGTTGAAGAAGCAAAAAAACATGGACCTTATCCTACTCAAGATAATTTTAACGATATAAAAGCATTACAAGCAGATGGTAAAATGCCTATACACCACACCGAACACAACCCATATGTAGAAGCATTTTGGAAATGGTGGCCTGATCTTTATAGAGACCTTCATACCTTTAGAATTACCGGTGGAGAACCGTTACTATCAAAGGATACTTGGAAGATATTAGATTATATTATAGAACAACCTAACCCTAATAAGAAACTAAACTTAGCTATTAATTCTAATCTAGGAGTACCTGATAATTTAGTTGATAAATTAATAGAAAAAATAAAAAGAATAGAAGACGAAGGAAGAGTTAATGAATTTATTATCTTTACTTCCGTAGATGCATGGGGTGAAAGAGCAGAGTACATTAGAAACGGACTTGAGTTTAACAGATTCTGGGCTAACATGAATAAAATACTTACTGCATGTCCAAGAGTAAACATAACCGTAATGTCTACCTTTAATGCATTATCAGTTACTTCTTATAAACCTTTAGTCGATGGAATATATAAACTTAAAGAAACATATGGATCCTCTGATAGATACTGGGTATCTGCTGTATTCTTAGATAGTTCTTACCTTAGACACCCTATACATCAGACAGTACAAGTATTACCTGAAGGAGATTTTGCACCAATATTATGGGATACAGTATTATATATGGATTATCTTGGGATACCGAAATTCGACCATAAGTTAATTGGTTACTCTGATGTCGAAGTACAGAAAATTAAAAGAACATACGATTGGATGGTTTCTAAATTTAAAGACCCTGAAGCAATACTGAGACAACAGAGAGACTTTGGGAGGTATTTTAAAGCTCATGATGCAAGAAGAGGTACAGATTTCTGTAAAACTTTCCCTGAACTAGAAGAATTTTATCATTTTACACAAGCAATAACAATATAATGAGGTTACATAAAGACTACACTTATTTATTTCATGACATCGATAGACATGGGGTAAGACAGAATCACACACATCAAATGTTAGTAAATGACTTTACAGCATTGATTAGATTTAAACCAGATCTTGATAACATATATGAACTTTTAGAAGATCGTAAAGATGATCCGTTTTACAATACTACTGTATACGTTAAACAGTGTATTTTTGGTAAAAACGGTAAACACTGTGGATTATTTTTGACTACGTTTATAGATGAAACTAATTTAGTAAAACATCACTTAGAGTACGAATGGTGGGAAAATCCTAACTGGGATGAAGACCCAGATCCATCTAAAGATAGAGTAGCTAAAGCATCTTTGATGGTAGAACCTGAATTTGACGGTACCTATAATGTAATTATTAAAAAATATAATAATGAAGTAACTATTGATATACCGGGGATTGGTACTAATTCATGTGCAGTAAACGGTATGATTGATTATACAAAAGCGCTTATGTGGTGCGGTACTGCTACTGGTTTACCAAACGAAGACGGTGAAACGCCACAGGTATTTCAATGTGTTTACACAGGAGATATTAGTTTACTCCATATTCAAGAAGCTAGTATGCCTGAAAATAACATTAAATTAGCGTTCAACGATTACGAACAGTTTAAAGATAATGGTTTTGATACTAAGGGAGATGCAATCTATATATCAACAAATTTCGAAGAAACAACCCCACTTAAAGCAAGAGACTACTCAGGTAACGGAATGCATTTATTAAAATACGACTACAGATGGATAAGTTAAAAATACTTTTAGCAGAAGGAGATAGCTGGACTGCGGGGGATATTATTGACCCAAGAATAACTGAAGACTTAGCTGGTAATGTTAACGCAAAAATTAATGATAATTATAGATTACCTAAAGTATGGCCTCATAAGCTAGCTACTAAATTAGGTATAAAATCGATGAATACAGCTGTTGCAGGGTCATCTAACGACGGTATTGTAAGAAGAGTAATTGATAACGTACTTAACTTACTTAAAAAATATGAACCGCAAGAAATTAAAGTAGTAATAGGTTTAACTTCACCTGAAAGAAAAGACTTTTACCATAAGAAAGATAATGATTACGGATGGGATGTTCTTTACCCTTTAGATTCTTCTGAATTATCCGAAGAAAGAGCTCTATTTAAAAAAGTTTATTCATCTATATACTGGAACAAAGAAGAGTATATCTCGAGATATCTACAATCAGTCTTTCTTATTCATCACTTTTTACAATATAAAGGTATTGAACATACATTTTTTAATGCTTTCTACCAAGATAATGATGGCAAATTTGGATTTGATTTTAATAGTAGTATAGAGTTATTAGAAGCTTCGATGTCTAGAAATTACCTTAAGCATCTCAATATTTACAACCTAATTGGTGTATATAGAGAAATAGTTGAAGATTATTTCTGTTTAACAAGTTTTAAAGGTTATTTAGATAAGTTTGGCAAAAATCACTGTTTTGATGGTATGCACCCTAACGAACTTGGTCATGATATCTGGTCAGAATACCTTTACCAATACTTTACTAAAAGAAAAGCTCCTGCATTGCATGATGCCATTAATTTAGCTAGATTAGATAAACCTTCAGAAGCTATTTTGTACCACTACAAAGATGTACCGGAAATAAATGATATTGATGCAAACGGACATTTAATGGTCAGGCCTATATTTTCTCAAACTAATATAGATAGACTAATGAAGCTATCTAATGGAGATCTGGCAAAACATGATAAGGGTTATTTTACATACCATACTATGATTCATCACGATACTCCGCTTGTTGCAACGTGTTTACATAAACTACCTGAAAAAGTATTGGAAGGTCTACGTGCTGGAAATTGTAAATTAATATTAGATGATAGTTTAGAGGGTAAACCTATATTCGAATTTTTATCTGAACTTTATAAAAACACAGATGTATTAGGACTTAAAAGAAATAAAATAGTATACGTAACTAATAATTTATTTGCTGAAAGAGATTTTAATACTTTTAAAACCGATAATCCTAATTACACAGAACATATAGACGTTATATCATACCTATACAATGTTGTTGATGTAAAAAGACTCAAAAACCCTAAGACAGGTTTAGAATATAAAGATGCATATTTACCAAAGTTTGTTGATATAGATGAAGAGATAAAATATAAAACAGAAAATTTAAATACTACTGTACCATTTTTAAAAGTAAACAGAACCGGTAGACCTGAAAGAAATCTTTTTATGTTGTATGTTAATGAACATAACCTATACCATAAATTTAAAATTAGCTTTCCAAAGTATAATAATGAGTTCTACAGTCATGAAGTGAAAGAATTATTTCCTTCTTTAGTAACAGACGAAAATATAGAATCCCTAAAAGAAAAAATACCTTTCGATATAGACGAATCAGATATACATAATCACGGTGAACCAGGAGGAGGAAAAGGATTCTTTAATGCTGACTTACCATTCAAACCTATTCATTACAGAAATACTTTTATAAGCGTTGTATTCTGTGCTTTCCCAATGGATAAAGCTTGTCATTTACATAGCTCTACTTTTAACCCTATGTACTGCGGTCACCCGGTAATTCAATTTGGTCCAAAAGGACATTTAAAAGAACTTCGTAAGAGAGGTTTCAAAACTTTTGGCAAATGGTGGGACGAAAGTTACGATGATATTGAAGATGACTGGTTAAGATTTGAATATGTCTGTAAGATAGTTCACAGATTATCTACTAAAACTAAGGAAGAGTTTTTAAATATGTATATTGATATGAAAGATGTACTTCAACACAATTCCAATTTTATTTTTAATTACGATACACATAATAATTTAACTAATAAGGTACTTTATAACGATGAAATATTCTCTTCCAATTAAAAACGGTAGGTGTACATTAATATCTAAAAAACCTTTAGACATCGAAGTACCTAGTAATATAGACAGGTACGAAGGTAGTATAGAAACTGTAGTACATAACATAAATAAGTTTCAATTTAAATCAGACCAACTGTATAATGCACATATAATAATAACCGCAGATACTATTGACCCATTTACGTTATCTTCTATTATTAAACGTCTACCTAAATTTAAATTTGATCATAAACAAGTATACGTAGACGATATAAAACACCACGGTGAATACCTTAAGAATAAAATTAACTCTGATTTTTTTATTTGTGATTCTTATATGCTCCCTATAATTGGATATCAAAATAGAGCAGATGCTACTGTATACGGTAATATACTTAATCATAGAGCTAGATTAGTAAGAATGATAGATTTTGATCAAACGTTTTTAAAACCAGTATTATGAGAATAGCTGTATGCTTAAGTGGTCAACTGAGACAATGGGAAATGGGAGTAGAAAACCAAAAATGGTTTTGGACTACAGCCAATAAAGAACACGTTCAGATAGATTATTTTGCACATACCTGGACTTATAGTTGGGATAGACCAGGAGTTTCACAAGAATATGAACGACGAACAGTAACACAAAAAGAATTAGACTCTTTTAAAGTCAGATACGACCTTAAAGGATTGTCTGTAGATTCTAGAGAACAACATTTGTTTAGAGGAAACGATCATTGGAGTTCTTTATTTTATAGTTTTGCTAAATCTTTAGAATTAAAAAGAGATTACGAAATAGAAAATAACTTTATATACGACATAGTAGTTAAATCTAGACCGGATATTTTATTTCATCCAAGTAAGACTTTCAAAGTTCCTTATTTAGAAAATAATGTTATACATTCATCTCACGGTGGAGTAATGGGTTTAGAATACCATATGTACAATGTTAATGATATTTTATTTCTCAGTAATTCTTTTTCTATGGACTTGCTTTCTAATTTGTATTTCTACAGGCAAGAAGGTATTGAAGACTATAATATATACAATAAAAAAAATATACACGTAATGGGACCAGGTACTCTAATGCATGAGTACTTTCGTGATTTCGGTATTACACCGTATTTCGGTACAGCACCTCCATGTATACTACTTAAAGAAGGTTGTCCGCAAGACTTAGACTTATTTGTTCCTGATGAGTTTGAAATAATGACAAAATACTGGCAAGACTGGTACACTAAATGAAAAGTATAGGTTTTTTTGCCTGCTCTAATGGGTATGGCCACTACAAACGTATATCGGAAATAGCATCATTACTATCTAATGATTTCGATATTACAATATATGCTAGTTATTTCCAAATAAAAAAACTTGGACAGGTAGAAAACTGTAAGCATGTAGAGCTTAAACTAGATAACATCAGATGGGATAAAACTATAAGCGAATCTAATATTAACTTTGGAAAATATATTAAAGGTATAGAAGAATATAAAGATCTTTTAATAAAACATGATCACATAGTATCAGATAATATAGTTGGAGTATTAGAACACAGACCTGACGCTATTCTTTTAGGTTCGTTCCTATGGAAAGATGTTTATAAAGCTAAATTTGGATCTAATGTATTATATGATTACGATTCTAATCTATTAGAAAAACATAATCCTCTGTTAATTACAAATAAGTATGCAGAGACTGGTGGAGTAGTACTATATGATAATAAAGTTCAATTCGGATTTGGATGCAAAGCTTCTAGCTATACTGAATTTAAAGTTGATAAAGTACTAACAGTAGAACCTAGCCTTAATTATTTAAATTCATATGCAAATTTTTTTAAAGGTCTTAATGTAAATGCAACTAAAGATTTCAGCTTAACGAAAAATATAGTTATAATGAGCCGACCAGGACTCGGTATTATTACTCATTGTGTTGAACACCATATTCCATTAATAGCTTTATATGATAATAGAGATTCAATAGAGATAGTAAAATTAGCTAAAAAAGTACAACAGCTTAATATAGGATTTCATCAAAATGTTAAATCAAATTTTGACTATTCTAAGTTTAGTATTTATAAGGACAACTCTATTTATAGATATAACCACTTTGAAAAAGACGGTTACGTAAAGATTGCAGGTTATTTAAAATCAAAGTTATGAGTAAACCCAACTACTATTTCAGTACTTTTAGTGATTTGAAGCCGTTTGATATTTTATCAAATGATGAAGTAGTCAACAGGTATACAAAAACTGAAGAACTACTACATAAAACTGATGATTTAAGTACTAACAATAAAGGTAAATCTGGACCTGTGTATGATCCTACAGTAGAAATACATAAACCAATACACTTTATGTATACTCCTAAAGGAATACCAATAGAAAGTCAGGGAGTGAAGTCCGATATTACAAGTATGAAGCTTTATAACTACGGTAAAAAATGGACACATTGGATCTATTTAACTATACCTAAAGAGTTTATTCTACAGAATCAAAGACATACAGTTGATAACCATGTAGAACCTTTAGTCAAGATATTTAGACAGTTTATGCAGGAATGTATTGATAAAAACCTTAGTGACAACAAATGCTATGAACTACAATTAAAGTATGATGAAAAATACCCAGAAGACTACCCTTTAAATACCCACAGACTTATGAGACCTGGATGGAGGTTCGATAATAAAGTATCTCAATTTATTTCAGTAAGAAAATCTGGTATATTTTTTCCAATAGCTTACCCTAACCATGAAGATAGTGTTATTTTTTTTAGAGGTACGCATAGAGCTCTTGTATTTGCAACTCTAGGTTATGATGTACCTATATTTATACAGCACCCTAAATTAGAAGGAAAAAATGATTTAAAATTTGAACTTACAACTGATGTTCCTTCTTTTAGTAGTAAGTCGCATAAAATAGTAATAGATTTAAAAAATAAAGAACTTAAATATGAGTAAAAGTTTAGCAGTTTTAATTCATGCAAGACAGAAAAGCACTAGATGTCCTAATAAACATCTCAGATCTATTAATGATACAGGAGAAAATATTCTTGATGTAGCTTTAAGGAATGTTAGAGATTTAAATAATGTAGAAGAAAAATACTTAGCAGCAGCAGAAGATGAAATAATGGACAGGTATATACCCGGTGTGCAAATCCTCCACAGAGAATATGCTTCAGTAGCTCCCGGTAATGCTCACCACTCGATAATGTACAAACACTTGGAAAAAGTAGAATCTGATTACATATGTAACTACAACCCATGTCAACCTTTTTTAGATATAAAAAAACTACAGACAGTAATCGATTGGTTTAAAGAATGTAAATATGACAGTGCCATTACAGTCGCTAGAGAAAGAAACTTTTTTTGGAATGACGACCTTACTCCTGCTAATTTCTCAGCAAACGACAGACTCTCAACAACTTCAGGTCCAAGTCTCATTAAAGCCACTCATTCTCTAGTATTCTATAAAAAAGAGTATATGCTTAATAATTGGGAACTATTTTCCAACACAACTGAAGACCCATACCCCTACCTTATTGATTGGCCAGAAGAAGAATTAATAGACGTAGACACAGAATTAGATTTTAAACTAGTAGAAAAAATATATGAAGTACGTAATAGACATTGATGACACTATCTGCAAAGAAGAAGGACCTGTAATAGGTAGAAAACCTTTCGAAGATAGAATAGCAAAGGTTAATAAAATGTATGACGAAGGTCACACTATAATATATTATACAGCTAGAGGAAATAAAAGCGGAAGAGGAGAAACTTACTATAGACCTATTACTGAAGCTCAGCTAGAAAGCTGGGGGTGTAAATACCATCACCTCTACTTTAAACCTTTTGACGCAGATATATTTATAGATGACAGAGGAGTACATCCAAACGATTTTTTTAAAGATGACAGAACATAAAAGTACAGGTGTTAATTTTTGGAAGCCTTTTTTTAACGATCTTAAACCTTTTGATACATTAGACATAGAAGATGTATTAAAAAGATATAAAGATACTATAAGTTCTTTTGATGAATGTAAAGTACAAGAACAGAATGGTCATTATTTTTTAAGAGTAACAGAAGATCAATTAACAGATCCTAGAGTAAAAAAATTACATACTATATTTAATCATAAAAATACTAATATTAATGATTTACAGATAATAAAATTTGAAGCTTACGGAAAAAGAGTATTTAAACAAGATTATGATCCAAACTATATAAAAAGAGACATGCCTAATTTTCAGTTGAGAGACGGCAAAGTAACACCTGGATTCGGTACATGGAACTGGAAAGAATATTTCCAAAGAGTAGACAAAGGCACTACATCTAGAGAAAATATTTACCTAGAAATACCTTATAAAATTATAGAAGATAATTTAGCGTTGTTAGGAGGTACTGATGTGAGTATTATAAAAGAATTTATTAATGAAATTGAAGACTGGAATAATATAGAATACATAAACGAAACTATAAAAAAGTATGATACAATATGGAAAGATTGGAACTTTGAGTTTCCAATTTTATCTTACATATCCGTTAAAAGAGACGGACTACTATTTCCTATATTAGGTGCAACATCAGCTAATTCTTTTCCAGGTAATGGTTTACATAGATTTGCAATGACAGCTTTAGCAAAATCAGATGTACCTTTTATTTTACCTAAAAGTAAGAAGAGTAGATACTATATTAGAACTAAATTTAAAGACTATAAAAAGATAGATAATGAAAATACTTATTTACTGTTAGATGTAAATACAAAAAAGAAAGAAATAACTTTTTATTTATCTTCTGAAGATATTATTAAAAAGTGTTTAGGAAAATATGAATTATTTTGAGTTTATAAAACATAACGATAAGTCAATAGAAGAGCTTAGAGAATATTTTCAAGTAAACTTTTCTGATTATTATGACTTATGGCGTAAAGGATACTGGAATAGTAAATTTACCGGTGTTGGTATGGCTGTAGCTTTATATTTAACAGGATATATTCATAGCAAGAGACCTAAATATATAGTAGAGTATGGTAGCGGAGTTACTACACTACTTATGAGCACAATTTTAAAAGATCTAAACTATGGGGGTAATCTTATTTCGTTTGAAGATAATAAAAAGTACTACGAAATAGGAAAAAATTCAGGCTTCTATAAAAATAGCAACGTATATTTAGTAGATGTTAAAATTAACGATGACCAGACATGTTACTATGATCACGATATGAGTTTAATTAATGGAGTAGACTTTGTTTTAGATGATGGACCTGATATTGCTAAATACAATTGTAATGCATCTACTAATATGGTTAAGATAAAAGAACATTTTAATACTGATTTTAGTTTTTTGATAGACGGAAGAATCCAACAACAAAGGTACTATAAATCTTTATTTGGAGATAAAGTTCAAAGTGATTGGATTGGTATAGATAAAACTAAAGAATTTAAAAGAGAAGACGGGTATAAATGTGGAATAGGAACAATATGAAAAACTTATATATTAACGGATGTAGTTTTACAGCAGGAGATAACCTGAAAGACGAAGAAACTTGGCCATACAAATTATCTAAGCTTTCTAATACTAGGTTATATGACAATTCTGCGAACGGTCAATCAATGGGATCTATATTCCAGAATACTATCAACCATTTAAATAGACTGAGCAACACCGATACAGCTGTAGTTATTGGATTAACTTGGCCTCACAGGCATTACTTTACCTACAAAGGGTTTAATATCAACGTAACAAATGCTGATTTTCCAAAACCTAGATTAACATCAAAATTAAATAACTGGAGAAGATTGACTTCATCTAATTATATTGATAAAAGTACAGAAGAATGCAAAATAAAATTTGATGAAATAAATATTGATAGAGATAAACATATAGAACCAATTTATTTAGCAAAAAGAGAGTATATAAAAGCTTTGATTACCCATAATAAAGATTACTTAAAAGATCTGTTTAATCTATATTCAACTCAAATTATTAGCTTACAAAGTTATTTAGAATATAAAAAATTTAATTATTGTTTAGTAGGATTTGATAGTAATTCTAGTCATATAAAAAAACTAGTAAACTTAAATAGTATGGACTACTCAAAGATTTTATATTTTGAACAAACTGAAAACGAAACAAGCCACCCAACAGCGGAGGATTGTGATAGAATATCTAAAAAAATATATGAAACAATTTTTTAACATAGTACTGCCTATGGCAGGAAGAGGATCGAGATTTAGAAAGAAAGGGTATAAAGACTCTAAACCATTTATTGATGTAGAAGGTAAGCCAATGATTCGTAGAGTTATTGAAAACCTTAATATAGAGTTTGATAAAAACTTTAAGTTTATTATCTTATGTCAAAAAGCTGATTATCAACAATATGATTTTCGCATATTCAACGAAATAATAGGACATGATAATATTGAAATCATTAAATTAAACAACATATCTGAAGGAGCAGCTTGTACCTTACTTACTGCTAAGGAACATATCAATAACCGAGTACCTCTACTAAGTTTTAACTCAGATCAAATGATAGACTATAATCCCGATGAAACCTTTAGTAGATTAAGTCTACATGATGGAGGTATGCCATGCTTCAAAGGTAATGGACCTAAATGGAGTTATGCCAAAACAGATGAAGAAGGGTATGTCACTGAAGTAGCTGAAAAAAAACAAATTTCTAATGATGCTACTGCTGGGTACTACTACTGGAATAGGGGGTCTGATTTTGTAAAGTATGCTGAACAGATGATAGAAGCAAACGATAGACTTAATAATGAATTTTATGTAGCTCCAGTTTATAATTACGCTATTAGAGACGGTAGACGTATAGTAATCACTCAAGTTGATAATATATACCAAATGGGGACACCGGAAGATTTACAATACTACTTACATGGGAGATAAGAAAACTATACCTGTACTACTATACGGCCAGATTAGAGGAATCATTGCCTTTGATAGATTTCATAAAGACTATCTAAATAGTAAAAAATATAACTATGAATTTTATTTAGGTGGATGGAACTCTCATATTGAGAATCAAATAAAACTTCCATTTAAAAATAAAATACTAGTCAACGAAAAAGAACTTCGTGATGAATTTAAAGACCTTACCTTACCGAGAATTAAAAATAAAGGTATACTAGACCTTACAGCAGCACGTATATCGTACCATTATAAAAATCTTAAACAGGTTACTAAAGATCGTTTGAGTAAAGCAGAATTTTGTATAGTTTGTCGTGCTGATTATTTTTTAAATTTTTCTGATGTTGAAAAACATTTAGACGAGCTATTCAAATCCGATATAAACTTACTAGAGTTACCATTTATTAGCTTAAAAGACGGTCTTGCAGTAGATATGTATTTTCAAGCTCCAAACGACGGATTTTTTATAAGTAACCTTAAAGGCCTTAATTTAATGTTTGAAATGTACGATAATGTATTTCATAAAAAAGAATTAGAAGATATTAAAATAGATCCAATAGTCGGTCCTCATCAAACTATGGCCAATTATATTATTAAAAAGAATATTAAAGTGATTACAAATAAAATAAACGTTTTAATAAACACACCATTAGCAAGAAGATAACGATGACTGAAAATAAAGATACATTCTTAGAGCATAGGAAGAATCAAGAGAAATTACACTTTGAAAATGTAGACTCTTTTAATCCTTTGAGCTCATTGCTAACAGTAGAGGTAAATACCACTGAACTGTGTAATAGAACGTGTGTATTTTGCCCTAGACATGATAGAAGTGTCTACCCTAATAGAAATCTTAACATGTCTATAGCAACAGCTAATGCTATAGCGGATAATTTAAGCATAGATAACTTTAAAGGAAAAATATCATACAGTGGCTTTAGCGAAAACTTACTTAATAAGAATTTTGCTGAAATTATAAAAGTACTGAAAGATAAACTACCCGAAACTACAGCAGAGTGTAACACTAACGGTGATAGATTAACACCTCAATACGCAAAAGAGTTATTCGACTCAGGATTAGACTTGCTTTATATAAATTTATACGATGGTATCGATCAAATTGAAAAGTTTGACGTCATTATGAAAGATATTGACAAATCTAGATATAAATACAGAGCTCATTACTCACAAGCTGATTATGGATTGAATATTAATAATAGAGGAGGTTCAATTACCTGGTTAGGTTTAGATGAAGAGTCAGTTGACAAGTTAAAAGGTCAACCTTGCCATTATCCTTTTTATAAAATGTTTGTTGATTGGGATGGAGAGGTAATTTTCTGTGCTAATGATTGGCAAAAAGAAAGAAAAGTCGGCAACTTAGCTAAACATAGATTAAGGGATGTATGGTTAGGAGAGGAACTTAACGTAATTCGTAAAAGACTTATAAAAGGTGACCGTTCTGAAAGCCCATGTAATAAATGTACCGTAAATGGGCAATTATTCGGTAAACCAAGTTTTGAAATATTAAAATCTAATTTATGAAAATTTCAATAACAAATAGTCATAGAGGTTTAGGGTTAGAAATAGCTAAACGGTTTAATAACGTAGTAGATGGATTTGATGAAACTAGTGATATATTTATTAATAACAGACATAATAGTTTTAATCAAACTGAACTACTTATGACAGTATTCGATAAATGGAAAGACACTGATAAAACAATAGTAAACATTATCAGTAGAAGTAAGTATCCTAATATATCGAAAGGTTATTTATATTCTGCTTCTAAAGCAGCATTAAGTCACTTATCAAATAATTTAAGATTAAATAGTGATAAAAAATGCAGAATAATAGATATTAACCCAGGGTTATTAGAGTCAGACTTACCTTCTTTAAAATACAGAGAAGTAGTTGATGCTATTGAATATTGTATTTATCTTCCACCTCATATTGAGGTAGGAGAATTATCTATATGGCATAAAACACCGTATAATCAAATATCAAAAATGAAAGATGAAAGAAAGTCTTAAAATATTTATAGGATACGATTCTAGACAAGATAAAGATCCACTAGGAAAAGGCATTGTAAACCCTCCTTACGAAGTATGTAAAGCTTCAATAAGAAATTTCAATACTAGAGTACAAATAATTCCTTTAAAATTAGATGAACTTATTGAAATAGGAATTTACGATAGAGATAAAGATCCTTTAGCTTCTACTGAGTTTACTTATTCTAGGTTTTTAGTTCCCTATCTTAGTAACTATAGAGGAATATCATTATTTTGTGATTCAGATTTTTTATGGCAAACTGATATTACTGACGTGTTAAAGTACTTTGATACTAAACATTCTGTTATGTGCTGTAAACATGAATACACACCAACCAATAATACTAAAATGGACGGACTTAAACAGACTGTATATCCTAGAAAAAATTGGTCAAGCTTAATGTTATTTAATTGTTCAGATAGTCACTGTAAAGAATTAACCCCTGAAGTTATCAATAATGAATCTCCAAAATTTTTACACCGTATGCTTTGGACTGATGATGACAAAATAGGAAATATACCATTAGAATATAATTGGCTAGAAGGAGATTATAACGGAGACACTCAACCTAAAGCAATTCATTACACTAATGGAGGACCTTGGCACAGTACCTGGGACGGTGATTATAGAGCTAATTGGGAAAATACATACAGTACATTATGATAAAGTGGTGGAAAAAAGGATATTTTGATGACTTAAAACCTTTCGATATATACCCTATAGAAAATTTTTTAGATAGATATAAAGGAGCTATAAGCACCTTTGACGGATACGATCAAATGGAATCTGAAGGCAGATACTTCTTAGGTATTGACTCAGATAACCTTAATGACCCTGAAGTAAAGCATTTTAATAATAAGTATAATAACATTAACTGTTCTATTCCACAAAGTCCTGAACATAAAATTTGTTTTGTATATAGTCAAGCTAGAAATTTTAATAGACCTGAATACCATGTAAAAGAAAATATTAAATTTAAAGGAGGTACAACAAACTATAACGGTAGAGATGGTCAAATCCGGACAGGATGGTCATCTCCTAAAATTGAAAACATACATATCAACCCAGTCAGAAAAGGACAATTGACAGGAGATTGGATATACTTAGAATTACCTTATGAATTATTTTATAGAAATACAATTAAGACTGGGAACGGAGCATCTATAACACTAGCGAAAAAGTTTGTTAAAGAAGTAGAAACTACTATTGGGTGGGATGATATTGAAAAAATTAAAAATGTAATAACTAAATACGATAAAATAGACCCTGACTGGAGTCACGATTTTCCTATTAATGGATACTTTCAACTTAAAAAAGATGGGTTACTATTCCCTGGTGTTTGGGACAAATACAACCTCATATGCGGTCATTCATATCATAGAATGATAATGACAAGTTTTAACAAAATAAATTTTCCGTATATTCTTCCTGTTCCTAAAGGTTTTGACGGGTTATGGTATGCGTGTTCAAAATATGATTCATTTACATTTAATAAGGAAGATTATTACTTAGGGGTACAAATAGATACTAATAATAAAAATATTGAGTATACATTTACTAAAAATAAAAATTGGGCGAAACAAAAAAATACTAATAGGCTGAAAAATATATGAAACCAATAACATATGCTTACTTAGAAACTACTAACTACTGTAACTTACAGTGTTCCTTTTGTAACAGAGATGAGGTTATAGGAGCATTACAGCATATGCCGTTATCAAAATTTAAAAAGATGTTAGACGGGCTTAAACACCACCCTATAAAAGAAGCTAAGCTTATGGGAATGGGTGAACCAATGCTGCATCCTCAATTTGACGAAGTATGTAAAACCTTTAAAGAGTACTTTCCGGAAGCCTTTCTTATAGTTGCTACTAATTGTCAATATAATATAGGTGAAGGTAGACCACTAAGAAAGCGATTTAAAAACGCATTGCAATATATTGATTTACTTTACTTTTCAATTGATGGTTATGATAAAAGTTATGAAAGGGACCGTTCTCCTGCAAAATGGAGTAGATTACTGTCATTTTTAGGTGACTTTAAAGAAATAGATAGAAAAGAATGTAGAGTAACCTGTAATTATGTTGTAAATCCTGAAAACGTAACTGATATTCAGAGAGTAAGCGATGAAATTGTAGACGGTTACGGTTTAGAAGAATTACGTTTAAATATTGCACAGGATTGGAGTGAAGATAGAACACTTTCTGGGGGATATACTGCGGATCAAATTGAATACCTTAAAAAAAATTGGAAAGACAATATTAAAGGTAAAAGTGAATGGGATTTCCCTGATTGTTTTTGGGTTAAAGAAGGAATATACACAACAGTAGAAGGTCATGTTAAAATGTGCTGTCTAAACACAGGTGCTAAACCTTTTGGTAACTTATTTGAACAGACTATAGAAGAGATAAGAGACACTAAAGACTATAACGCAGTAAGAACAGGGTGTAACACAAATAATCCAACCAGCCATTGCGCTACCTGCTCATATAAAGAATTAGCTCCAATGTTAAAATTAATAAAAAATTGAAAAAAGCAAAAATAGCAATTTTACTTCATGGGATGCTTAGATCCTGGAAAGAATGTAGTACTTGTTTTTCTTATATAGATACATTGTACGAAGATGTAGAGTTTGATTTTTATTTAGCAACATGGGAAGATACTAATAGAGTACCTGTAAATAAAGGACAGCATGAAAATTTTTCAGACAATAAATTTTTAAAGTTGAAAAAATATAAATTTTATACTGAAAAAGAAATGATTGACAATATGGCTGTTTCTCCTAAAAATCATTTCAAAAAAGATTTAGATAATAAAAGATTTACCGCTCCATATAGTTTTCTTAAGCAAAAAGTAGTCGAACTAGCTAGTTCAAGTAAAATTGAATACGATGCTTGTATTTTAACTAGAACCGATGTCTTTATTTTTAGAGAACTACTTGACTCAGTAAGAATATCTGCTCTTTACGATTACGATAGAGTTCACTCAATTCCTGATGAAACAAAACACTGGTTATATTATCAATTAGGAGATAACATAGTTTATAATTCCACAGGTACACGTTATGAGAATACGTCTCTATTTGTTCCTAGAGATTTACTTTGGTTCGGTAGTCAAAAAGCTATATTTGAACATAGATCTTTTTTTGATGATAGTTATAAATTTTGTAAACTTTCACCGCAGGGTATTCATGGATATAATGCTAGTTGGTTACATTTCAAAAAACTTTATAACTGTAAAACTAGTGTAAGGGACTGTGTTATAGTAAGAGCAACAGAAATAGAAAAAAAAGAGGGGGTACCTGATAAATTACAGTTAATGCAAACAATAGAAAAATACGGGAAAAATATCTATGACACACCTCTTGAGATATTACAGCAAAAAATGTGGACTTAAAATGAAAAAACATCTCAAAAACATATACAGAAAAAATAATCAAGAGGATAAAACCAAATTTAAATATATTCTAACTCAGAATGAAAGAAATTACCCTATTGCACATGAGTTACTAGATGAATTTTTTAACTCACTAACACAGACAGACCTTACTTTTTACCCTAATACAGAAATTCTAAAATCTAAAATATGTGATTACCATAACATAGAAAAAGAAAATTTACTTTTAACTCCTGGTTCTACATTTTCTATCAAGACAATTTTTGAAACATTCGATGTCAAAGGTAATAACGTTATTACTTCAGATTATAATTTTCCTATGTATCAAGTATATAGTGAACTGTACGAAGTTGAACTAAGAAAAGCTAAGTATAGGAGTATGAAACTTGATATTCAAGACCTACTTTACCTTATAGACGGAAATACAAAGTTTATTATTTTAGCTAATCCAAACTCACCATTAGGTGATTTATATACAGAAGAAGAAATAAAAATACTTCTCAACACAGGTATACCAGTAGTTATAGATGAAGCGTACATAGAATTCACCGGTCAAGATAGCTGTATGCACTTGATACAAAGCTATCCAAACTTAATAGTTACTAAAACATTTTCTAAAGCTTATGGAGCTGCTGGATGTAGAGTAGGGTTCATGGTTAGCAGTAAAGAGAAAATGGAATATTTTTCCAAATTTAGAGCTATGTACGAAATTAATGGTATTGGAGCAAAGTATACTGAGTTTATATTAGATAATATTCAAGACTATAATAGCTATATTAATAAAACATTTAAAAATAAAAAAATAGCAATAAAACAACTAAAAAAAGCAGGTCACACAATAATTGATACCGATGCCAGTTGGTTTTTCTTAAAAAGATGGGATAAAGAAGATAATCTAAAAAAATTCAACAAAATGGGTATGACTTTTAGAACCTTAATTCTGCCAGACGGTATAGAGTATATTAAATTTAATTACGATTTAAAGTTACATTATGATCACAACAACCCATTCGAGTAAAAATATATTGGATACAGTACTTAAGTCTACTGATGTATACCACTGTAATAATTTCGAACCTTCTTGGGCTCTTACTGCATACGGAAGAGACTATAAGTTACTACTTAATAGTAAGAGGTTTGAACACCTATATTCAACTAACGGATTTGTAAGTAGCATAAACCATTACTGTACTGAACCTAGTAGAGTGATGGAGTTTATTACATATAATGATCAACCCTCAACCTTAAGACATAGGATAAACATGATCGATACTTTAATTAGTAATGATATGAAAACAAACCTTCCAACTCATATTAGTATAGCACCTAAATTTCAAGGAGAAGAAGTAGACATACAGGATTTATTTTATAATCCTACAAAATATAAGATGGTTGTGCACCCCGGGTTTACTAGAATGAATGGAGCTATTTTTCTTAATACTCCTCTACGAAATGTTCTAATATATGTTAATAAGTCACATAACGTACAATTTGCAAAACATCCTTCACTACAGAAAATAAATTCTAATGAAGAACTATTTAAGTTCTATAAACCCTTTACTGATAAAGATAGCTACAGGATAGACTTCTTCGTACCTAATAAAAACCCAGAAAATGATAAATGGACAATCGAAGGAACGAAGTATCACGAAGGTACTAAGACTCCTGTGCTAAAATGCAATAAGATATCAATAGAGCCATATAGCTCAGAAGCTGAAGACTCTGTTCATCCGTCTGATAGATATGCCTACAGTACTTTTGATACTTTAAACTCTTACTGTAATACATTATTCAGCAATAAAATTAAAGTATACACTCCACAGGGTTCATTTGCTAATATACATAACTTGCTTGCTGATAATATAATAAAGTTCAGCACCGAATATTTAGGAAAACATAACACCATTTCAGGAAAAATTATACGCAGTAATGGCAATAGAGAACAATTCTTTGCTGTTGACGATATACATAGTTCAACAAACCTATCTGAGGAAAAGATAAGTTTCTATAAAAGATTTACTGAACCCTTAAAAGATTTTCATAGAAGACGTAAAGAAGAAGACTTACCTCACCCTTTCATGAATCACCGGGTACCTGATTACATTAAAGACAGTACAGAACTAGAACTAAAAGAAGAAGAATTAATAAAGGATAAAAAGTTTCTTAAGACATTAGTAGAAAAAAATAAATTTAAAGGAATATTAGTTATTTTTTCTAGAGAGTTTATAGAAGAAAAAACTGACAGAACTTTTTCTGAAATACTAATGTGCATGAGTCCAACATCAGCAGTTACTAGAAAAGCAAACAATAGTGTAGCACTAATTAACTGTAATCACGAGTTTTGGTCTACCGGTGCTAACTATACTGATAAAGTTATACCAAAAAGTTTTTTTAATATATGAAAACCATAGGATTTTTAACACCATATAATCACTTACCAGAATTCAGTAAATATGTTAAGAGCAATTTTAAATGTATTAATATGGTTGGCTTACCAAAAGATAAGCTGAATATTTTTAAAAGTGTAGATTATTTATTTGCTGCTCCAAATTATCTTAAATATATTATAGAGCAAAAAGATATAGAAGGAACAAACATAAAAGGAATAATAACTCCTTCTACTGGAGACAATCATATAAACGTCTCTATACCGGTTATTAGTATTAAGAATGATAGTATATTAAAAGAAATATACTCTACCGCAGAGCATAATTTATACTTGTGTCTGGCTCTAACTAGACAAATTGGGGATATAGTTGAACTTAAAGAAAAAACTTTAGGTATACTAGGATACAGTAGATTAGGAAAAATTCTAGAAAAAATTACTAAGCCGTTATTCAAAAAAATAGTAAAAGCGGATATTAATTTTATTGATGATGATTTCTTTTCTGATTCTGATTTTCTTTCTATCAATATAGACTATAAAAAGTCTAATATAGATTATATAAATGCAGAATTCGTTGGTAAATTCAGAAAAAATATCTATATTGTAAATACTAGTCGTGGAGAAGTAGTTAATGAAGTTGATATTATAAAGCAAATTCACGATGGTAAGGTACTTGGATATGCTACTGACGTTATTAAAGAAGAGCATACACCAGTGTATACTGTCCTAAAAGACAATAATGACAAAAGGTTACTAAAGACACCACATATTGGAGGAACAGCAATAGAAGCACAAGAGAAAGCTTATAGAAGAGTAATAGAGAAAGTATATGAAAATAATATCTGAGTTATGTCAAAATCACAACGGTGATAGAGATTTATTAGAAAGAATGGTTAAAAATGCTGCAGTATGTAGCGATATAGTTAAGATACAGTCCATAAAGGCTAATACATTTACTTACAGAAAGGAATATGAAGACTATAGACCATACGAACCAGAGTTTGTTAGGCTGAAAGGTTTAGAACTATCTAGAATAGATGAAGAGTTCTTTATTAATAAGTGTAAAGAGTACGGAGTAGAATCTATGACTACTATATTTGTACCTCAACACGCTCCAAGATTCAACGAACTAGGATACGATAACTTAAAACTATCAGGATACTCTATCCCTGCTTTTGACTACGGTAAAAAATTAAAGAGTTTTAATTTTAAGAGATTATTCTTTTCTACTTCCAGTTTAACCTTAGAAGAAATTAAACAAACTGTTAAGAATTTAACTGAGATGGGGATTGAATACTATATGTTACAATGTACGTGTGTTTACCCTACTCCTTTATCTAAACTTAACTTACAGAATATAAATTACTTTAGAAACGAATTAGGAATTAAAAACGTAGGGTTAAGTGACCATACTAATCCTCATGAAGATAATTTACTATCCTCAAAGTTAGCTATATTTGAAGGTATAGACGTAATAGAAAGACACTTTACAGTACTTAAGGTAGATGAAACTAGAGACGGTAAAGTTTCTGTTACTCCAAAAATGCTGTCTGAGATAAAAAGATTCAGCAACTTATCTAAAGAAGACCAATATAGTGAGCTTAATGAGTTTAACGAACAACAAATATTTAATCACGATTATTACAGAGGAAGATTTAAATGAGCAGTATAAAATTAATAGTATTCGATTTAGACGGAGTTTTAGTTGAAGCAAAAAATATACATTTTGATGCTCTCAATGAAGCTTTAACAAAAGTTAACCCTGGGTATAAAATAGGCTGGACAGAACACTTAAACAAGTACGATGGATTAAAGACATCCCAAAAATTAGAATTACTTACACAAGAAAAAGGATTACCATCAGAGATACATAATCAAGTATGGAAAACTAAACAAGAGTTAACTGTTCGTAAGTTATCTAACCTTAAACCTAATAGAGAGTTAGTAGCAACTATTAAACTTCTCTATAATGAAGGGTTTAAGTTAGCAGTATGTTCTAATTCTATAAGAAGAACCTGTTTAACAGTTTTAGCTAAGTTAGAACT
>Ga0233444_10000946_pt1 | contig 34763 bp, 17 predicted proteins | sample SI_124_October20_6_FD_182792 | JGI IMG/M metagenome (GOLD analysis project Ga0233444, IMG submission 182792) | Seawater microbial communities from Saanich Inlet, British Columbia, Canada - SI_124_October2016_10_MG | ecosystem: Environmental > Aquatic > Marine > Inlet | place: Canada: British... | reverse complement strand
AGATCTAAAACAGGCGGCGGGAAAAACTTTGCCCATAAGATTCAAGGCTAATGGCTAAAAAAATACAGATTGATATAGAAGTCAATGGCAAAATGCAGAAAGCTACTGTTTCTGCAAAAAAGCTAAAGCAACAGCTAGAGGGTGTTGATGCTGCGCAAGACAAAGTAAGTAAGTCCGCTCGTACTGCTGATCGAAATCTCAAAGGAGCTGCTCAGGCTTCTGCAAATTCTACCAAAAACTTTTCAAAAATGGCGCAAGGTATTGGGGGAACTTTAGTTCCTGCGTATGCAACTCTTGCTGCTAATCTATTTGCTGTAAGTGCCGCTTTTGAATTTTTAAAGAGAGCTTCTCAAGTATCAAGACTTGAAAAAGCTCAACAAAGTTTTGCTGCAAATACCGGTAAAGCTCTAGGCTTCATGACAGAAAAGCTTATAGATGCATCAAATGGAATGTTAAGTTTCCAAGAAGCTGCACAAGCGGCCGCAATCGGTACAGCAAAAGGTTTTAGCGGCGAACAGTTAAATTCTTTGGCAGTTGGTGCCCAAAAAGCAGCTCAAGCACTTGGAAGAGACTTTGGCGATGCTTTTGATCGTTTGATTCGAGGTGTCTCAAAAGCAGAACCAGAACTTCTTGATGAATTGGGTATTACTCTTCGCTTGGAAACAGCCACAAAAAATTATGCAAGTGCACTAGGTCTGCAAGCAGATAAGCTAACAGACGCACAAAGAAGCCAAGCAGTATTATTAGAAACTCAAAGACAGTTAGACGATCAATATTCAAATCAAGAAATTATTGCGGATCCTTTTATTAAGCTACAAAAAACTTTTACTGATATAGTAAAAACAATATCAGAAAAAGTTTTACCTCTTTTTTCGGCTTTTGCAGATATTTTAAATAGAAATGCAACACTGGCGATTGCTGCATTTGCTGCGTTTGCAATTTCAATTGTTCGAGCCATTGTACCTTTTGATAAATTTAGTGACAAGATAGATGAGTGGAAAGAGGGCCACCAAGCCGCAGTAGACCAAGCAAAAGGCGACTTAAAAGAGTATAGAAAAGCATTAGAGCGCACAAATGCTACCGCTGAAAAAATGCGAGAAAAAGGCGCTAGAGTAGCTCAAGCCGGGGCTAAACGTGCAATGGCTGGTGGAGCAACTAGTCCAATTCTTGCTCGTCTTGCTGCAGGGGGAGTAGGGGCTCTTAAAGGCCCAGATAAAGCAAATCTTGAAAAAGCATTACGTTCGGCAGAAGTTCAGTATGAAAAATCCGGTAAAATAACTAGGGGTATTTTTTCAGACGTTGGAATTGATATTGCTCGTCAAATTGGAAAAGGTTTTAAAGCTTCTCAAGCTGAATCTTTAAAAACTGAAAATCGTTTTAAAAGATTTTTCAAAACAATTACTCTTGAAGCAAAAATTGCCGGTGCAAATATTAATAAGTATGTTTCTGGAGGCCTACTGCGATTAGAGGGCCCTTTAAAAAAGATAGGGAAAGGTGTAAAACTTTTAGGACGAGGGATCTTTGCCGCATTTAGTGTTCAGACAATTATTGAAATTTTTCAAGAGTGGGTACTTGCTTTTGATAATATGATTAACTTTTTTGCGCGCGGCTTGGATTGGCTGGGAAGTAAAGTAGGGTTAACTTTAAATTTGGAACAAGCTTACCGCGGTGTCGATGATGAAGGTTCTGACCTACGGAAGACTGTTCAAGGGTGGGCACAAGCTATTCGAGATGCTCGTAATCAATCCGAAATTGTAAGAGACGTAACAAATGATATAGATGCTTTTCGAAGAAGTGTAGGGGCCATTGGCGAGGGTGCCAAAGGTTTTGATGCTGTAGATAGGTTAAATGCTCTCGCAACTTTAAATCTAGGAGAGACTATAGGTAAAATACAGCAAATAACAGATAAAGGAAAACAAGCTAAAGCAATCTCGGATGTTAGAGCGCAGTGGGCTGAGTTATCAGAAGCCCTCGGCAATCCTAAACTGGCAGCAATTTTAGAAGATAATAATATTAGCTTTGAAAAACAAGCAGAAAAAATTAAAGCATTAGGGTTAGCTGCAGGAGGCACTGCTGCCGATAATCAAGCTTTTACAGATCGACTCACTCAGCAAAATCAAGTACTAAATGAAGGTAGCATTGAAAATATGGTTGCCTATATTCGAGAAATGCAGACATCTGCTAATGCAATCAAAGAAACTTCAAGTGCTACTGGAGAGCTTATAGATCGTCAACAAGATGTTGATAAGCTATTTGGCGGCTCCCAGAAAATTTTAGAAGTTTATGCAGAACTTCGTAGCCAAACAGAAGCACTTCGTGATGCAGAACAAGAGGTTGCAATAGCTCGAGAACGTGCAAAAACTCTTGACCCTTTAACTCAAGAAAGAGCAAATATCGCACTAAAAATAGCAGATCAAGAAAACAACTTAGCAAAAGCAGTAAGAGATCAATTAGATACTAGAACTGTACTTGAAAATTTAGAAAGAGAGGGGTCGCAAGCAGACGAAAAAGCTTTACAAACCGCAAGAGATAACAATGCGCAAGCAGAAAATGCAGTCGCTCTAGCGCGCGTACGTTTAGCAACTGTAAATGAGCTTGCGGATCGCGAGTTAAAAATTAATGATCTTAAAAAAGAAAAGCAAGGACTAACCTTAGAGCAGCAAAGACTTAACTTAATTCAGCAACTCGTTTCTTTAGAAGAAAAGAAAATGGGCTATGTAAAAGAGCAAGCCGCAGCAATGGAAAATAGCCTAAATGCACGATTTGAAAGAGCCCTTTTATCTAGTAGAAGTGAAGGAGGTTTTGTAAATCCTCGCAAAGAGCAGGAAGCTCGGATTAAACTAGAGGAACATCTTGTAAAAATAAGAAGTGCACAAATCAATCGCGAGTTTAAGATGAAGATGACTCAGCTTCACATGGAAGAAAAGCAGCTGAAGTTAAGAAATAAACTTGCAAAACATGAGTATGACATGGCTGTTAAAAGGGACGATACTATGTTCATAAAAGGTGCAACAGAAATGTTTGCAGCTATTGATGCAAGCATAGAAGAAACAGCTCGTTTAGGTAGAGAAACTGCAGAAATAACACGAAATACAGCCCTAGAAACAGTAGATTTAACGTTAGATAAAATGAAGCAAGCTTTTGAGGATACTTCGTTCCAAGGGCAAATGGCCCAAACATTTGAACAAAGCTTCAGAGATGGATTAAGCAATGCACTTTCTGGTTTAGTATCGGGGGATATGTCTTTCAAGGAAGCAATGATATCTTTTGTACATACAATTGCGGATGCAACAATAAAAAGACTACAAACTATGTTAGTTGATGCTATAATGGATGCCCTTTTCCCTCCAGGCGAAGATATAGCGGAGAAAATGGAAAGAATTCTTCAGGAAGAACAACTGTCCTTAAAGGTTGGAGAAACCTTAGAAGAAGGCGGAACCAACATGGCTAAAAAATTAGAGGACGTTCTGACTAAAGAAATACAAACTCGAGTCAAAGTCGAATGTTGTGACGGAGGTAGCGGTGACGGAGATGATAAAAGCTTGGGGGGCAAGGCCGGCAAAACTATACTAACTATTGCAGGAGTTGCTGGAGCTGGTTACTTACTTATGAAGGGCATGGACGGAGCTGGAGGAGGCAAAATGGAAATTAAGATGCCTGAGATGAAAATTCCTATGCCTGGAGAACAAACAGCTACCTTTGGGACTACAACGCACGCAGGCCGTGAAATCGAAGAAGTAAAAGTAACTGCTAAAAGAGCAGAAATGACTTTTTCAGAAAGAGTTGTAGACCTTTTTTCAAGTGGCGCCTCCCAAATAGGGGATTTCTTTAGTTTTATATTTAGTGGCTTTCAGATGCCTCAAATCGGAGGAGATGGTTATAACTATGCAGGTATAAGTAGCGAAAGCATTGACGCTCAAATTGATGATATTGCCGGTGGAGCCACCAAAGCGGGAGGAGGTATTTTTGGTTGGATAAAAGACTTTTTTGGCTCCATAGGAGAGGGAGCAGGTAATTTATTTGGGTGGTTTAAAGGACTATTCGGGGATAAAAAAGAGACAGGGGGCTTAGACCTTATGTCTTTCGTAAAAGATACTTTCGGGAGTAGTGAAGGACAAGGAAGTGGTATATTAGGAATGTTTATGAAAATATTTTCTGCGTTCACTGATATGTTCGGCGGTATGTTCGGTGGCGGCTCCGGCGGTGGCGGTGGTTTCGGAGACATATTTGGTACGATTGCTTCGATTTTCACAGGAGGTGCCGGTGCTCGTTACGGAGGGCTTATGAAGCCCCCCGCAGGTTATAGATCAGGAGGAATAGCAGCAGGACCTTCTAGGGGCTACCCTGCTGTACTACACGGTACAGAAGCTGTAGTTCCTCTGCCTCATGGAGATAAAATTCCTGTCGAAATAAAAGGGTCTTCAGGACAACAAAATAATATTGGTATAACTGTAAATATTGCTTCCGATGGGACTACTAATACTTCAGAAGATAATAACAAAGAAGACGGCAAAGGACTAGCTCGGGCAATAAGTGCCGCAGTTCAAAATGAGTTAAATAAGCAAAGAAGAGCGGGCGGAATGCTAAGTCCGTACGGAGCATAACAAATGGCATCAACAGTATCAGCAACAGCGCCTGCCAGTCCAAGTAACGGGGATCTTTGGTTTGATTCAATAAATCTTAAGCTCTACGTTTACTATAATGATGGTAGTAGTGCGCAATGGGTAATTACAGGCCCTACAGGAGCTACAGGAGCTCAAGGTAGTACTGGACCAACAGGCCCTCAAGGAAACACTGGGGCTCAAGGTCCTCAAGGAGCTACTGGAGGTGTGGGACTACAAGGAAATGATGGCCCTCAAGGCGCTACTGGACCTCAAGGACCTCAAGGGTTAACAGGCCCTGCAGGACCTAGCGGACCTACAGGACCCGCAGGACCTATGGGAGCAACCGGACCTACGGGAGGAGACGGACCTCAAGGAAGCACTGGTCCTCAAGGGCCCACTGGAGATACTGGACCTCAAGGCGCTCCAGGAAGTACTGGCCCTGCTGGCCCTGCTGGTGTTGCTGGTCCTGCTGGTGCGGATGGAAATAATGGTCCTGCGGGGCCCCAAGGAGCAACAGGGCCTCAAGGACCTCAAGGGCTAACGGGCCCCCCAGGACCAGAGGGACCCCAAGGAGATGATGGGCCTCAAGGATCTCAAGGAAACACTGGACAAACTGGGCCTCAAGGACCTCAAGGACCGACTGGGCCCACTGGAAATACCGGCCCTCAAGGGCCTCAAGGCGACGACGGAGCTTTTGGACAGACGGGAGCAACTGGACCTGCGGGACCACAAGGACCTGTAGGCGCAACCGGACCTCAAGGACCTGCCGGATCTACTGGACCTGCCGGCAATGATGGAGCAGACGGCGCAGATGGAGCACCTGGAAGTGTTGGCCCTGCAGGAGCAGCCGGTCCCGCAGGACCTCAAGGACCTGCTGGAGTTCAAGGGCCTGCCGGAGCCGATGGAGCAACCGGACCGGGAGGGCCCGCAGGAGCTGATGGAAATACCGGTCCTACAGGACCTATTGGGCCAGCTGGCCCTGCAGGACCAGAAGGGCCTCAAGGTAGCACAGGCCCTCAAGGGCCTACAGGAAATACTGGACCTCAAGGAGCTACTGGAGCTACTGGAGCTACTGGACCTGCGGGTAATGATGGAGCTGACGGAGCTGATGGAAGTATTGGGCCTCAAGGCCCTGCAGGAGCTACTGGACCTGCGGGACCCCAAGGACCACAAGGAGAGCGAGGATTCCCAGGAGCAACAGGACCTACGGGCCCTGCGGGAAGTGATGGAAGTACTGGCCCTGCCGGAGCTACAGGAGCTACGGGAGCAGACGGGCTTGGGTTCACGGGAGGTGCGTATAGTTCTTCTACAGGTGTAGTTACATTTACTTCTAATGATGGAATAGGATTTAATACTGGAGATTTGCGGGGAGCAACTGGACTTCAAGGGCCCGCAGGAACAAATGGACAAAATGGAAATACTGGACCTCAAGGAGCCGTTGGAGCTACTGGAGCTACGGGACCTCAAGGGCCTGCAGGGGATGGATGGACAGGCGCATTATATAATGCTAATACAGGAATTGTAACTTTTTCATCTGCTGATGGCCTGGGATTTAGCACTGGAGATTTACGAGGCGACGGAAATAGAGGTATTTCTTCTGCTACAGTAAACGCAAGCGATGATTTAATTCTCACACTAGCAGATAACACAACTATAAACACAGGAAATGTAGTCGGTCCTCAAGGAATTCAAGGAATTCAAGGAATTCAGGGCCCTACGGGAGCTACAGGAGCTACGGGAGCCACGGGTTCTACTGGTGCTACAGGGGCGCAAGGCCTCGTAGGTTTAACGGGGGACGGGTTCACAGGAGGCACTTATAGTTCTTCTACAGGTGTAGTTACATTTACTTCTAATGATGGAATAGGATTTAATACTGGAGATTTACGAGGCGATGGAAATCGAGGCATTACTTCTGCAGTAGTCGATGCGAATGATGATTTAATACTTACTCTTGCAGATAGTACAACAATAAACGCAGGAAATACTACAGGTCCTACAGGGCCCCAAGGTCCTGCGGGTGTTGATGGAGATGGTTGGACTGGAGGTACTTATGATAACAGTACCGGTGTTGCAACTTTTTCATCATCAGACGGGCTTCAGTTTAGCACGGGCGATTTAAGAGGCACAGACGGATTAGATGGAACAGATGGAGCAGTAGGCCCTGATGGCGCGGCTGTTTTAAGATTTGATGTCTCCGCAAATTCTGCAAGCACTGCGTACGAGTTTGATGGTGCGGGCTTCAACGGTGCTACAAGTAATCCTACTCTATATTTACAAAAAGGTCTAACATATCATCTTGATTTACTTGAACAAAGTCTTCCTACAGATTCTACTGGATTTAGTTTTGCAACTGTACTTCAAACCAGCACTCCATTTGGAGTTAGCTTTCCCAATGTTTTTGCGAATGCGGGTCCTGGAAACGGTACTCAAAGTTCAGGAAATACCGGTTTTGCTACTAATCTCAACTCCCCTTGGACAGACATAGACCCTAACGGTAATTTTGTGCGAGTCACTACCGACATAACTCAAGGGGACTCCAGTTATTCAGTATGTAGAAGAGGCTGGGCTTACTCGAATGAGTTTACAGCAGTCGCTGGAATAGTTTTAAACCTATATTTCTCTCAAGGCGGTTCTAACTCTTTCTATAATAATGAAAACTACGCGTACTTACATGATTTTGACAATAATAGCACTACACTACTATTAAATCCGATAACAAGCAACGGATATGTAAGTGTAAACTTAGCGGGAGGAAGGTATAGAATATTTGCCTTTAGTGGAGCTAGAAGAGCTACTGGATCTTTTTCTAATACTCTTTTTTCAAGCAGTATAAGTCTAGGGGCAGCTAGTTTATCCAATGGGCATCCTATTTGGTTTCAGACTTCTTCAGGGGCATATAATGCTTCAAATGTGTTAGGAGCCTCTGATGGAGTTACAAATAATGGCGCCGATAGACTTACTATGACTTATGAAGTTCCGATGAATGCTCCTGACACTCTTTATTATGTTTGTGAAAATCATTCTGTGATGGCGGGTACAATTTATACGACAGGACCTGCTTCCCATACAACAAACTACACTACTACAGAAAGAAATGCTCTTACTGCACAAAACGGTGATTTAGTTTATAATTCAACCCTAAATAAGTTCCAAGGATACGCGAACGGAGCTTGGGTAGACTTACACTAATAGAATAGGAGCTATAAATGTCATACGATTTCCCAAATAGCCCAAGTAACGGAGATAGCGTTACATTTAATGGAATTACTTATATTTATAATTCCTCTATTCCAGCTTGGACAGTGGACTCAACTTCTGTAGGCTCTTCGGGCTCTTCTTACGGAAATAAGTTTGTACTCGTAATTCCACAAGATGCAATTGCAGCCGGATCTCCCGCAGCAGAAACATTTATAACTTTTGATCGTGGACTGGGACGTAATGTGACGCATAGAGTTTTAACCGCTCAATTTGGAGATGGATACGACCAAACAGTAGGAGATGGAGTTAATACTAAAGGTGATTCTTTTTCTGCAAATTTTAAGAATAGACCTGCTGCAGAGATTAATCTTATTGCGGAGTTTTTAGATAAAAGAACCGCAAAAGAATTTGAAATTAGAATTCCTAATAGAACAAGCATAGAGACTATTTATGCGCGCTGCACAAATTATACAATTACTTATGACTATGATCAATATCATAGCATGAGTGCTCAAATTAAACGAATTTACACACCTAGAAGTTCTTAACTATGACTACTTTTAATTATTACTTTGAACTAGACGATAATGCTCCGGGTATAAGCGGGTATACTCCTCGTATAGCAGACGTTTCATCAAATTACGCAATAATTATAAAGACGGGAGATACTGTAAATGTTCGTACAGTATATACTGGAAGTGCTTCAAATGCTCAAGAAATAAGATATATTGCATCCCCAAACAATGATACAAGTCTTAATGACCCTGACGCAACAGGGAGCCCAGGGCTAGACACAACTTGGACACTTTCTGCTACCGATAATACTGACTATTATGCTAGGTGGTATTGGTTTACAAATGCTAACCCGGGAACTACTTTACAATACGCTGCTCAGCTTTCTACCAGACTTTTAATTCTTCCCGATTCTTTCGGATTTACGGGGCTGCCCAGTTTTATAGGTCCTGGAGGAGTTGAAGATGTAGAAATAACAATGCCTACCGATTTGGAGCCTTTTTTAGATGGTACTTTTACTACCGACAGTTATGATGTTTCAAATGAGGGGCCCGAAAAATTTTACTGGAAACTTACAACAGACGCCGGAGCAACAAATCAGGTTCCGATTGGATATTTTGCTGCTAGGGCGGGCACTATTTCAGGCCCAAAAAATGGAACAACAATTAATTTAAGACCCGCTGCTACATGTCCTACAGGTACTTATTACTTAAGCTTATATCATTGGAATACTACACCTCAGTATACTACTATAGGAGCTACACCTTCTACAACTGGAGGAACTTCTACTTTAATTCAGACCTCTTCTTTTACAGTTCAGCAAGATCCGTATATTGCGATAAAACAGTCTCAACAACAGTCACTAGACGACTCTTTAATAGAATTGTTTGAAGTAACTCTTCCAAGTGGCACGATTCTTTATTTATATAATGGCCTAGACTATGATAACAGAATAATAGGAGAAAATATTTATTTTCCTAATGAAGTGGGCTCAACATTAAATGAGTATTTAGCTTTTCCTATTGAAATTTCAGGAATTGAACATCAATCGGAAGGCTCTTTAAATCGTCCCCAGCTAAAAATGGCAAATATACCTCAATTAGCGGGAAGAGGAAATAATAGTAACGGAGTAGAAGACGAGCAGACAATATATAATGTTCTTCAAACAGAAGGATTTTTTACAGCAGATGATTTAACAACCTCGAAAGTAGTTTATAGAACTACTCTGCTAAAACATACCTTTAAAGTCGGAGATACTGCTCAGCTTCCGACAGAATTTCCAAAATCAAGTTATTATATAGAAAAAGTAACTCAAGAAGATAATATATTCGTAGACTATGAATTAGTAAGTCCCGCAGATATGGAAGGTCTTACTATTCCTGCACGATTTGCAGTAGGAAAGTATTGTGCTTGGGAGTACCAAGGGTTGCTTCACGGTAGGGGAGGATGTCCCGTTAACGCAAACTCTTTTAATCTGTGGATTGATGAAAATGATAGGTTAATTGCAACTGATCCTACAACTAGTGGGTATCCTACATGGACCAGTGTAACCACATACCAAAGTAAAATTACAAATGGTACAAATCAAGGTTCCTTAGTAAAAAGAGTAAATCCTGATACTAGTGGGTGGCAGTTTTATGAGTGTGTTATAACAAATTCTGGTAGACACCCTGAAAAGTTCCCCACATATTGGAAACGTTTAGATGTTTGTGGTAAAAAATTAAGTTCTTGTAAAGTAAGATTTCAAACAAGACGTTCCTCGGTACATGGAGTAATTGCACAAGGAAGTTTAATCCCTGACGATGACACACATAGAAACTCCGGGGAGCCCTTACCTTTCGGAGGATTTCCGGGAGCCTCGAAATTTAGATGATTGAAATAAAAAATCATTTTAAATCTTGGGCTCCAAAAGAAGCTTGTGGAGTTTTTACAGATACATTTAATTTTATAAAATGTAAAAATATTTCTCCAGAGAATGATTTATTTTGTTTTTGTCCAGAAGAATATTTTAATATTTTGCGAAAATATAAAGTAGCAGCAATTGTACATAGTCATGTAAATACTTCAAATACCCCCTCAGAATCTGATATAGATATTTGTAACGTAATGAATTTACCGTATTATATTTATTCATACCCAGATATGAAATTAAATATATTATTACCAGCTTTAAAAATAGGAGCACAAAGTGAAAAGAAAAGTAGTCTTTGAGGGAGAGCTAGGCGAAAAATTTGGTCGAGAAACTTACATCGAGGCTTCTTCGTTTGGGGATGTAGTAAGATGTTTTAATGCAAACTTTAATAATTTTAGTGAGTATTTATTAGAATGTGATAAAAAACAAATTGCATTTATTTGTAAAGTTAATAATGTTGCTTTGGATGAAAAAGAACTTTTTTTGAATTACGGAGAGGGAGATATGGTTATAACTCCTGTACCTGCGGGAGGAGCTATTACAAAATATTTTAAAGCTATTGCAGGAGCCGTTTTAGCACTAATTGGTTTTCTTGTACCTGGAGCACAATTTTTAATTAAGCCTGGGTTGGCAATGGTTTTTTCTGGGGCTGCAGATTTATTGGCTCCTGATCCTGCGGCAGACGCAAGAGACGCAGAGAGAGATTATATTTATCAAGGAACAGCACAAATTATACGAGAAGGAGACCCTATTCCTGTTTTATACGGTCGAATGAGGGTTCCCGGAAAACCTATTAGTTTTGATATACGTGCAAGCAACGCAGTAATTTCTAAAAATTCGACGCACGCAGAAAATAGGGTAGGGGCAAAAGGCGGCACTTCTAGGAGTGCAAACGCAGCAAAATTTACAGCGGCAATAGCTGCAGTAACAGAGATGAGTTTATAATATGGCGAGGTATAATGAGGGAAATGAGGCAGTCGACGCTGCTATTGGTACTTTATATGGAGGAGAGTATCAAAATATTTCATATACTGATTTAGTAAGTGAAGGCCCAATTTGGGGGCTGGTAGACGGTGTTAAATCAATTTATTTTGATGATAATTCTGCAGAAGAGGGAAAATACGCAGCTTATAAGCCTAAGAGAGTAACTGCAGAAGTTACCTTTAATGGTAGTAGTAATGTTGGAGCTTTTGATGATGATGTAAATTTCGGGGGAGATTTTAGAATAGGGGAAGGAAGAGAACTTATTACAGTTCCCCATAAAAGATTCACTGTTACTATAACTTCGAAAACTACCAGCGACTCAGGCATAACTTTTGGGCTGCAAACAAATGGTAGTACTCCGAGTCCTTTTAATTTTTCTTCTTCAGTTTTTGACTCTACCAGTACTAGTACTTTTTCTAGAGTAGCCGCTTTAACTGTACTTTTTTCTACAGGAAATATAAAAAGGTTTAGCTTTCAAGGAAGTCTATCAGTTATAAACAGTGCAAATGCTTCTATGGAGGTTTCGCTAAATGGACTTTCTAAAGGAATGTATGATAATATAATCGTAAATACCACTACGGCGTACATTACTATTATTGAAAATAGAGAAATTACTAGTTTAAATACCACAACAAGAGAAGTTACTGTATCGGGAAGTGCTCCCCCTGCTCAGTCTTCTTTATTTTGGATTACAGATTCGCATACTTTTAACTCCGCTGTAGCGACCGGAACAAATGTAGATACAACTATAAATAATGATAGCGCAATAGCTAAAATTGATGATCTAATAGTACAAGAAACCTTCGGAACTGTAGATCAGTATCCTTTGCCAAGAATTCAAAATGTAGGAGGCTCTGTAGCTGTTATCGGCCCGTCGAATCAGACATTGCTTAGAATGTTTGATTATCGTGAAATGGGAAATCTTCCTGCAAATCATGTAGGACTAGTAACACAGCCGATTGAACCCGAGCACTTAGATGAACAGCGTGGAGAACCAATCGATTATGATGATACTGAAACCCTTGGGAAGGAGTTTGAGCCCAATGACTTCGGACTTTCAGGAATACAAATTGATACAGCAGATACAATACAATTTGATATACTTTATCCACAGGGATTAATATATTTTGGAGGCGATGGGCAGCCGAACTACTATTATATGACCGCAATGTATAACGTTATTTTAGAGCTTTATACAGGCAGTAACATACTAAGAAATACTATCAATATATACCCCGATGGACTAATTCATAGAGGTAGGAGACAAGGCCCGCTACTTTTTACTCACGAAGTAGACCTTCATCAATTTAGAATTGAATACGGGGCTTTTACAAGTTTTAAGCTATTTTTCTATAGGTATACTAGACATAAAGGTGCTACTATGCGCCCTGATGGCACAAAATTGAATAGTGACACAAAATATTGGCAAGTTTTAGCAGGAGCTCAAATTACTAATCTTGGGGCAACTTTTCAAGATAAACTTACATATCCAAATAGCGCTTTAATCAACACAGTATTTTCATCTCGACAATTTAAAACTGCTCCTAAAAGAAGCTTTGATCTAAAAGGCAGACTAATAAAAGTGCCCGCAACGTACACTCCTCGTGAGTATTCTGATACCGGCTTGGCAAAATATCAAGGATTTTGGGATGGAACATTTGTAGATAGTGTTTATACTGATAATCCTGCTTGGATTTTTTATGATTTAATAACAAATGAGAGATATGGGGCTGGCTCTTGGATTGATTCAGCAATAGTAGATAAGTATGCTTTGTATAGAATTTCAAAATATTGTGACGAACTTGTACCTGCAAGCGAAGAGATAAGCGCATCTATATTTACGGAGGACGAATTTTGGGAAATTAGAACTTTAGGCTCCCAAGCTGACTGGAACCAGATGGCTAGAACTTCTAATGTAACTTATGCGGTCGGAGATATGGTAAGAATTCTGGAGCCGGGGCCTTTAGGTACTTCGGCAACCGGAGTGCGATATGAACCCAGATTTAGAATGAACCTATATCTTACTAAAGCAGAAGCAGTGTATAAAGTTATAAAAGATGTAGCAAGTGCATTTACTTCTATTTTATATTGGATGGATGGGCACCTTACCTTGCTGCAAGATGCCCCCGGAAATTCTGTTCATACGTTTAGCAAAAGTAATGTTATAGGAGGAAAATTTTCATATCAAACAACTCCGGCAAAACTAAGACCTAATCAATATATAGTCTACTATAACGATCCTAAGACTAATTATGGTCTGGCTCCTGTAATGTATGAAGATCCTGTTGCTATTGTTAAGCAAGGGAAAGTAATTAACAAGAGCGCAAATGCTTTTGGGTGTACTTCAGAAAGTCAAGCAATACGCTACGCAAAATGGAAATTATGGACTGCACAAAATCAAAAAGAAATAGTTATATTTCAAACAGGACTACAAGGAAACTATGTTCGTCCAGGGGATATTATTGGAATACAGGACGCCAGTCGCCAAAATGTAACTTATAGTGGACGAGTCAGTACATCTACTTTAACTACTTTAACTTTTGATCGAGAAGTTAACTTCAATGGTAATTCTACATACTACTTGAATGTTATGTTTAGTAAACCGGCGGCCATTTATGTAGGGTACGATCCTGTAACTGTAAACGGGACCACATACTCAAAAGGGGACTACATACCAGAAGCCTATATTAGAACAGTAGGAGGATCTTACATATTATCAAATTTAGACACAGAAGAAAAAGCCTCTAATGCTTTCAAAGATTCTTCTAGTGAAACTCTTCTTTCAATTATTTGGAAAAAGTATACTCATGTTCGTCAGTACCCAATTGATAATCCAGCATCTTCGGGCACTTTTTTACACCAAAACATAGTAACTTTATCGACAGGGGAAGTATTCGAAGAAAATGTAGCAGACGGAACAGTATGGTCGTTGTTCGAAACAGCAGCTAGTGGAGAAACTGTATTAGGCTCAGAAAAACTTTATAAAATTATCTCCGTTACACAAGACGAAAAAAATATTTATACAGTACAAGCATTGGAGCACTCAAATGGAAAGTTTGATGCTGTAGATACAGATTATGAGCTTGGAAATATTCCTCCAAGTATTTTCCCCGAGGTAGAGCCTGAAGAAGTTCCTCCTCCGTTAAACTTAAGAATTAAACCTTTTTCAGATAATATAGCACAACTATTTGAGGAGTTTCAACTTCAATGGGATCCCCCTGATACAATATATATTGCAGCATACGAGGTTTCTGCAAGTCCAAATGTATTTGAGGATGAAGTTACCCTAAAGATAGTTGGTGATACTTCCATAACTTTTGAAAATGTTCCTCAAGGAAAATATAGTTTTAAAGTAAGAACAGTTTCTCCTAAAAGGAATTTTTCTGAGTGGGTAACTTTTGTTTTAGATTATGGAGAAGCTCTTGATGAGAGTGGTAATCCTATAGGAGTAATAGATAATAATATAGAACGTATCCATGGTCTGCCAGTTTGGGCACATTCAAATATGCAGGGACGTATAATAAATGAGTCGTCTATTCCGGGAAGCACTACAGAATTCTATCAAGTAACTAATAGGCTTGGTGCTCAATTTTCTAATCTTCCAAATACTTTTAGTATAGCGGCAGGAGATTACTATGTGCTGGAGAGCACTGTTACATCGGTCACCAGTACAGTTTGGAAAAGTCAACAATGGATTTGGAATGGAGTAAAAATTAACACTAGGTATGAGACTGGTTCCCTCGCTGACACACTTTTTTATGAAGGAGAGACGTATGAGAAAGGAACCAAACGAGAGGGCCCTACAACTTATACAGCAACTGCAGGGTACACAATTTCATATGAAATTTTTGCGCTACAGGGAGAAACTATAGAAGGTCAAGAAGGCTCGGAAGCTTGGGTTTTAGATTTTCCACTTCTGCCGACTGGAGCATACAAAGACGCAGAATTGGCAAGTTATGGGTCTCCGAGTAATTACGCAGTAATTACAAAGCTTTCTGGAAATGGTGTGGTAGACTTATCCGGCATACCAGACGGAGACGATAGAGAACTTTATATAGTTTTTGACTATAGTGTTCCAAAGCTATTTTTAGGATATTATGATACAAACCTTCACCCTCTTGCGGGAGGAGTTTGGAGAGATTTAGGAGATGGAACCGGGCCTATAAATCTTACTTATACTGCAATCACAGGCAGTGCTAGTATTACTGCAAATTCTAGTACATTGACAGGTACAAATACGTTGTTTACTACAGAACTTCGTTTAGGGGATTTTATAAGTTTGTCGAACGCCGCATCATCCTCTACAATTCCTAATCCTAGCTCAGCCGTAAAAGTTTTAGCAATAAATTCAGATACAGAAGTTTTGATAGATGGAGCATTTGAAAACGCGATATCTGTAACTAATTTATATAGAACTACCTACCGACCTGATTATGCTAAAGATGCTATCATTGCATTTGTAGAAAGAGAGTAATAATATGCCAAATCCAGTAAATACACAAGTTTGGTTAAATACAAATACCGGGACAGATGGAACAGGTCCTGGAACGGATGCTGACCGAGTATTAGATGTTGAAAAAGCCATTAACTTAGGAATAAACGTATATGAAGAAAGTGGTGGACTTACTTTTAAAGGTGCAGGTCAAATTAAAGGTGGAAAAACTGACTATGATGTAGGAATAGGATTTTGGCTGGGCGCTGATCCCGATGATTTCACACATAAGGTTGCCATCGGAAATCCTAGTGCAAATACTTTTAATTTTGATGGACAATTTATAGATTCTCAAATGAGAAATCTTGAGCTTACTGGGTGGCTTCGAGGACCATCCACTTTTACAATCGATCCAGCAACGCACGGGGATAATACGGGGACTGTAGTTATTGCTGGAAATTTGCAGGTAGATGGAACAACTACTACTGTAAATAGTACAGTGGTAGAAATTGACGATGTTGCTATTCAATTAGCAGCGGAAGCAACTACAGCTACTTTAGCAAATAATGGTGGAATAATTGTAGGTACCTTTACAAATAATCCCTTCATTTTATATAGAAATTCTTACGATGCTTGGGAAGTCAATAAAGACTGGACTCCTAATACAAATAATGCTCATGCTTTAGGAAATACTACTAATAGGTGGGAGAACGTATATGCTCATGACGGAAATTTTTCCGATGATTTAACTGTTGGAGATGATTTAAATGTTGGTGGAGATATTTCTGCTACGGGCTCATTATCGGGGTCTAGTTTAAATATTGGAGGAGGAGATTTCACTGTAGACAGTAGCGGAAACACAGCTTCAAATGGAACGATTACTGCAACAAGTGTAGGGAGCCCAGGAGGAGGATTAAATGTTCCGGGGGGTAGTAATGATCAAATCTTAAAACATGATGGAACAAAACTAGTTTATACCGATCATGTTTTATCAGAAATAAATAATGTAAGCACCACTGCTCCTGTCAATAAGGAAGTATTAAAATATAATACAACTACTCAACGGTGGGAACCAGACCATGTAGACTATTCTGAAATTGATAATCCCCCAACTATTCCTACAAATATAACTCAAATAGACCCGGGGAGTTTACTAGATAATCTTATAGGAGACTTGGATGGATTTACAGATCCAAATACTGGAGTCGTTGGCATAAGATTATTAAATGATAATTCAACAGTAAAAGGCAGCGTAAATATACTAGGAGGCACAAATATAAGTGTATCTGAAAGTAGTGATGTATTAACAATTGATAACACTGCCCCTACTCCTGTACAGTCAAATTGGAATGAAACAAATACAAGTAGTCTTGCGTTTATTCAAAATAAGCCCGCTCTTGCGGATGATTTAAATGCGATTGCTGTTGTTGGAAATACTCAACAAATAGCTATAAATCTAGTGGACTCTAATAGTTCTACTATGGGTACCGTTACTTTAGAAGAAGGAACTAATATTAGTCTAGCAGAAAGTAATGATATAATTACTATCTCTAGCACTGTCCCTACTCCTGTACAGTCAAATTGGAATGAAACAAATACAAGTAGTCTTGCGTTTATTCAAAATAAGCCGACTATTTATAGTACATTTAGCAGTTTAACAGATACTAATTTTACCTCTCTTGCTGATAAAGATATTGCAAGATATAACAGTAGCAGTCAGGAATGGGAAAATTTTTCTGAAACTCCTGTTCAATTTACTACAAGTTTTACTCCTTCGGGGTGCAGTCACTATAAAGTATTTGTAACTCAAAAAGGAGATTTAGTCCATCTTCAAGCTCGCTTTCACGTAAACCAAGAAAGTAATAGTTCTAATACTTGGAACTCAGTGCTTGTGGCTCCAGCTGGGTATAGTGTTCCTGTGCCACCCTCTTTTGTTAACACACCTAGAGTTGTTACTGGAACTGGAATAACTATCGATAATAGTGGTGGTAATAATGGTACAGTTGTAGGTCTTTGGGTAGCTACTTATGATGACGCCGGAACTATTAATGTAATTAAACATGGAAGCACTAGTTACGCAAGTGTTACTGATGTAAAGGCAAATAGTGCTACGTACTTATTAATAAATATTACATTTACCATATAATATTTTTAAAAACATCCTTCAAAAAATATATCTTGACAAGGCAGGTGTGCTTTGTTATAATCATACCATAGAATATTTAAAAAAAAGCCTTCTTTAGTAAGAAGTTGACGCCCCTCCAATGAATAGATTAGTGACACTTGTTAAAAACGATACGGGACCGGATTTAACTGTAGTTATTGTCAGAAATGAGAATAATGATCGGTTTGTCACGGACGCCTCTAATGTATTTCTAAATATTCGACGAAAAGATACTCCAGGAAATATAGTTAGTATTTCTGCGGATGGCTTTAAATCCTCAGATACTGAAGGACAATACGTTTTTAACTTAAAGTCTTTTCTTATTCATGCGGATGTAAATGATGATTTCTATGAAGGGGAAATAGAGTTTGTAGTGCCGTCGGGGGTAGATGAAAACAATAATCAGATAACGGACACTTATACAACATTTGAGCAGATTACTATACAGGTGCGGGATGATTATACATGAGTGGAAAGTTTCGGTTTATTTCTCTAACGGATAGTTCACTACTAATACAAGATAGTAGCGACACGGGTATTCAGCTTTCTTCTTCATCTTTTGATAACTTATCCTTTTTAGATGTAAGAATTACACATGAACAACTTTTAAAGTTTTTTATGCTGGATGAGTCTTATACTGAAGACTTCTTTTCCAGAATTGTCACATATCGTAGAAAGTTTAGTGATGAGGTATTTAACGAAGATTCAGTAAAACTGGCAACATCTTTAGCAACCGAATTTGAAGAGCTGTTTTTAGAAGATAGTGACTTTAGCTATATTCATTATGGTCAGCGGCTTCCACAAGATAACATTCTTTTTACAGAGTCAGCTCTTACTCCTCGAGTTGCAACACCAAATGAGCTGCTTTTTTTGAGCGAAAAAGTCGGTAGACGACTGCCTAACCTAATTGCTAAGCACGCAACTGCCGACGAAAAAACAGCTTTTGAGTATATTGTTGAATTTTTTGATGAAAGACTTGACTTACTTCATATACAGAATACAAGACCTAAAGAAATTGTAGAAATTTTCGAAGTATTAGATGTATACAGGTTTGTACATTCAAAAGAACGAGTGTATACTGAACAAGTAGTAACAAAAGCAAGAGGGCTACAAGCCAAACATGAAACTCAACTTGTAGACCCTTTCGGGGATGGTTCCGTACCCCAGAAGCCTGGGTTTGATCATATAGTAGAGCTTTTAGATGACTATGTTGATATAATACGATATCGTGCGCCTATCTTGGAGGCTGCGGAAGCTAAAGAAACTTTTGTAATTCGAAGAATAATTGAAGATCCTAGGGATCAGGTTTTATCGGTAGTCCAAGAACTTTTAAAATTACATAAGAAAATAAACTTAGATCCTACAGTACCTTCATCAGATATAGCGTATTTACAAACACAAAGAGGGCCGACCTCTGTCTCTAATTTTATAGATTTTTACTTCTTTAAAAATTTAGAAGATAGTACCGAATTACTTGAAAATACAATATTTGCAGGATTAGCTCAAAATTTAAAAGAGACTATTTACTCAGAAGATACTAGTAAAAATCTTGTTATTAAGGATGCCCCACACGCAACAAATACAAGTGGGAAGCCGGGATTTGATTTCATTGTAGAAACAGATTCTTTGCCACGTAAAAAAGTTGCGAGCCTACTACAAGACGATTCAACACTTTCTGATATTTTATTACGAGCTAATTCAAATATTTTAAGAGATAGAGTTTATCAAGAAGACTCACCCCAAAATTTAGTTAAAAAACCCGCGAAACATTCTACAAATACTAGTGGCAAACCTGACTTTGACTATATAGTTGAAGTAAGCGCACAAAGAAATATACTTAATTCTTTAACAAACTTTGTAAATATAGGAACAGAAAAAGGAGTAAAAGACAGTACCCTCCTCTTAGATAATGTTTTAGCTGCGGGTATGAGTAATCTTGCTAGAGATAGAGCTTATGCTTCATCTAGCAACGTAGCAAAATTACTTACAAACTACTATAAAACTATACAGAATACCTTAGAAGGAACTGTAGAAGGATATGAAAGTCCTACACAAGATAAAGTAGGCGCAACAGTTAGAAGATACCCAACTACTCTTCGTCCCGAAGGAGGTTTTGTAGATCTAGGGCCGAATAAAGTTAAATCTGAAAAGTTAGTTGCAGAGGATGAGATACTTGATGTGTCTCGTCTTGCTTCTAAGGGAAACGGGCTTTTAGATAAAGTATTTTTTAATGAAAAGCAAAAATTTGTTAAATTTATTGATAAAACTGTTCCCGTATATTTTTCTACAACTTTTGTATATGCTGGAAGTGCTCAACAGTCGCCGGGTAGCCCAAAAATTAGATGGAACACCAACCGTTCATATGATTTAATAGATCCTTACTATATAGAAAGGCAGGAAAAATTAGGGCTACAATGGCTAGACACGGGCTCTGCGGCTCACTGGCTGGATGGAACGAACTCTTTTACTACCGCAGCCCATGACCCAAGAATTCAGTATCAAACAGACAGTGGCTCACGAGAAGACTTTGTTCTATTTGATGATGGGCATGGAAAGTTAGCTGGAGATTTTACCTCGCTCGAGGGAGCCAGTTATAAAGTCAGAGTTCCTAGGTGGGTGAATCAATACACAGGGTGGCAGTTTTATCCTGGGGAGGTGTTTTATGGTACTTTAGATGTTAATGGCAAAAGAATACTTCATAGAAGAGATTATCAGCAACTTATAAATTCAGGGGGCGTGTCACTTAGTGATACAGAGCTAGGAAGAACTCCTAATTATGTATATGTAAATGGTAGTTTAGTACAGCAAGGTTATTTACAAGGCCAACTTGTTGCTTCTGGAAAAACTATATTTGAAAAACTCAATGAACTCGGTATTTTAGGAGGTACTTTTTCGCTAAAGCAGAGTCCAATTAATTTAAATTCTTCCGCAAAAGCTGTAGACCCTATAGCAAACTTGGCAGGAAGTACGCCTGCACAAATTGACAGAGTTGGTGTTTTCTTTTACCCTCTTGGGCAGCAGCCTGAAGGAGAGCCAGAAGATGTAATTGTAAAACGAATTATGGGCCCTCCAAAAGAATTCATATATGTAGGGTATAAAGGACCTATTTATGACAACCAAGGTAATTTATTAGCAACTTATGATTTAGAAAAAATAAGTAAGTTTTTTTCTAACTCACATAAAAAACTGTTTAGTTCTTTGGGCAAAACTTTGGAAGGTATAGTAGGAGCCGCAAAATCCGAGTACGAAGCAAAATCACATCTGCATAATATTTCTAAGGCCCCTTCTCAGCTTTTAAGTGACAGGTCTTTGGTTAGGTCTCGAAGGGCTCCTGAGAATAATGAGCCTTCTGATATAAAAGTAAGAGGTGGGGAGAATAAAAAAGAAGTTATTTATGTAGGAAGAGTCGGTCCAATTTATGATAACCAAGGAAATGTTATCGCTAACTATAATCTTCAAAAAATAACAAAAAGTTTCAAAAATACTTATAAGAAAAATATTCTTTATTTTAGTAAAATTGTTGAAGCTATAGAAAACGCTCCAAATGAAAAAGTAGCACAAATAGATACAAAACTTGCGTCAGCATTAGGGGTAATTCAAAGTTCAAGAGCTTTTGTAACTCAAGATAAATTTTCAATTGCAGAATATAGAGAAATACGTGAAGAAGAGCCTAATCTTCTTAATATAATACCCACACATATAAATGGGATAAAAGTAGACTTAAGTACTGAACAACCCTCTGGAAATGATATAATTCGACGTTGGGGAGAGGAGGATATTTATATATCCTACACTCAACAAACCACTCTAAGAACAGATCAAGGAGGCTACAGCTATACAGGATTTAATACTTATACAGCGAATAACCCTTTATCTGACTGGCAGCGAACAGGCTATGGCCCAACAATTTATGCGCCAAGCCCTTACGGAGGACAATATAATTATAGTACTGGGGTAGCTTGGAATGGTGATTACTCTTTCGATACTTATGACAGTACTCCATACTATTATAACTCTACCCATAATACCGCGTTTCTTTTTTCGCAGGTAACTCAAAAATGGGTTTTTGTAATAAACTTTAACACACTTAATGAAGAAAGTAGTTTAGTTAATTCTTCAAATGTTGAAAGACCTTTGGGGTCTTTTACAGTTGCAGACCCGGTACATGGCGGGGTAGCAAATGTATCCATAGTATATAACACGTATACTCCATCTTACGCAGTTTTAAACCAGCTACTATGGTATAAGTTAGGAAGCGTAAACAGTATTTATGGAGGAAACGTACAATATTCTTACATTGACAGTCAAGGGCAAACAGTACACTCTTCTCATAATGGACTAAAATTGTATACAGCTACAGACGGCCATTTGTATATGCCGGTATATAGAGTGTCTGCATATGGCATCGCGAGTCAGGGCTCTTTAAATGGGCAACTAATTGGTTATCCCCCCGGGGGTACTTGGGTCAAAGTAAGCGATAAGACTTTTGCTGATATTCGTCCAACTGTTAATGAAATTATTGCCCCTGTAGGAGTTCAAGCAAAAAATACTTCAACTGATAAAACATTTTTTCAGAGAAAAGTGGATTATCGAAAGACACATACGGAAACGGTTCAAGCTGCTGACCTTGGATCCGCGTTTATACCCGTGTACTGCGCTTCATATTTTCTGGAGCCTTATGTCAGCGAAGCAGGCAAATTTGCCAATTTCTAGGAGATTTAAAAATGCAAAAAGACAGTGCTCAAATTAAGGGAATTGTCAATCTCGTTCTTCGAGATAACGCGGGTCGAGTAAAACAGCATAAGACTATTCGTAACTTGGTTACGAATTATGGTCTTGCTCACATTGTGGGGCGAATGATCGATAACCGTCAAGACATTACAGGGGAGCATGCGAGCCCTCGTATGATGAGTCACATGGCAATTGGCTACGGGGACTATGCGAATGCAGCAGTTACTGCTACGCAGGATTACCATCGTAGCCTAGAGTTTGAACCGCCAGCGAGCGAAGCTGTTCGAGTTCAAGTAAAGAGAGATAGTAGTTTTAATAGTGAATACCTACCTTTTACGGTAGAGTTCCCAGAGGATGCAAACTTTACTCGCGCAACGAATGGAAGTAATGTTATTCGAGTAGCTCAAACTACAAATACTGCTAGTCCTTCTTATCTTCAAAAGTTTATTAGGGCACCTAGTGGAGGCACAGGTACTCCGATTATGACTGTTGCGGATACTAACGGCAGTGCTACTGCTTCTTTCCCTGCAGGAACCGGGGTACAAAGTATCGCTGTGGAAACTGGAGGCGTTCTTGCGATTACTTTAAGTGCAAATGTCACTATACAAACTGGGGGCTGGGATACCGCAGGGAATAATATGAAACTTACTTTTACTCCTATACAAAGCCAATTTGGCCGTCTAAATCCCAACTCCGGAGTCACAGAAGCTACCGTAGATGTTAGCGGGGGTGGAAGCACTTCTCTTGTAACGGGCAACACCCTTGGAGGTCTTAATACGGCACCAACTCGAGGTATTATTGGTGGGTATTATAATTCTAAGGATGCCTATAGTTCTATCACAGACGCTGGTACTTCAGCGGCAATTGGGCCTATTCCTCCATTTTTTGGAGACGCAGATGAGGTTCCATTAGCGGAAGATAACACTACTCCTTTTACTCAGTTTGGTACGTCTGTAGATGGAGTATTCCAAGGAAAAATTTCTGGAAGTAGTGTAATTCTTGACTCTGGTACAACACCGGAGGGCTATCCTACTAATGAAAATGACTATAGTTCTGTTGGTAATCCTAGCAGTGTAGCACCCTATACTGCTCAAGCGGGAACTAAAAAAACAGGTACTCGTGTTGTTTATGTAGCTACTTTTAAAGAAAATAACCCAGTAGCTCCTTTTACCCCAGGAGGTTCTGAAGCTCCTATTCGAGAAGCTGGCATCTTTAATAAAGAAGTAAAAGACGCAGGAGTTTCTCAAGGATTCCCAGCAGTAACGGCGCTTGGAGCAAGTGGTACTGTTCCGACTTCTACTGGAGGTCTTGTAAAAATTAATGAGCCGGGTATGCTAATAGATGGCTCAAGTGGTGCAGGAATTACACAGACTATGCTTTGTAGAACGACCTTTAGTGTTGTAAATAAAGCCACTGACGATACTCTTCAAATTACTTGGTCAGTACAGCTTAAAGATACTCCATAATTTAAAAGTATCATTAGAATAGGGGCGTTCAATGAGTGCACAAAATATTGTTATAGTTAGTAAAGATACTACCGATGTTTCTACTGGAACAAGCCCAGTTAATCGGCTGTTATCTGTTACTGAAGTTGATACTAACTTTATTAATTTAAAGCAAGGAATTATCGATCTTGAAAGCTATAGCAATACTTCTTTTGCTCCTTTGGACGGTCCTACTCTTACAAATACTGGTGGAAATGCTACTTATCAAGTTGCAATTCCAACCACAGACGGCAGTTTTCAAATTGCAAACACTCAATTTGTTCAAGATAAGATTTCCCCCTTAACTGCAACTATTAACGATGCCATTATCGGAAATAGTGCTTTAAAAACAGAAATTAATACAAAAGCACGACTAGCCGGAGGAAATAATTTTAGTGGAACACAGCTTCTCACAGGCGCTGTGAATTCTTCCCTAGCCAATAACACAGATAGTATTGTAACAACTGGCTATGTTAATTATGCTTTTCAAAATACAACCGTTAGTTTAATTCCTAAGTTAACCGCAACAACAGATTTAGGACTTCCTGCGCGGGCTTGGAGAAATTTATATGTAGAAACAGTTCTTCCAGCTTCCGCTAACTCTACTTTGGGCACTCCCACGCAACGTTTTAAAGATTTATATCTTGCGGGGCAAACCGTTTTTATTGGGGGAGCATCTTTATCTCAAGGTGTTGCGGGGGGTCTTGTACTTCCTACAGGTTCTTCCTTTGGTGACGAAGATAGTGTTGTTCCTGTAAACTTGATTTCAACTAACCTTGATAAAATATACGGAAGCCAGACATCTCAAACTAGAAAAATAACTACAACTTTAACTGCCTCAGGTTCTATTTCTCAACGAGATCCTGTACTTTTAAACTCAGACGGAACTGTTTCTACAGTTACTACAACTAACGATACTTTTATTGGCTTTGCAGAAACATCGGTAAATAGTGGATCAGATGTTGAAGTAGTATTGTCAGGAGAACTTTCCGGCTTTACAGCATTATCTGCGGGAGACGAAGTATTTCTAGAAGCAACTGGTAGTTTACGCTTTAGTAGAGGACTTCCTTCAGATCAAAAAATCGGTGTAGCTGTATCAAGTAGCTCCCTTTTTATATATTCCACTTCTACCTTAGATCTTTATGCTATAGCAAAGAAAAAAGCAAGTCTAACAGATTTTTCTGTAACAACTGCGGCAGCTGGCAATAATAGTTTATCTTACAATAATACTACAGGAGTATTTACATTTACTCCTGCCGATACAACTTCCTTTGCTACTACATCTTATGTAGATACAGAAATTGCAAATCTTGTAAACTCTGCGCCAGGGACTTTAGATACTTTAGACGAATTAGCAGCAGCTTTAAACGATGACGCAAATTTTGCTACAACTGTAACAAATAGTTTAGCTCTTAAGGCACCTTTAGCAGACCCTGCTCTAACAGGCGCTCCTACAGCTCCTACTGCTACATCAGGAACAAATACTACTCAAATTGCAACTACTGCGTTCGTACAAACAGCGGTAGCAAATGATATTGAGCTTACTGATTTAAGTGTCAGTACTGCTAGTGCCTCCGCGGGAGGAGCCCTTAGCTATAACAATGCTACGGGTCAGTTTACATTTACCCCCGCAGATACCTCAAGTTTTGGAAATGCGAGCCTTACCAGTTTTAGTGTTACTACTGGAACTGCAAACTCAAACGGTGGGCTAGCTTATAATAATACTACAGGGGTATTTACATTTACTCCCGCCGATCTTAGTAGCTATCTTACAGCTTACACGGAAACTGATCCTGTAGTCGGTGCTATTAATGGTATTGTAAAGGCCGATGGTGCAGGAAATATCAGCGCGGCGATAGCAGGAACTGATTATAGTACCTTTAACGGAGCCTTCAGCTCTTTAACAGGTGTTCCAACTACTATAGCAGGCTATGGTATTACGGATTCAATTGCGTACACAAATGCAAATATTGATATTGGTAGCAATGATTTTATTACGACGGGGCAGATTTATTACTCAAATATGTTTGCTCAGACTGCGAATTTACCAAGTGCAGCTACTTATCATGGTATGTTTGCACACGTTCATGCAACCGGAAAAGGATACTTTGCTCATGCAGGAAACTGGGTAGAGCTTGCAAACGCTTCTACTACTCTCGCAGGGTATGGAATTACGGATGCTGTTTCTACTACTACGCATACTACAGATTTAGCAGCAAAAGCAGATCTTGCAAGTCCAGTTTTTACAGGGGTTCCCGCTGCACCAACTGCAACTAGCGGAACAAATACTACTCAAATTGCAACCACTGCCTTCGTACAACAAGAAGTAACAGCAGCAGGAAGCTATAATGATGCTAGTGTAGACACTCATTTAAATACAAGCACCGCGTCTTCCGGAGAAGTTCTTAGCTGGAATGGTAGTGACTATGACTGGGTAGTACAGTCAGGCGGTGGTGGTGGCGCTTCGGTAACAGTTTCAGATGCGGCTCCCAGCACTCCTTCTGCCGGAGATTTATGGTTTGATTCAACAGGTCTTGTACTCTACGTTTATTATAATGATGGAGATTCTAGTCAGTGGGTACAAACTAATCCTTCCGGCTCTGGCTCGGGAGGTTCAAGTGGTGGAGCATCTGTAACTGTATCTGGTACAGCACCAAGTTCTCCTTCTGCTGGGGACTTGTGGTTTGATGATGATGATCTATTCTTATATGTTTATGTAAATGACGGATCTTCAAGTCAATGGGTAAAAACTAATCCTTCTGGAGGAGGCTCCGCAGGCGCATGGGCAGAAAAAACTACAGCTTATACTGCGGCGGCGGGCGATAAATTAATTGTAGATACTTCTACCGCAGTAACAGTTACACTTCCTGGAAGTGCGTCTCTCGGTGATGAAATAAAAATTATTGATGGGACAGGAAATGCGGCCACAAATAATATTACGGTAGCACGAAATGGTCACAATATAGAAGGAACAGCATCAGATTTAACTGTAAACGTAAATAGAGCAGCCTTTGGGTTAGTATATTATAATACTACTCAAGGTTGGGTTATGATGGAGCGATAATGACAAATTATTCAGACATAAAAGCAAGTGGGGCAGTAGTTACATCTTATGCAAACTATGCCGCTCTTCCTTCAAGTGGAAACAGTGCAGGAGACCTAGCACTTACTACAGACAATGGAGGGCTTTATGTGTGGGATGGATCAGAGTGGGATCGTGTAGCTTCTGGAGCAGATGACACACCCACGTTTACAACAGAGCCTGCGGCAAGCTACGAATTAAATACTGATGGTACAGCAAGTACAATTACTGTTGCTGCTACTGACCCGGAAGGGTTTCCAGTAACTTATTCACATGATACTGTTCCGAGTAATCAAGCACAAGCTACAATTACAAATGTTGGGGGCACATTTACTTTAACTCCTACTACAACAGAAGCGGACGCGGGAACCTTTACATTAAGACTAAAAGCAAGTGATGGTGTAAATGTAGCATCTCGAAGTACTTCTGTAGATTTAGCTTTTTACTCTGGCCTTCTTCAATTTAGCCCCTCTATTAATGGGGCCAGTGAGTGGGACAGCGTTAGCGGAGCGTCTTCAGTTTCTTTGACTGATACCAGTCAAGAATACACAGTTACAAATCCAAATTCGAATGCAGTTGTACTCCAATTCGATGTACAAGGAGGCTCAGGGCACCTTCAAAATGGTACCTCCGCAGGCACTGGAGGACGTGCTATTGCTACTTACTCAATTCCTGCGGCTGGAACAATTAAGCTACGTGTCGGTGCGGCAGCTCCAGGGACTGCATCTGGTGGGGGTGCTTCTGCGGTTTATAGTAGTTCTAACGCAGATACTCCTTATGTTGTTGCTGGCGGTGGCGCAGGCAGTGGTAATACTACTGGCGGTAACGGTGGCGGTACTGACGGCGGGGCAGGTATAAAAGTCTCTGGGTGGAACGCATATGGCGGCGGGGGAGGTAGCCAAAGTGCCGGAGGTACTGCAGGTTCAGGTGATCGTGGATCAGGCTCAGCAGGTTCATTTAGACAAGGCGGAAACGCTTTCTATAACGCTACAAACGGTGCGGGAGGTGTTGGATGGGCTCCTGGAGGCAGGGGAGGACTTAAAGCTGGAGATGGCTGGCAAGGCGGCGGCGGTGGTGGTTACTACGGCGGAGGCGGTGGTGGAGCTTCTGCAGGCGGTGCAGGCGGGGGTGGTGGCTCCGGTTTTATAGGAAATGGAGCAACTTCAGTTTCCAATACAGCTGGGGGAGCTGAACAAGCAAGCGGCAAAATTGTGATGACACCGGTAACACCATAATGGCAAATTATTCAGACATAAAAGCAAGAGGCAAAAAAAGCTTTGCAAATGCTGCAAGCTTTCCTGCGAGTGGTAATACAGGTGAAATTATTGTAAATCAGGCAACGGGTACGCTTCATGTTTGGAAAGGAAGCAAATGGGATCGTGTAGCCTCGGGTTCTGATGCAGGTTTAAATTTTACTACAGAAGCACAATCTTCATATGTTCTTGCATCGGATGGTACAGCAACTACAGTTACCGTAGCAGCTTCGGATCCAGACGGGTTTCCTGTAACATATGGCTATGATGTAGTTCCAGCAAATCAATCACAAGCAACAATTGTAAATAATAATGATGGAACTTTTACAATTACACCATCTACAGATTCTGCAAATGCGGGAAACTTTACACTTAGAATTAAAGCAGATGATGGAAGAAAGGTAATACGAACAACCTCTACGGTATATCTTGCTTTTGCTACGCTTACAGTATCTCCCGCAGTAAATGGAAACACCACGTTTACTACAGGAAGTGTTACAGGATTTGCAGTCGGTACGGCTTATACTTTAAGTAATAATACTGGTGCTGATTTTGATTTAGATTTTAATTTAGAGGGAGGCGCAGGCGGAGGTAGAAGTAGTGATGGTGCTGGAGGCGGTGCTGGAGGTTTAACAACCGGTAGATATACTCTTGCTGCAAATTCGAGTATAAACCTTCTTGTAGGCAGTAAAGGCTCTAATGGAACAGACTCCAGATATGGAGGCTCCGGAGGTGCAGGTACAGGAATTTATACAGGCACTTACGGTTCCGGAGAAGTTCCTATAATGGTAGCAGGCGGTGGCGGTGGCAGTATGAATGGCGGCACTCAAACCGGAGGGGGTGGCGGTACCACTGGCGGTGCAGGTAGCGATACAAGTACGAACTCAAATGATACTCCGGCAGGAGGAGGCACTCAAATAGGGGCCGGAGCAGGGGCAGGAGGCAACAGATTCAATGGAAACTCTGGCTCAGGAAGAAATGGAGGCGCTGCCGCCGTAGGCGCAAGTTTTGGTGGCTACACTAATCCGAATGGTCCTGGAGGTTCAGGATTTGGAAATGGCGCCGTCGGTTGTTTCTATCCTTCAGGCGGTGGAGCTGGAGGTGGTGGTGGAGGCTACTACGGCGGAGGCGGCGGAGCTATTGTATATTTCGATGGAGGCTCTGGGGGAGCTGGCGGCTCAGGATATTTTGATTCAAATGTAGTTACTAATGGAAGCACTACAACAAGTGGCGGAACCGCAAACAGTAGCGGATCTTGCACAATCACATTTGTATAAGGAGTAAAAATGGCATATAATTTTTCAGATAGTCCGAGTAATGGAGATACATTTACACTAAATGGTGTAACATATACTTATAACTCGACAAAAGGAGTATGGAAGGATACTGCTGTAGGCACTCCTCCGGCTCCTTCGGTAACTTCTTCAGATACTGCACCTGTTAGTCCATCTGCCGGAGACCTTTGGTATCGAACGAACGATAGTACTCTATATGTTTACTACAACGATGGATCTTCTAGTCAGTGGGTTGGAGTTTCTGGGCCGTCTGGACCTGCGGGTAATAATGGAGCTGCTGGAGCTGCTGGAGCTGATGGTGCTGATGCAATAACTCGTTACGCTAATTTAGCTGCTTTTCCGAGTAGTCCCACTGCTGCTGATTTAGCTTATGCAAACGATACAAATACGTTATATTTATATAATGGCACAGCCTGGGAGGTAGTAGCCTCTGGCAATGACGAAAGTCCCGTAATTACTACTGAACCTCCTACAGTAGAACAAGCATTAAATTCTGATGGTACTACAAGCACAGTCACAATGGTAGCTCAAGACCCTGAAGGATTTGATATTGTCTATGGTATTGCTTATAAAACAGCAAATAATGCAAGACCTACACAACTTTCTTCAGATACTACAATTAACCAAAGCACCGGCGTGTATACTTTTACACCAACTACGACGGAAGCAAATGCGGGAACTTTTCGAGCACGTTTAAGTGCGTCTGATGGAGCAAGAATTACAACTCGATTTGTTGATTTTAATTTAACTTTTATTATAGCAGATATTACTAATTGGCAGCATCATTCTCTAGCTCCAATGGAAAAAATAACAGACGGCAAAACACTAACTGTAAATGGTGGTAGCTGGCAAAGCTATGTAAGTAATTTATCTACTCTTGCTCCATATCTAGAAGGAGCTTGGGGCACTACAGATATAAATAGCGGGATGGCAGATGCAGGATCTGTAACTTTTGATGGCCCAGTTCGAATTTGGATGCTTAGAGATAATGCATGGAATGGAGTAAGTGATATAAACACATATACTTCTCATGCGACTCTTTCTAGTACTGCGATTACTGGTACTAGTGCAGTTAATGTATATCGAAAAGATGTTTCCGCAGGAACTTATAATTTAGACACATTTTCTGCAATGTTTTTTATTACAGCACAAGATGGTTCAAAAGATAAACTTCAGTATTACGGCACAGATCTACCATAAGGAGTAAATAATGGCAATAAATTTTCCAGACAGCCCAAGCAATGGTGATACTTATACAGCAGGAGGTAAAACTTTTACCTACGATTCGACTGTGGGAGCTTGGAGTCCTCAAGAAGGTACTCCCGTATCTACAGGTACAAGTGCTCCTTCTAGCCCCTCTCCTGACGATCTTTGGTTTGACACTGCCTCTGGTACTTTATATTTTTATTATGCTGATGGCTCCTCGAACCAATGGGTTGGTGTAAGCGGCCCTGCGGGAGCAACAGGAGCAACAGGAGCCGCTGGAGCAAATGCGGTCCCTGTAACTTACGCTGGAGTAGCAAATCTTCCTACTTCTGGAAATACAATCGGCAGTTTTGCGTATATTACAGGCACAGATCAATTAGCGGTAGCAAAATCAACAAATCACTGGGTTCTTTTCAGTAAGGATAGTTCAACTGATCTACCCACAGTTACGGGAGGAGGGGCTTTAGGCACTTTCACAGCTGGAGGTACAACTTATAACTATGCAAAGTTTACTTCAGATGGAACTTTTGTTGTTAGTAGCAGTATGACCAACGTAGATATATTAATTGTTGCAGGTGGTGGAGGTGGTGCTGGTACCGGGGGCAGCGGAGGCGGAGGCGGAGGTGCTGGTGGCCTTGTATATGCTTCAAGTCAGTCTTTTACTGCAGGAACATATAATGCAGTAATAGGGGCGGGAGGAGCTTTAGGACAAAATGGATCAAACTCTACATTTACAGGCCAAACTGCCGCAGTAGGCGGGGGCGCTGGAGGAGCATTTCAATCGGCAGGAGCTACTGGAGGCTCTGGAGGAGGTAGCGGACGAGATGGAGGTACCCCAACTCCAGCAGCAGGAACCGCAAATCAAGGTTATGCGGGGGGTGCCGGAGGCGGAACTTCTTGTGCTTCGGCTGGTGGTGGTGGTGGAGCCGGAGGGGTCGGAGCTAACGGAGGAACTGACTGTGGGGCCTATACTAGTGGAATGTCTGATGGTGGCGTAGGTGCTTCTACGTACTCTGATTGGCTTCAAGGAGCTTCTGCTGGTGAAGAAGTTGGAGGCACTTGGTATATTGCCGGAGGCGGTGCGGGAGCTATGGAAGCTGGTACAGCAGCAGGAAGAGGCGTAGGAGGCTATGGAGGAGGCGGAGACGGGTCTAAGGCAATGACTACAACTGCTGACGGTACCGCAGGCTCCGCAAATACCGGAGGCGGTGGCGGCGGAGGACAACTTCGACTTGGTATACAGTATGCAGCAGGCACAGGAGGCTCTGGCCTAATATTATTGAGGTGGACATAAATGACAGCGTTAAATTTTCCAGATAGTCCGAGCAATGGGGATACGTACCAAGGCTATACGTACAATAGTACAAAGAGTGCTTGGGCAAAACCAGACTCTCCGGATCCTGATGCAAGAACTGCAGTGTACGCAAATATTGCAGCATTGCCTACAAGTGGCACTGCTGGTGATATGGCGTATGTAACTGCCACAAATCGACTTTACATTTGGAATGGTAGCGGCTGGTACAACATTGCTCTCATCAATACAAATCCAAGTATTAGTGGAGCATCTTCTAGTTATGCGCTTGCAACTGATGGCACAGCAACGACAGTCACAATTACTGCTACAGACCCAGAAGGGATTCCAATTACTTATAGTATTGCAAGCGATACTTCAGGTAACATCGCCACAGTTGCTCAAGGTACTGAGGCAAATACGAATGTATTTACAGTTACTCCAAGTACTAATTCTGCAAATGCTGGAATATTTAGCCTTACATTTCGAGCCTCTGATGGTATAAACATTGCCACTGCAGTTTCTGAATTTACATTACAGTTTAGTGTAGAAAATTCTAACTATACAACTGCTTTAATTACATCGACAGGAAGCAATGGAGCCACAAACGGAACTTTTGTAGACTCTTCGAGCGCTAATAAGACTGTAACGAATTTAAACGCGAGTCAAACCAACTTTAGCCCGTATAGGCATGGTGGGTATTCGACTTATTTTGATGGAACTGGTGATTATTTAGAAATAGATGATGGTACTTGGCTAACCCTTGGAAATGGAAACTTTTGTTTTGAAACTTGGATTTACAACACTGTATCAACTGGATCTAGCCAATACATTTTTGGTCAAGGAAATTCCTCGGGGACGGCGGCCGGTGTTAGTGTAGAGTTGTATATTACCGCGAGTCGAACACTAAGCGGAGGAATATACGTTGGCAGTCAGAAGTATGCAACTTCTACGGGTACGATTCCTACAAATACTTGGACTCATGTTGCTTTAGTACGAAATGGCACTAATATTCAGCTTTATATAAACGGCACAAAAGACGGTGAAAATACTTCTGCTGGTACAGACTCCGCTGTAGATCAATCTACTCATTTTTCAATAGGTAGGGCGGGAGAGTATAATGGGCTTTACTTTAATGGTTATATAACAGATTTTCGTTTTGTAAATGGTAGTTCTGTTCATACAGGTACTTTTACAGCACCAACAGAACGCCTTACAGCAATAACAAATACCGGTTTACTTACTTGCCATCTTCCTTACATAGCTGATGGCTCAACGAATGGCCATGCTATTACTGTAAACGGCAATACAAAGACAGAGCCATTTGCACCTTATGACACTCAAGAATATACTGTAGGAGATCATGGAGGGTCATATGCGATGGTTTCTCGTTCTGGCGTAACGGGGCCTTCTATTGATGTAGCATCAGACCCCGACTTTGCATTCGGAACGGACCCGTTTACTATTGAGTTTTGGTACTACCCAAATCAGGCAGGGCAGCAGTGGGACCAACTAATTACTACAACAGGAAATAACGGTATCTTTTTTGCAAATAGAAGCGGATATTTAGATTGGACAAATAATAATGATACAGCTGCATTAATACGCTCTTCTTGGCCGGCTATAGGTCAATGGAGCCATATTGTTTTGACGCAAGATTCAACAACTCGTGCAGTTTTTATAAATGGTGTTCGTACAGGAACAGCAAGTACAGCCCACTCTTGGGCTCAAGGACAATTTCGTGTAGCTTATGGAGCAGGAAGAGGTAATTTTTCAAATATTCGAATCGTAAAAGGTACTGCAGTTTATGACCCCTCTCAAACTACTCTTACAGTTCCTACTGCTCCGCTTACTGATGTGACAAATACAAAACTACTACTCAAAGGTGAAAATGGTGGAATTATAGATAAAGCTCAAGTAGTTAAAGAAATATATTTAGCTGGTAATGTAAGTTCGTCTACAACCCAGAGTAAGTATCTGCCTTCTTCAATGTATTTTGATGGATCGGGAGATAGAATACAGCTACCCCAAACTTCTTTAAATTTAAGCAATGCAGATTTTACAGTAGAGGCGTGGGTTTATACAACAGCAACATCACAACAAACTATTGTTGGGTCTCTAGTATATTCAAATGGAACAGGGTCATGGTTACTTACTGTAAATTATAATAGTAATAAAGTACGATTTTTTATGCGTCATGGGGGCGGAACAGTACAAGATGCCCAGTTTGAGGCGGGTACTTTTCCAACAAATGCGTGGACGCATGTTGCAGTTACAAGAGATGGATCGAATATTCGTGCATTTATAAATGGAACTCAAGCAGGCACTACGAATACAGCACTAGGGACTAACGCAATAGATAATGCATTAACAAATTACTATATAGGAGATAATCAGGATGGAAATACATACTGGAATGGTTACATTTCGGATCTTCGAGTAACAAAAGGCCTAGCAAGATATACGTCTAATTTTACACCACCAACGGCAGCTTTACAAGGATAATACAATGGCATATAATTTTCCAAATAGTCCGAGCAACGGTGATACAGTTACAGTAAATAATGTAACTTATACTTATAATTCTACATCAGGAGCTTGGAAAACTACTGCA
>Ga0233444_10000944_pt1 | contig 34777 bp, 29 predicted proteins | sample SI_124_October20_6_FD_182792 | JGI IMG/M metagenome (GOLD analysis project Ga0233444, IMG submission 182792) | Seawater microbial communities from Saanich Inlet, British Columbia, Canada - SI_124_October2016_10_MG | ecosystem: Environmental > Aquatic > Marine > Inlet | place: Canada: British... | reverse complement strand
TGGGAAAGAAAATATCTTTTTAAATGGTGCTATTTTGGGGATGACCAAAAAAGAAATCACCTCTAAACTAGATGAAATCATAGAATTTTCTGGTTGCGAACGCTATATAGACACCCCTGTAAAACGTTATTCTAGTGGAATGAAAGTGCGCTTGGCATTTGCTGTAGCTGCTTTCTTAGAGCCAGATATTTTGGTGGTAGATGAGGTCTTAGCAGTTGGTGATGCGGAGTTTCAAAAGAAAGCCATTGGGAAGATGCAAGATATTTCTTCTCAAGGTGGGAGAACAGTGTTGTTTGTAAGTCATGATATGGGAGCGATTCAGAGTTTATGCTCTAGGTTACTTGTTTTGGGAATTGGAAAGATTGATTATTATGGTGAAGTTAAAAAAGGCATAGATTCATACCTAAATTGTTATAATATATTATTTGATAGTAATGGTTTTGTTGACTTAGAAAAACCTAAAAACACCACTTGCTTTGTTAAAAGTATGAGCTTATTAAATAAGGACAGTCAAATTACCAATTCAATTTTTATGGGTGATTTATTAACTTTATCATTCGATGTTGAGTGTAAAAGTAGGATAGAAGATTTTGAGATTAGTGTTTTTATAAGTCTTAGTAATGGTAAAAAGATTTCTGCGATTAAATCTACCGAACAATTAAATTCTAAATTAAAATCGAGTACTAATTTCAATTTAAAAATTAAAATTAATAATATGAATTTAATGCCTAACAATTATTTCCTGACTATTGCTTATGCCTTAGATGGAATAAATATTATTAGATATGAAGATTGTGTAGGTTTCAAAGTTCTTCCAAATAGCATATCAAACAATAAAAAAATAATTAATGGTAGAGGCGACATGGTTTTCTTTCACTGTGATTATGATTTAATTTATGATTAATATTAGAGTTAGCTTTTTTCACCCTTTTACAGCAAAAGCTATTGGTTTTGAAGAAAGTCATTTATTTGACTCTCATAGTATACCACAAATAAAGGCTTTAAAAATAATTCAGGATAAAAAACCTGAATGGAAAGTTATTGTTGAATATTTCACGGGTAAATCAACAATATATTCTTGTTTTAATTTATTAAAAAAAATATTTTACCCAATTTCTAATACCTCAAAATTTGGAAAATGGCGCTCGGAAGTATCATTGATACACTTACTTAAAAACATTTTTAATAGTCCGGATGTTACAATCATAAATACTTCAGGGCATGGAGGTAAGCATGTTTTTAAATTGGCAAAGTTGCTAAACTTTAAAAATAAAAAATATTTTGCAATGTTGGGTGGGGTTCATTTAGAATTAACTCCACAGCTCGAAAATTATTATAAAAAAGCTTCCTTAATAATTGTACATACAAAACTTCAAAAAAATGCATTGTTACGTATTTCTTTTTTTAAAGATAAAAAGATAGAAGTACTTCCATTAGGTGTAGATGATTCAATATTCAAAGAGAAACGAATTATTGAAATTAATTCGTCAATTAAACAATTATTATTTGTTGGTAGAATCAGTAGATTAAAGCAAATTGAAATAGCAATAGATTCTTTAGTCGAACTTAAAAACAACAGTATTAAATGTAAACTGAATATTGTTGGTCCCATAAGTGATCTTACTTACTATAATGAATTGAAAAATTTGGTAATTCAATTAGACTTAATTAATAATGTGAATTTTATAGCGTCAGTAAAACAAGAACAATTAGTATCATTTTATCAATCTGCGGATGTATTACTTTTACCTAGTAAGCATGAGTCTTTCGGAATGGTAATCACTGAAGCCATGGCTTGTGGAACACCTGCAATCTCTTTAGTTGGATCTGGTGGTCCAGAAGAAATTATAGAAAATGGTTTTGATGGTTTTGTTGTTCCCCGTGAGAATTATAGGGATACTGTTTTAAAATTGCTTTCTGATGAATCTTTATTAGGGGAATTGTCTAAAAATGCTCTTGTTTCAGTTGAAAATAAGTGGTCTCAAAATAGAACATCAGAAATTTTATTGGGGCTTATTAATGAAAATTCATTTTATGATTAATAGATATTCAATAACTATATACACACCACAAGAATACAATCATTCTTCTTATATACAAACAGGTCTGTTTGAATTAGAAAAACAAGGTATACTAGATATTGACATAAAGTTATCTCTTCAACATAGAAAAGGAAAGTACCGTATAGAAAATGATAGTTTAATTAAAACCAATGAATACAGTCCTAAAACATCTTTTTATAAATTACTAGATAGGGTAGCAAAAACAGAAACAATGTTCGCTTGCGATTTGTACGATTTAGACAATCATTTTTCGAGCTATGCTTTAGAAAATTGTGACTATGTTTTTAAACGAAATTATGTTCAAGAAAAGATAGATCAGTTACCGGAACGTTACAGAAATAAAGTATTGCAATTAGGCTTAACTTTTGGTGTACATTCAGAATCTCACAAGGGTCTTATTAAGTTCTTAATAGCCAACTATATTGGTGCTGTATATTGGAATTTAAAATGGGATAAAAGAATACTTAAAAGAGTTTTTAATTCACTACAAAAAGCACATAACCATTGGAGTCATATTAAGACTTCAAGAAAAATAAGTTTATTTGATTCTATAACTAAATCAATCTCATCAGAGCAAACAATTTTGTTTCAAACACGTTGTTTTAATAGTAATACAGATCCAGATGTTTTGGCCATACACGAGCAGAGATATGATATCATTAAATTACTTAAGAAAGAATTTCCAATACTATTTAAAGGAGGTTTTGTAGCTTCAAAAATGTCTGAATTAAATTATACAGATGCGATCACCAATATACCATCTGATCCCGTTAGTTACCTAAATGCGGTAAAGAAATCTTCAATAGTAATATATACAAGAGGATTAAAGAATTCACCAGCTTGGAAAATGGCAGAATATTGTTCGCAAGGAAAAGTTATTATAGCAGAAAGATTAACAGCAGAACTTACTGATGCTCTAATAGATGGCAAACAGGTACTGTTTTTTGACGACTATAAGGAGTTAGTGAAGAAAATAAACTTAGTTTTGAAGACTAAAACTTTGAGAGATACTTTGTCGTTAAACGCTAGAGAGTTTTATATGAATACGATTCATCCAAAACAAAATATGCTTCGAATTTTAAAAATTATGAGATGCGATCTTTAAAAATATTTACCGTATTACATAAATCACCACATCATGCTCACTATTCGGGTTATAGTAAGTTTTTGAGTTACATAAAAGATATGTCTCTAGTTTTACCAAAAGCAAAAGCACCTTATAGCTTTGCTAAATATTATGTATCCAATTTTTGTAAAAATATTGGGAGTTATGACACTAATAGCTTTTATAAAGACATAGAGCTCATAAAACAATTATTTAAAATAAATAAAAATTTATCTGTTGTTCATTATTTAAACGGGGAAAGAGATATAAAGTTAGCTATAAATTTATTTCAAAATAAAAAAACAAAATTTATAGCTACATTTCATAAGCCACCTGAGGTTTTACAAAAACAAATTACCAATACAAAATATGTAAAAAAATTAGATGGTGCTATTGCTGTTGGTGAGAATCAAGTTTCGTTTTTAAAGAATTGGTTAGGAATTAACAACGTGGTGTATATACCACATGGTGTAGATATTGACTTTTTCAAACCAAACTTTGAATTAAGAACAATAAAAAAAATTTTACTAGTAGGACAGCATATGCGTGACTTTGGTACCTTCAATAAAGTTATTGAAACTCTCTTAGAGCAAGACTTAACTATTGAGGTGAATGTTGTTCTTCATAAAGCGTATCAAAAGAAAGTTATAGCACATAAAAATGTAAACATCCATTCTGGAATATCTGATGAAGAATTAAAAGCGTTTTATCAAAACTCTAATGTGCTATTTATACCTCTAACTGATGTTACTGCATGTAACTCTGTATTAGAAGCAATGGCTTGTGGTTTGCCTATTGTTAGTACAGATGTGGGTGGAAACAGTGACTACTTTAAAAATACAAAAAATATTTTACTAGAAAAAAATAGTACTGTTGAAAAATATAGTGAAGCTATTCACCAAATAATGAATGACGATTTATTTTTAGACATATCAAATTCATCTAGAAAAAAAGCTTTAGAGTATGCTTGGCATATTATAGCAAGACGTATTAACGATTTTTATTATAGTTGCTTATGAAAATAGTAATATTCGATGGCTCATTTAAAACGACCACTTTTATCAATAGGTTGATAGAGGGATTAGCAAATGAACACGAAGTTTTTGTTTTGGGTTTCAATGAAAACACCAAAATTAAAATAGCAGGTGTTCACTATATTGGATTGGGGTCTAATACTTCTATAATAACATTTATAATACGTAGTTTACAGCTAAGAGGTTTTAATATAGTACTGCAATGTAAATTGTTTTTGCAGCTGTTTAACAGAGAAAAGAACGCAATACGAAATGACAACATTCAAATGGCAATAAATACAATACAACCCGATATTTTACATTTTCAATGGGTTAGTGTTCTGTCTTACCTAGAAAATTTAAAACTTCCTAAGCATACAAAAACTATCTTAAGCCAAAGAGGGTATCACATCAATGTTCGTCCTTTTATTAATCAAGACAATAAAGTGTTTTTAAATAAGGTTTTTAGCAAATTAGATGGTTTCCATTCTGTTTCTAAGGCGATTCAAAAAAAATCTAATGAAATTTATGCCTCACCATTAAAGATTGACCATGTTGTTTACTCAGGATTTGATACAGATTCGTTTCGTTTCAAAAATACTTGGAATACAAATAAAAAGATACAGATTTTATCAATTGGCAGGGATCACTGGGTGAAAGATTACCGTTCAGCAATTTTAGCGATGTCTATTTTAAAAGAAAAACAAATTTCCTTTCATTATACTATTGTTGGAGTTCATAATCCTGAAGAGTTATTATTTCTAGTTAATGATATGAATTTGAAAGATTCTGTAACGTTTTTAAATTCAATACCTCAAGAAGAAGTATATGAAAAAATGCTAGAATCTGATTTGTTTTTATTGCCTTCAGTTGAAGAAGGTATTGCAAATGTTTGTGTAGAAGCCATGTTGTCTAAACTACCAGTTCTTTCAACAGATTGTGGTGGTATGTCAGAATTGATAGTGGATAACGAGACTGGTTTTTTGGTACCAACGAGAAACCCTAAAGCCTTAGCTGATAAAATTTCAATCTTTTCTAAATTACAAGAAATAGATATTTTACAATTAGTGAACGCTGCTTATATAAAAGCAACTACTCAGCATACTAGTAAACAAATGGTGGATGGTATGATTTCACTTTATAAAAAAGTGTATGAAAACAATTAAAACCCCCATTATCCCTATAGTACAAACTTTCATAAACGTGAAAGATCAACCTCATGAGTTAGACTATAAAGCTATTAGTGTGTTTAGTGCTTTGGGTTTTTTCTTGGACACGGATACGTATTGGAAAGATAAAAAAGTATTGCCTCCTGCTAGTATTAATAAAATTGATGATGCCGGATATTTGATTTCGTCAAAACCGTGGTTTGAATGGTATTATAAACCCAAACAAATTAATTTAAATGAAGCTACTACCAATTTTGGTAAATTGTTTGAAGAAATTGTCAAAGAACAATGTAACGAGAAAAAGGTTATTTTACCTATTTCAGGAGGATTGGATAGCCGAAGCCAGGCTGTGGCTTTACATAAGTTAGGTGTTGCTGTAAAGTCTTATAGTTACTCCTTTGAAAATGGATATAATGAAGCAGGAATTTCAAAAAAAATCGCAGAAAAATGTGATTTTCCATTTCAAGAATTCACAGTATCAAAATCCTATCTATGGAATAAAATAAATGAATTAGCAACAATTAATAACTGTTATTCAGAGTTCACCCATCCAAGACAAATGGCAGTGATTGATGATATTGAAAAACTAGGTGATGTTTTTTCACTAGGGCACTGGGGAGATGTATTGTTTGACTCTGAAAATTTACAACAAAATTATTCTGATAAGGAAATACTTCCCTTGATTAAGAAGAAAGTCATCAAAAAAGGTGGGCTTGAGTTAGCAACATCCTTATGGGAAAATTGGAAACTAGAGGGAGAATTTGAAGACTATCTCGATAGAAGAATACTAACGTTATTGTCTAGAATTAATATAGTTAACTCCAATGCCAAAATACGTGCCTTTAAATCTATGTATTGGGCGCCAAGATGGACATCCATCAACTTATCAGTTTTTGCGAGAAACAAAAAAATCTATTTGCCTTATTACGACGATCGTATGTGTCAGTTTATATGTGAAGTACCAGAATCACTTTTAAATGACAGACAGATTCAAATTGAATACATCAAAAGTAACAACTCTTCTGTTGCTAAAATAGTATGGCAGGATGCCAAACCTTTTAATCTATTTAATCATCATTTGGCAAAAACTCATTTACGATTGCCATTCAGAATCGTTGACAAACTAAAACGCGAATTTGAAAATTTTCAAGGTAAAAAATTTGTGCAACGTAATTGGGAACTACAATTTTTAGGAATTGAAAATAAAAAAAGATTAAACTCACATTTTAAAACGGATAGTTTTAATAAAGAAGTTGATAAAGAATTGGTAAAAAATACCATGAATTTATTTTATGATAATAACAGTGTTTATTATTCTCATGCTTTAAGTATGTTATTAACTATGGGTATGTTTTTAAATAGTCAAAAATAATGAATAAGATAAAAATACTTTATACAATACCAAATTTTGAAACAGCTGGAAGCGGTAAAGTTGTTCATGATTTAGTTAAGGGTTTAGATAAAGAAAAGTTTTCACCTGAAATTTGCTGTTTTCATAGTAATGGAGAGTACTTTAAAGAGATAGAAAAATTAGGGGTTCCAATTCACATACACCCATTTACCAAAGATTTAAAACCCTATTTATCATTGTTATTTAGGATTTACAAAATATCAAAATTCTTTAAAAAAAATAAATTTGATATTATTCATTCTTGGAACTGGAGTTCAGATATAACAGAACCTTTAGCGGCTAAATTAGCTGGCATAAAATGGCTTTACACAAAAAAAGCTATGAGTTGGGGAAACCCAAATCTTTGGAAATTAAGATCTTTATTAGCAACCAGAATACTAGTATTAAACAATGACATGGTTCCTCGGTATTTTAGTAAAATTAAAAAAAAAACAAAATTAATTTATTTAGGTGTAGATACAGATTTTTACATTCCTCAAAATAAAACATATACAACACCTCTAGGTCATCAATTTTCAGAAAAAGACTTTGTAATTATTACCATAGCTAATTTAGTACCAATTAAAGGAGTAGAATATTTAATAAATGCTGTTAACAAGATAAATGATAAGCGAATAAAATTATTAATTGTAGGAGATAATAAAAATGAATATGGAAAAAATTTAATTAATGATAATACAAACTCTAATGTTTTTTTTATTGATAAGCAGTTAGATGTTAGACCTTTTCATGCTACTGCCGATTTATTTGTAATCCCCACAAAAACTTCATGGGAAGGGTTGCCTGTTTCTCCTTTAGAAGCTATGAGCTCACAAAGAATAGTAATAGGTAGTAATGTAGAGGGGGTAAGGGAAGTATTGGGTAATTTTAAAGATTTTATCTTTCCTGCTAAAAATGTAGAAGTAATAATTTCAAAGATTAATTGGATTATGAACATGACACCTTTTGAAAAAAAGATGCATGAATTAAATATGAGAAAAGAAATAGAACAAAATTTTACTCTAAAAAAGTGTATAGATTTGCACGAAGAATACTATCTTGAAATGTAAGCATATGAAAATAGGACTAGTTTTAAGCAGTACCCCAGCGTATTCAGAGACATTTTTTAATTCTAAAATAGAAGGATTACAAAAAAATGGTTTCGAAGTTGTTTTATTTGTTAATTCAAAGAATACGCATTTTGATTTATGTACTGTGAAGGAACAAGTTAAATTTAGGTCTTTTTTTATTGTCGTGTTTTTTTTAAAATCTTTAGGACTTTTATTAACCAAGTTATCTACAATATTGAAATTTATTTCTTTAGAAAGAAAATGTAACGTATCCTTTAAAAGGATACTTAAAAAACTAATTTTAAATCAACACATATTACAAGAATCTAATGTAGATTGGTTACATTTTGGTTTTGCTACTCAGGCTATTGGAAGAGAAAATATAGCCAAAGCAATAGGTGCTAAAATGGCGGTAAGTTTGAGAGGATTTGATATTGGAATATATCCACTTAAAAACCCAAAATGTTACGATTTATTATGGGAAAGCATAGATAAACTTCATGTTATATCAAACGATTTACTAAATCTTGCATATGATAACGGGTTTAAAAAAAATGTTCCTTATCTAAAAATAACTCCTGCCATAGATACTTCTTTTTTTATAAATCAATCATTGAATAATTCTTCAAATAACAATCAATTACAACTTATGACAATTGGTAGATTGCATTGGAAAAAAGATTACACAAGTGTTATTATGGCATTAAAAAATTTAAAAGATAGAGGAATAGATTTTGAGTATACAATTATTGGTGATGGTCCAGAGGAAGAGAAGTTGAAGTATTTAGTGTATGAATTAGGTTTAATAAATAATATTATTTTCACAGGAAAAATCAGTCAGAAAGAAATACTAATTTATTTTAAGCAAAGTCATTTTTACCTCCAATATAGTTTGCAAGAAGGTTTTTGCAACGCTGTTTTAGAAGCCCAATCTATGGGTGTTTTACCTATAGTTTCCAATGCAGAAGGATTGTCAGAAAATGTATTAAACAATAAAACTGGTTGGGTTATAGAAAAGAACAGTCCAAAATTATTGGCTGATAAAATGGTAGAAGTTATCAACTTACCCCAAAGCAACAAAGAAAAAATCATAAAACAAGCCATAGAACGCGTTACAAAAGAATTCAATATAGAAAAACAACAAAAAGAATTTATAGATTTTTACACCTTATAATGCATTTTATCGATGAATTATGCATAGCCAACGATTTTGTTTAAATATTAGATTATTAATGTTTAAATTTGTAATTGTCAAAATATTAAAAAATTAAACCCTATACCCTATACCCTATACCCTAAACCCTAAACCCTAAACTTTATTTTCTTTTTATTATAAGAGAAAATACCTATAAATGCTTTTCTCCTTTCTTAAATATCTTCAACCTACTCGTTACTTTACATTACCCAATAGTAATGGTAAATTTATATACCCCATAGTTTCTGAAATACCAGATGATATCTTAAGTTATTTAAAGTTAGATAAAGAGTATAGTTCAATAAGAGCTAGAACTTATGACCTTTCTTATCAAGCAATTGAAAAAGGGTATATAGGACAGGTAAAAAGAATTGAATTTATAGAAGAGATTCCTATTGTTGATGAATACCGTTTTGTGAAAAAATATTTTAGTACATTTTGGTATTGCTACATCTTCATTATCAGATTAATTACATTTAATAATCCTTTTAAAGAAATTAATGGTTTTATAAAATCATTCAAAGTTTCAAGATCATTAATATCAAAGAATGCTCTTACCTATTCAGAGTGGAATAGTTTTGATTCAAAGTTATTAAAAACACACCCAAAAGTTAGTGTCATCATACCAACCCTCAATCGATATAAATATTTAAAAGATGTTTTAAAAGATTTAGAAAATCAAACCTATCAAAATTTTGATGTAATAATTATTGATCAGTCTGAACCTTTTAAAAAAAATTTTTATGATAATTTCAATCTAGATATTAAACTCATACATCAAAAAGAAAAAGCTTTGTGGTTGGCTCGAAATAAGGCTATAGAATTCTCTGATGCTGATTATTTATTATTATTTGATGATGACAGTAGAGTTGATATTAATTGGATTTCTAATCATCTAAAATGTTTAGATTTTTTTGATTCTGATATATCTTCTGGGGTATCTATATCTATTGTTGGAGCAAGAGTTCCTGATAATTATTCCTTTTTCAAATATTCAGAACAACTAGACACTGGAAATGTTTTAATTAAAAGAGATGTTTTCAAAGCTATTGGCTTGTTTGATAGACAATATGAGAAACAGAGAATGGGAGATGGTGAATATGGTTTAAGAGCCTTTTTATTTGGCTTTAAGAATATTTCCAATCCATATGCTCAAAGATTACATTTAAAGGTAGGAACTGGAGGATTAAGACAAATGGGGTCTTGGGATGGTTTTCGACCTAAAAAATGGTTTTCTCCTCGTCCTATACCAAGTGTCTTGTATCAGTTTAGAAAATATTACGGAAATAAAATGACAGTTTTTAATTTATTAAAATCTATCCCACCGTCAGTTATACCCTATAAACATAAAGGGAAAAAGTCTTTTATTGTTTTAGCATTTATAAGCATGATTATGATATGGCCTATTATTTTATGTCAAGTTGGTAGATCTTGGAGCTTAGCCAGTAAAAAATTAAAGCAAGGTGCTATGATTAAATACATAGATTAAAAAAGCATTTAGTAACTAAATTTAATTCTGATAAATAACTAATTTATGACAGAGAAAACAATATGATAATCAACAAAAATATGTTAATTGTTACCTCTGAATTTCCACCAGAGCCCGGGGGTATAGGTAACCATTCATATAATATTGCTAAGCAATTGAGTATGAATAATTATAGCGTAACTATTATATGTGATCAACGTTCAAAAATAAGTAATAAAAAATCTTTTTTTGATTTAAACGTTTCATTTAAAATTATTAGAATTAAAAAGCAATCTATTCGTATCTTAATGTACTTAAATCGAATATTTCAAATTTTTAAACATACTTATAGAAATGAAATAATTATTGCGTCTGGAAAATTTCCACTCTGGATTGTAGCTATAACATCTTTATTCTTCAAGAAAAAAAAATATTTTGCTGTTGTTCATGGCTCAGAAGTAAATTTCAAAAAAAGAATATTACGAAAGTCTATAGACATATCACTGAAGAAGTTTGACCACATAATAGCTGTTTCTAACTTTACAAAATCATTAATTTCGTATTTAAAACTAACGAATATAACTGTAATCCCTAATGGCTTTGCATTACCAAAAATTTCAACAATTACTAATGAAAAAATAAAAGGGAAACCTAGTCTAATTACTGTAGGGTCTATTTCTGAGAGAAAAGGTCAAAAAAATGTTATTAACGCACTTCCTACTCTTATAAAATCATATCCAGAAATTCATTATCATATGGTTGGTAAACTATACAAAAAAGATGAATTTTTTAATCTTGCAAAAAAACTAAATGTAGATAAATATATTACTTTTCATGGAGCTGTTAGTGAAGAGGTTAAAATAAAGTTACTTCAAAATAGCGATATTTTTACGATGTTAAGTCAAAATACTGCTTCTGGAGATGTTGAAGGTTTTGGAATAGCAATTTTAGAAGCTAATAGCTTGGGAATTCCTGCAATAGGAGCAAAAAATTGCGGAATAGAAGATGCTATTTTAGATTATGAATCAGGTATTCTTATTCAGAATAACAATCATTCAGAATTTAAAAAATCAATTAAAAATATATTAGACAATTATGATATATACTTTCATGAATCTAAAGTTTGGGCGTCAAATTTTTTATGGAAAAATATTATTAAAAAATATATAAAGATTTTAGATCTGTGAAAATAGCGATTATATCACATACAGAACACTATCGGGATTCTTCAGGTAAAATTAAAGGCTGGGGTCCCACAATAAAAGAAATTAATAAATTGGCTATTGGAACAAATTCTATAGTTCATATAGCACCCTTTCACAAAGGAATTGCACCTAAAAGTTCTTTATCATATTCAGAAAAAAATATAAATTACTTACCCCTAAAACCCTCAGGAGGTAGAGGTTTACGTAAATTATCTATTCTTTTAAATGCCCCTTACAACTTATTTGTGATATATAAAGCTTTAAAAAGTATAGACTTTATTCAATTCAGAGCACCTACTGGAATGGGAATATATGTTTTACCTTTTTTGAGGTTATTTTACAATTCGAAATATTGGATAAAATATGCTGGAAATTGGAAAGATGAAAAAATGCCATTTGGAAATAAACTTCAAAAGAAATGGTTGCAAAATTTCACATCAAAAAACACTAAAATTACTGTAAATGGTTTCTGGATAAATGAGAGAAACAATATAATTCCTTTTGAAAATCCTTGTTTAGATAAAAATGACAGAAAGCTTGGTTATAATTTACTAGTTGCTAAGAAATTAAAAAAAACAGTAGAGTTTTGTTTTGTTGGAGCATTAAATAAACATAAAGGTGTGGATAAAATTTTAAAGGCAATAAATGAGTTAAATTTTAAAAATAATATAAAGTTTCATTTTGTTGGAGATGGATTTGATAGATTTGAGTTTGAGAAAATTGCTAAATATATTAACACCACTATTATTTTTCATGGGTTTTTAGAAAAGGATGCAATCAGTTCAATTTATTCCAAAAGTGATTTTATCATTCTTCCTTCTAAGAGTGAGGGTTTTCCAAAAGTTATTGGAGAAGCCATGAATTATGGATGTATACCTATCGTTTCTGATGTTTCCTGTATTTCTCAATATATACAAAATGGTGTGAATGGATTTCTGATAAAACCAATAACATCCAAAGAAATCATAAAAAACATACAATTAGCCATCAAATTAAATGGCAATGAAAAAGAAATAATTAAAAAATATAATTATGAACTTGCAGAGAAATTCACATATGAGTATTATAATCATCGAATTAAAAATGAAATATTTGAAATTAAGAAATAAATGATTTGATAAAGTTTATTCTAAATAATAAATTAACATTTATAGCGGTACATATTCTTTTAGGATATGGATCTTCTTTATTAAGGGGATCTAATATTTTAAAAATAGTATGGGTGTTAATTATTGGGGTTTTTATTATAAATATCATTTTTAAAAACAATAGAGATGAAGAGGCCTTCCTATTTGCAGCTTATATAAGTGCTGCAGAAGTATTTATTAGAATGTCAAAGGCTATGATATTATATGAGACAGGGAAGTATAGTGTTATCTTATTTTTAATCATAGGTGTTTTTGTTGGTAAATTCAAACAAAAGTTCTCTGTTACTTTAGCTTTTTATCTACTCCTTTTGTTGTTAGGAATAGTTTTTACTAGAGTTCCTGAAGGAGAATACATAAGAAAAGCCATTGCCTTCAATTTAAGTGGCCCTTTTGTTTTAGGGATTGCGGGATTATATTTTTATAAGAGAAATATTACAAAAGAAAATTTGATGAATGCCTTATTTTTTATGTTACTTCCTCTATTTTCAATGGTAACATATCTTTATTTTAAAACTCCTGATTTAAGAGAAATTATTTTTGCTAGTGCAGCAAATTTTGATACTTCAGGTGGTTTTGGTCCTAATCAAGTATCAACTATTCTAGGTTTAGGAATTTTTATAATCTCGGTATTAATTTTAATGAAAAAACGCGTCACAGGATATTTATTGCTAGATGCTTTTGTTTTACTTTATTTTGTATACAGAGCTTTGTTAACTTTTTCTAGAGGGGGGTTAATCACAGGAATTGTAGCTATTATTTCTTTTGTTATTTTTTATTCACTATTCAAAAAGTTGTCATTAGGGTCAATTATTTCCTACGCTGGATTAACAGTAGTTTTTATTGTTAGTGTTTGGCTCTATACTTCTAATATTACTGGAGGTATGTTAGACAATAGATATGCTGGTAAGAATGCAAGTGGCGTTCAAAAGAAAGACATCACTTCTGGAAGAGGAGCTATTTTAAATGAGCAAATAGCCAGTTTTGTAGAAAATCCTTTAGGTATAGGTGTAGGAAACGGAAAATATAAAAGACAAGGAGCTATTGGTCATGTAACAGCAGCCTCTCATAATGAAGTAGGAAGGTTAATAGAAGAACATGGTGTTATTGGGTTGGTCATATTATTACTATTATTAAGTCTTCCTTTACTCAATATTTGGGAAGGAGATAATTATAATAGAGCTTTTACAACCGCTTTTTATATATTTTGGTTTTTAACTATCAACCATTCAGCCATGCGGATTGCTTTCCCAGGTTTCATCTATGGGTTAAGTTTAATAAATATTACACATGAAAAAGAATAATATTTTATACATAGGTAATAACTTAGTTGAGAAAACAAATTATGCTACCTCTATGGATATTTTGAGTAGTTTGTTAAAATTAGAGGGGTTTACAGTTAACAAGAGTTCTTCAAAATCTAATAAAATACTGAGGTTGTTAGAGATGTGCTTCGCAGTTTTTGACTATAAGACTAAAGTTAATTATGTATTAATAGATACTTATAGTACATCCAGCTTTTATTATGCCTTATTAACTTCTCAGTTGTGCAGACTGTTTAGACTAAAATATTTACCCATCCTTCATGGTGGAGATTTACCCCATCGTTTAAACCTTAATCCAAAGTTGTCATCACTCATTTTTAATAACTCATTTCAAAATATAGCACCTTCAGGTTATTTGAAATATGAATTCGAATTAAAAGGATATACAACACTATTAATTCCAAATGTAATTCCCATAACTAAATATAATTTTAAGAATAGACAGAAATTACAACCTAAATTGTTATATGTAAGATCATTCGCTAAAATATATAACCCTACAATGGCCATTGAAGTGTTGAAAGAATTAAAAAATACCTATTCCAAAGCGGTCTTATGTATGGTTGGCCCAGATAAAGACGGAACATTGAATGATGTTCAGCAACTTATTGATAAATATGAATTACATGATAGTGTTGAAATCACTGGTGTGCTGTCTAAAGAGGAGTGGCACAAAAAATCTGAAGATTTTGATATATTAATTAATACTACTAATGTAGACAATACACCGATAAGCGTAATTGAGGCAATGGCCTTGGGTTTACCAGTAGTTTCGACAAATGTAGGCGGCTTACCTTATTTAATTAGTAATAATATAGATGGTGTATTGGTAGATAAAGAACAACCAATACTGATGGCAAAAAAAATTGTTGAAATAATAGAAGAAAATAAAAATTCATTCGCAAAAATGGCTAGATGTAAAGTTGAAAATTTTGATTGGAGTGTAGTTAGAAGACAATGGCTTAAATTATTAAATAATCATGAATAATTTTTTATTAGAAAAAATAGCTTTACCATTAGGGGATTTAATCCTTAAATCTAACTTTATAAAAAGTTTAAATTTTTGGAGAGGTTTTGATAGTTTATCTGAATTAGAATTAATTAACTATCAAGAGAAACAATTAAAAAATCAACTTTTGTATGCTCAAAAACATATACCAAAATACAAAGGGATTAAAATCGATTTAAATAAAAAAGTGAATGAAATTATTAAATCATTTCCAATTTTAACCAAAGATGATTTAAGATCAAATCCAAAATCTTTACAGATAAACAATAACCAAAATGTATCTAGGATATATAGTAGCGGTTCTACAGGAGTTAGCACATGGGTTTCTATGGATAAAATAGATTTAATGTCTATACAATCACTTTCAATTCATTTATGGGAATTATGTGGATATAAAATAGGAAATCCAATTCTACAAACAGGTATTTCACCCAAGAGATCAAGATTAAAAAAAATGAAAGATCTTTTTTTTGGAGTACATTATGTCTCTGCTTTTACTCTAAATATAGATGATCTTAAAAAGATTTGTTCCAGACTATCAAGAAATAATAAATACACTCTTGTGGGGTATCCTTCTTCTCTTAATATCATTGCTGAATATATAATTGAAAATAATATTAATCTAAAGTTAAAGACAGTAATAGGTTTAGGAGATAAATTATTTAACCACTATAAGAAAAATATAGAAAAAGCTTTTGGGTGTAAAATTCATGAAACATACGGTTCATCAGAAGGTTTTCAAATAGGCTTTCAGGCTGATCTTGATTATATGTATTTATATACACCACAAGTTTATTTGGAACTACTAGATGATAAAAACAATCCAGTAAAAGAGGGTGAAATAGGAAATGTAGTTGTAACCAGATTAGACAATAAACATATGCCCCTAATTCGCTATAAATTGGGTGATTTAGCAATCATGTTACCAAAAGAGAAATATCCAATAAATAGAAAGTTTAACTTTCCACTAATAGAAAAAGTAATTGGCAGAAATACAGATGTTGTTATTTTACCTGATAATAGAAAATTAATAGTACATTCTTTTACTGGTATTTTTGAATACATTCCTGAGATAAAGCAATTTAAAATAATTCAAAAAAATAGAAAAAGTATGACAGTACAATTTATCCCAGATGATAATTTCACAAAAGAAGTTTTAAAGAATAGTAAGCTAAAACTTCAAAAAATTATAAATAACAATAATTTTAAAATATTTTTTGAGGAAGTTTCTGTAATTGAAGGGAAAAAATCTGGTAAACCTCAGATAATTGAATCTTATATTACTTAAATTAAACATAAATGAATTTACCCCTTGTTTCAATAATTACACCCTCCTATAATTCTTCAAAATATATTGAAGAAACCATAGCTAGTGTTCAATCTCAGACCCATAGCCACTGGGAAATGTTAATTACTGATGACGGATCAACTGATCATTCTTTAGAAATAATAAAAGAAATATCAAATAATGATCCTAGAGTTAAATACTTTTCAATTAATAACTCAGGCCCAGCTATTGCAAGAAATAATTCGATCAAATATGCTGAAGGTAAATATCTAGCTTTTTTGGATAGTGATGATTTATGGATGCCAAATTTTTTGACTAAATCAATCAAATTTGTTTCTAATTCTGAAGGTTTTGTCTTTTCATCCTATAAAAGATGTAATGAAATTACTCTAAAAGAACAGTATAAAGATTTTATTGTTCCAAAGAAAGTTACTTATATGGATATTTTGAAAACAAATTCTATAAGCTGTTTAACTGCCTTTGTAGATATAGAAAAGTTAGGTAAAGAGTTTATGCCAGAAGTAATGTATAGACAAGATATGGGGCTATGGTTGAAATATTTAAAAAAAATTAAATATGCAAAAGGCATCAGAGAAACTTTGGCTATTTATAGAATAAGAAATAATTCTCATTCAAGAAATAAAAAAAAGTTGTTAAAACCACAATGGTTTTTTTACAGAAAAGTAGAGAATTTAAATATTATAATTTCTACATATCTAATGATTGTTTGGGCTTACAGAGGATTAAAAAAATACAGTTAATTACTTATAAATAATAAAAAAATCATATATTTGAAATAACATATTATTTTCCCCTTAATAACCTTAATTCCCTAGTTAACGTTATGAATAATAACTCATCGTATATTGATATATCCGAGAGGAAGCTTCTCTTGCGACTTCTTGATATCATTTTAATTATCACAGGCGTATTTTTAGCCTCAGATTACACTAGTTTCTCTTACATAGATTCTTACAATTCCTCAATTATTAGTTGGCTTGCTTTGCTAGGCTTCTATTTTCTTTTTTTTGGAGAGGTTTTCCAATTGTATGATTTAAAGATTTCAGCAAGTAGATACAAAATAATTAAAAATTTATTTTTAGCCTCACTTATAACAACATTTGTGTTTGTTTTAACACCGTTCTATTCACCTTCACTGCCAGAAAACAGAATGCAAATAATTTATTTATTTCTATTATTAATACTACCCGTATTATGTTGGAGATTGGCGTATATATCCTTGTTGTTTTCTCCAAAATTTTTTAAAGAAATCATAATCATTAGTCATTCATCAACTATAAATGAATTACTTGAGTTAACAAAGGATGATCATCATCACAATGTTGGAAAATACTTATCAAATAACAAAAATGCTGGTTTTGAAAATTTTGTTAATATCAAAGAGGCCAATATTTATGAAATAGTAAGAACAAATAATATTAAGGAAGTTATAATTAATACTAGTGGCTTTAGCACTGAAATTATTAAAAAAATTAATAGAGATTTAATTTTATTATTTGAAGAAGGTATCAATATTAAAAGTTCAGAGAGTTTTTACGAAGAAATTACTGCTAGTGTTCCTAAAGATTATTTAGATTTCAACTTTTATAAAAACATGAATTTTAGCTGTAGTAGCAATAAGAGGTTTTATAAACTATTTCATCGTTTTTTAGATATTTTAATCTCTTTAACTGGGTTATTAGTTTTTCTAGTACTTCTTCCATTCATTTTTATTTTAAATGTTTTCATGAACAAAGGTCCTTTGTTTTATAAACAAATAAGAGTTGGTAAAAATGGTCAAAACTTTACTATATTTAAGTTACGATCTATGGTAGTTAACGCAGAATCTTCAGGAGCTGTATATGCTCAAAAAAACGATGCAAGAATCACCAAGTTTGGAAAATTTTTAAGAAAAACTAGACTAGACGAAGTACCTCAGTTTTTTAATATTCTTAAAGGTGATATGAGCATCATAGGCCCAAGACCAGAGAGACCAAAATTTGTAAAGGATTTAGAGGAGAAAGTACCTTTTTATGCAATTAGACACGTTGTTAAACCAGGTCTTACTGGATGGGCACAAGTTAAATTCCCTTATGCAGGAACATTAGAGGAGCAAGAAAAAAAATTAAGATATGATTTGTTTTATATCAAAGAGCAATGCATACTCTTAGATTTTAAAATTATTATAAGAACTATTACTACTGTTTTATTTTTTAAAGGTCAATAATCTATAGATATAAAAAGTTCTCAAAAATAGCATAGCCATGATAGGAAAAATTGCATTAGAGAATTGTTGAAGACCCATAAAAGAGGCAATAATTCCCCCAAAAAGTAAGAATAAATAGAATAATAGGTATTTGGATGTCCAAGATGGAATTCTGCTTTTTAAAAGTATAAAAGCAACAAAAAAATTCAATACAAAAGCCCATAACAAATTAAAATTGTTTGGCGCAGTGTAATGGTCTGTGAAAAACCATAAAAAACAGATGATAATACCTAAAACTCCAGTTCCAAAAAATAAAGTAAAGTCTAACCACTTGGATCTAATATTTCTTTTTTGATCTCTAAAAGTTACTAAAATAGTTAGAAGTAATAGTAAAGAAAAAACAGAAAATGGGTTGTACCATTGAATGTCTATTTGTTTCTCAGGATATCTTAGTAGTTGACTTTCTTTAAGAACTAGGGGTGTAGTTGTTTTATTTTCAGTTATGGAGGCATTTTGAAATGCATTGTGAACATAATCAGGTAAATACATATAATTATCTGCAATTATTTCTTTATCTAAAGTATTTCCTAAAGCAAAATTTATTCCAAAACTACCCCAAGTATTCCATGGAAGCTCCTGATTCATTAATTGTCTCAAAGTAAAATTTTCATTAGAAAATGAGCTAGGAAATTGAATCTTATTACCAAGAATCTCTTTTACAATATCTCTAAGTTTGGTGGCACAATTATTAAAATAAGGATCATAAAGATACTCAGCATTCTCAGGTAGTGAATTTTCATTTAAATACTCAAATATCTTTATCCTATCAACTAATGATAAATTTAGGACTTGGTCTTTCACCCATCTTTGTTGATAGTCATAACTGGTTATGAATCTTTTAAATGATTGTTTTCCAAGTCTGTATAATAATCTACCTTTTACAAAGTTTACATAAAAATTGGGTTGATTAAAATCAAATAAACCATAGTTGAAAATAATGTCTAGATTTAAAGTAGGGTCTTTAACTCTTATGGCACTATGACCAAATGCTTCATACAAAACATCTCCTGGACCAGCTGTTATGATACTTATTTCTGATTGATCTGATAAAACTAATTTTTGCGAAAAATTATTTTGGATTGAAACAAAAAATATAAAAATAAAAAGGAAAGTTTGTTTCATATGTTATTGTCTAAAAAAACTGTAATCTATTTTTACAGAAAAAATATTTGAGAAGAGTGCATTACCAACACTTCCAATATTGGTTAGTGCATAATCAATTTGAATACCATTATAAATAAAGCCAACACCCAAGTTTGGTTGTAAAGACAAACTTTTACTTCCATCAAATTCAGTTGTATTTTGAAAATTACCTAAGCCTGCTCTTAAAAAAACAAAGTTATCGTAATCAAGCTGAAAACCCAAGGCTGGATCTATACTTGCTATATCAGTTGAGATGATGTCATTAGTTCTGGCAAATCTCATGTTAATATCTACTTCAGATAATAAATTAAAAAAACGCCCCAATCTAAATTTTCTAGCCACACCTAATTGAACTTTTGGTTTGGTAATTTCTGTGGTTTCTGGTAATTCTTGATTTTGTCCAGGAATTGCATTTTGAACAGTAGCAAAAGCATCAGTATCTATAGCCCAAATATTAAAAGTTGTAGAAATATCTCTAACCATTAATCCAAAGTTCCAATCTCCACGGATGTATTGAATACCTGCATCCAAACCAACTCCCCATGAACTTGCAAAATCTCCAATAGTTCGTCTTACTACTTTTGCATTTACACCAAAATATACATTCTTTAAAATTAAATTTCTAGCATACGATAATGTTAGGGCATAATCAGCTGCTGAAAATAAACTAACTCTATTAAAATCTATATTCCCTTGACTGTCAATTAATTGAGTAGTGTTTAATATATCATCAACACCAAATCGTATAACAGAGATACCTAAAGCACTCTTATTATCTATAGGCATGGCAAATGCTGCATAATTATAATTAGCTATACCAGCAAAATAGGATGAATACATTAATGATCCTTGATAATCTTTTACATGTAATAAACCCGCAGGGTTCCAATATCCTGCATTAACATCGTTTGTAGTAGCTACAACAGATTTACTCATACCTAGTGAAGCTGCGTCTACACCAATAGTCAAAAATTCATTAGAATAATTGCGAAAGGCTTGAGCGTTAACAATAAGAGAAACAAATAGTAAAACTAATGTGTAGATTTTTTTCAATTCATTCATAAATTATTGTAACAAATATCCTAATATATTATTGAAATAACTTTACATTTCTGTAGATATTGTATCAATTAGTCATTGTCTTTGATAAATTGAAGTATTCTGTTTTCCAACCATCTGTTTTTTTTTGAAAACAAACTAGAAATAAAACCCACATGACCACCATGTTTTGATATTTCTAAATAAAAATAATTAGAATTTTCAGCTTCTTTAATTGGATAACATTCTTCAGCTAAAAATGGGTCGTCTGAGGAAGTAATTAACAAAACTGGTTTTTTAATTGAAGTCAAATAAGGTTTGGAACTTGCTTTTTCCCAATAATCTTCAGGTCCTGAAAAACCAGAAACAGGTGCTGTGTATAAACCATCGAATTCTTTAAATGTTTTAGATTTTAATAGTTTCTTAATGTCTAATTTAAAGTCTGGATATTTTTGGTTCTTAATGAGTATTTTTTTTCTAAGGGATCTTAAAAATTTATACATGTATATTTTATTTTTGGAGGTAGCCATTATTCTACTTGAACTTGCTAAATCTACTGGAACAGAAATAGCTACTCCACAAGATACCTTATCCGATATAGTTTTTACATGTTCTCCAAAATATTTTAATGTCATATTCCCTCCGAGGCTATAACCTACAACCATTATTTTATCATAGGAATAATTTTCAATCAAATAGTTAATTATAAAATCCAAGTCCTCTGTTTTTCCGCTGTGGTAAGTGGGGAGCAATAAGTTGTCTTCTCCACTACAACCTCTTAAATTAAACGAAACTGTATCATAGCCAGCTTTATTTAGTTCCGAAACCGCAGCTAAGATATATTTAGATTCTGAGCTTCCCTCTAAACCATGAATAAGTACCACCAATTTTGATGAATTAACTTTTGAAAAATCTAAATCAATAAAATCATTATCCCAAGTTGTAATTCTTCTTCGATTATAGTTATGAGACTCTTTCATAAAAATAGATCTATACATGGTGCTAAAATGACCATTTTTAAATGGAAATGAAGGAGAGAATTTTGATTTAATGATGGGCATAGATTTTTTTTAGTAATTAATTTCGCAAATATGCTTAAAAAATGATGATATTTAAAATCACAGGAAAGGATTTACTATTTTAGCTACATATATATTTTCTATGAACTTCAAAAAACACATTCCAAACATATTCACTTTAGGAAATCTTTTATGTGGAACCTTAGCAACTGTCTTAGCTGTAAGTGGTTATTTTGAAATGACGGCATTATTTGTTGTATTAGGTATTTTCCTTGATTTTTTTGACGGTTTTTTTGCTAGGATTTTTAAAGTTTCAGGAGAACTCGGAAAACAATTAGATTCATTAGCGGATATGGTAACCAGTGGTGTTGTTCCGGGTATAGTACTCTTTATTTTGTTAGGAAATAATCAACAAATGCCATATGAAATAAATACAGAATTCAAGATCTCAATGGGGATTCCATTAATAGGCTTACTTGTAACATTAGCAGCATGCTATCGATTGGCTAAATTCAATTTAGATACGAGGCAATCTGAATCTTTTATCGGTTTACCAACACCAGCAATGAGTTTGTTTATCGTATCATTACCATTAGTTCAAATGCATTCTGATGTTGACTTTGTGAAAGATTTAATTGGTAATAATTATTTTTTAATTGGAATTGCAATTTTATTTAGTTTTTTAATGAACTCAGAACTTTCCTTGTTTTCATTAAAGTTTAAAAATTATAGTATTAAGGAGAATCTATTTAAATATATTTTAATAACACTCTCAATAGTTTTAATTGTTGCATTTGAGTACTTGTCTGTACCCATTATAATTATGAGTTACATACTTTTATCTATTTTAAATAACTTCAAGAATACTGATATTCAAAATTAGAACACCTTTTTTCTTTTTAATTCAAAATCTTTTCCAAGATAGACTTTACGAACTAATTTATCTTCTGCTAAATCTTCAGGCGTTCCTTCTTTAAGAATACTACCTTGATACATTAAATATGTTCTATCAGTAATTGCTAATGTTGCCTGAACGTCATGATCCGTTATTAAAATGCCAATATTTCTATCCTTTAAATGAGCTACTATACTCTGAATATCCTCAACAGCTATAGGATCTACGCCTGCAAAAGGTTCATCTAATAATATAAACTTAGGATCTGAAGCTAAACATCTAGCTATTTCTGTTCTCCTTCTTTCGCCTCCAGATAATAAATCTCCTCTATTTTTTCTGACATGACCAATATTAAATTCTTCGATCAAAGATTCGAGTTTAATTTTTTGTTCTTTTTTAGATAAATCTGTGAATTGTAGAACAGACATAATGTTGTCTTCAACAGACAATTTTCTAAAGATAGAAGCTTCCTGAGCGAGGTATCCTATACCTTTTTGAGCTCTCTTATACATTGGGTAACTGGTAATTTCTTCATTATTTAAATAGATGTTACCACCATTAGGTTTTATCATACCCACTATCATATAGAAAGAGGTCGTTTTACCTGCACCATTAGGACCCAATAAACCAATAATTTCACCTTGCTTTACTTCTAAAGAAATTTCTTTAACAACTTGTCTGCCATTATAATTTTTTGCAATATTTTCAGCTCTTAAAATCATTAATTATGCGTAAAATTTAGTAAATGTAATCATTAGATATTTTTTAGCTCTTAATAAGATCATAAATTGATTATTAATCAACTTTTTCTTCTAAAACTTCCCAAAATTCGTAGGCCTTTCTTAAATGAGGAATAACGATTGTTCCACCTATTAAAGTTGCAATAGATAATGTTTCCATGACTTCTTCTTTAGAAACTCCTTCTTTGTAGCATGTTTCTAAATGGTATGCTATACAATCATCACAGCGTAATACAGCTGAAGCTACAAGACCCATTAACTCTTTTGTTTTTACTGGTAAGCACCCTTTTTTATAGGCATTTGTATCTAAATTAAAAATTCTTTTTATGATTTTATTATCATTGCTAAGTATTTTTTCGTTCATTTCTGAACGATAATCATTGAATTTTTGAACTCTATTATTTGACATTTTTTTGTTGTTTTTTTATGACTCTACTAGATACTTTAATACTAATTTCATACAGGATTAATACAGGAATAGCAACAATAATTTGACTGGCTACATCTGGTGGTGTTATAATAGCAGCTAAAATCAAAACAACAACTAGTGCATGTTTTCTGTATTTTTTTAAAAATTCAGGAGTTATTAAACCAATTTTTGTAAGAAAATAAACAATTACAGGTAGCTCAAACATAATAGATACACCTAAAAGCATATTGGTAATTAAACTAATGTGAGCTTCCATGGTAAATTGATTAACTAATTTATCACTTATCTGATAAGTGTATAAAAAATTAACAGATATAGGAGCTATAATATAAAAACTAAATAAAACACCAATAAAAAATAAAATTGATGCAGTAACTATAAACCCTCTTGATTTTTTTATTTCATTGAGATGTAATCCTGGAGAAATAAATTTCCAAAATTCCCATAAAATATATGGGAAAGCAACTATAGCACCTAAAATGAATGAAGACCATATAGAATTCATTAATTGTTGTGTAGGCTTTAGTACTTGTAATGTGTTAGGGTAGTCTAAGTTGCAAAAATTACTTTCAATTCCTATGACAGAAAAGAAATCGCAAAACAACCTATATGTTACAAAGTTTGGATCTATATGTGCTAAAAGAAATTCATTATACACATATTCTTGAAATGTAAATAAAACTATTGCTATTACAAATATTGCAACAATACTTCTTACTAAATGCCACCTGAGTTCTTCTAGATGATTTAAAAATGACATTTCTTTCTCTTGAGTCATTAATTATTTTTTATGTTCGTGCTCATTAAAACGACCTTTTTACAGAGAATTTTAATTATAAAACATATAACTTTAATTATATTTTTAAAATAAAAAAAAGTCTTATATTTAAGTTGTTAAATGAGCGTACAAATTTACTACAAAAATAAGAGACCTCAACAAATTTCTATAGTTAGCCTAAAAAAAGAGCTAAATGAATAACATTTTATAATGGACATACACTCACCTTTAAAAAAATTTTTCGGTTTTTCACAATTCAAAGGTTTGCAAGAAGAAGTTATTAAAAGTATACTTCAAAAAAAGAACACCTTTGTAATAATGCCTACTGGAGGAGGAAAATCTCTTTGTTATCAATTACCAGCATTAATGAATGAGGGTACTGCCATAGTGATATCTCCCTTGATAGCCTTAATGAAAAATCAAGTAGATGCCATTAGAGGTATATCTGAGCACAATGGTGTTGCACATGTACTAAACTCGTCATTAAATAAATCGGAAGTAGCTCAAGTTAAAAGTGATATTCAGGAGGGCATAACAAAACTTTTATATGTTGCACCAGAATCTTTGATAAAAGAGGAGTATGTTAGTTTTTTAAAACAACAAACTATTTCTTTTGTTGCTATAGATGAAGCTCATTGTATTTCTGAATGGGGTCATGACTTTAGACCAGAATATAGAAATTTGAAACATATTATAGAACAGATTGATAATGTACCTGTAATAGGACTCACAGCAACAGCAACAGAGAAAGTACAAGAAGATATTTTAAAAACTTTAGGAATAAGTGATGCAACTACATTTAAAGCATCTTTTAATAGGTCTAATTTATTTTATGAAGTAAGACCAAAAACAAAAGATGTAGAAAGAGATATTATTCGTTTTGTAAAACAACGAGAGGGTAAATCAGGAATCATTTATTGCTTGAGTAGGAAAAAAGTTGAAGAGATTGCACAAGTATTACAAGTAAATAATATAAAAGCAGTTCCTTACCACGCTGGTTTAGATGCAAAAACAAGAGTTAAGCATCAAGATATGTTTTTAATGGAGGATTGTGATGTAGTTGTAGCTACAATAGCTTTTGGTATGGGAATAGATAAGCCAGATGTTCGTTTTGTAATTCATCATGATATTCCTAAAAGTCTAGAAAGCTATTATCAAGAAACAGGAAGGGCAGGAAGAGATGATGGTGAAGGATATTGTTTGGCCTTTTATGCATATAAAGACATCGAGAAGTTAGAAAAATTTATGGCTAGTAAACCTATTGCAGAGCAAGAAATTGGCCATGCTTTACTTCAAGAAGTTGTTGGTTATGCAGAAACCTCAATGTCTAGAAGAAAATATTTGTTGCATTATTTTGGTGAATATTTTGACGAAATTAATGGTGATGGTGCTCTAATGGATGACAATACAAAAAATCCTAAGAAAAAACATGAGGCAAGTGATGATGTTGTTAAGCTATTATCTGTTGTAAGAGACACAAAGGAAAAATACAAATCAAAAGATATAGTAAATGCAATAATTGGAAAGGAGAATGCATTGCTAAATTCACATAAAACAAATTTAAAACCATTTTTTGGTATAGGTAAGGAAAAGGATGCATCCTATTGGATGGCTCTTTTAAGACAAGTCTTGGTAGTAAATTTTATTCGTAAAGAAATTGAACAATACGGTGTTGTAAAGCTTTCCAAAGAGGGAGAAAAGTTTTTGAATAATCCCACATCATTTTTGATGTCTGAAGATCATGTTTATTCTCAAGAGAATACCGCAGATATTATAACAAACGAGCCAAGTTCTGGAGCTTCAGCTGATGAAAAATTAATTAAATTTTTAAAAAGTCTCAGAAAGAAAGTAGCAGTCAAACATGGTGTTCCTCCTTTTGCTGTTTTTCAAGATCCTTCCTTAGATGATATGGCGCTAAAATATCCAACTAATTTAGAGGAATTGTCTAAGGTTCATGGAGTAGGAGAAGGGAAGGCTAGAAAGTTTGGAAAAGAATTTGTTGATTTAATTGCAAAATATGTTGTTGAATTTGACGTAGTTAGACCAGATGACTTAATTGTAAAAAGCACTGGTGTTAATTCAGGATTAAAATTATTCATCATACAGAATACAGACAGAAAGTTACCTTTAATTGATATAGCTAAATCTAAAGGATTAGAAATGGATCAATTAATTAAAGAAATGGAAGTCATCATTTATTCTGGTACAAAGTTAAATATAGATTATTCTTTAGATGATCTTTTAGATGAAGATCAACAAGAAGATATCTACGAATATTTTATGGAGGCAGAATCCGATAATATTCAGGAAGCTTTAGATGAGTTTGATGGAGAATATGACGAAGAAGAACTTCGATTAATGAGAATTAAATTTATTAATGAAGTTGCTAACTAAAGTGTAAAAATAGTTAATAATATTCCAGCTATTATGGCTAAAAACTTATGTAAATTAAAATTATGATTTTCTGAACTTTCAAATAAGATTATTGTAGAGATATGCAAGAATACTCCAATTATTACTGCTGTAATTTCCGAGCTATAGAGTTCAAAAAACATAATTTTATTAGAAAGTAAAACACCTAAAGGGCTCATTAGAGCAAATACAGTTAAAAAAATTGCAATTGTTTTTTTTGAAAAATTACTATTCACTAGAAATATAGTTAAAATAATGGCTATTGGAATTTTATGAACTATGATGGCCCATAGCAAATTTTCTCCAGCATGAATAATCGGGAACCCCTCTGAAAATGCATGTAAACATAAACTTACAAATAATAATCTCGGAAAAGTTCTTCCATTTGTGTGGATATGAATATGACCATGTTCTGCCCCTTTTGAAAAAGATTCTAATACAGATTGTAAAATAACACCTGCTAGAATACATATACCCATAATGTTATTATCTGAAGTCCCATTATAAACCTCGGGCAATAAATGTAAAATTGCAACCGATAAAAGATACGCACCACTAAACGCTAATAATAAACGAACAGTTTTTTTTGAAGGTTTTAAAATTAAAACTACTAATGCGCCCAATAAAACTGAGGCTAATAACAATAAATACGTCATCATGATACTACAAATATTAACCTTTCAGAGGTTTCTGTATTAAATTTAGATAAATGATAGTCCCCAAAAATATGATTAATTTTTAATTCAGCCTCTGAAAAATACAATTCAAACTTTTCAAGAGTAAGATATTTAACTTTTTCTAAAAAAGAATAGTTTACTCCTTTGTCTGTAAATGTGATATGCTTTAAGATAAAACCATCTTTAATTTCTCGTTGTAAATTAAATGTAATACCATCAACAATTTTAATTTCTTCTTTTACTAATTTTTTTTCAACATTTACGACATTTAAAAAATCAAGAACTAATAAACCATTTTTATATAAGCCTTTTTGTATGTTTTTTAGCACTAAGATATCATCTTTGTCATTTTCAAAGTATCCAAAACTTGTAAAAAGATTAAAGACCGCATCATATTTAATGTCAAAAGACTTTCTCATATCTTTTAACTTAAAATCCAGCGAGCTGTTTTCATGTTTTTTGGCAGCTTGTATACTGTTTTTAGACAAGTCTGCTCCGGTTACCTTATAGCCTAGAGAATTCAAATAAATTGAATGTCTGCCTTTGCCACAGGGTAAGTCAAGTAAATGAGAGGATGATGGAAGTTTTAAAAAATTAATAATATTCCTCATGAATAATTGGGCATCTTTATCATTTCTATCTTTGTAGAGTGTATGATAATAGGAGGTATTAAACCAATCTGTGAACCAATCCGATTTATTCATATGAAAATAATGACTACAAAAATAAACTTTTCTTACAGAAATAATATTTTAAGTAGGAATATAAATGAATTAAATTTTATAAATTCTTCTATTAAAAAAGAGTTATTAAAGTGTATTTTTGCAACCTAATCTTTGATGCATGAATACTAATTTTAAAATGACAGCTACAACTCTAAAGGGTTTGGAAGGTGTTTTATCCGAGGAGCTAAAGAAACTTGGTGCCCAAGATATTAAAGAAGGTATAAGAAGTGTTACTTTTAGAGGTGATCAGGGTTTTTTATACAAAGCTAATATTGCTTTAAGAACAGCTATTCGTATTTTAAAACCTATTAGAACTTGTAAAGTTTATGATGAAGAAGATTTGTATGAGGCTATCCAAAAGATTAAATGGGAAAAATATTTAGATGTTGAGGGTACATTTGCAATTGGGGCTGTAGTTAATTCTAAAAATTTTACTAGTAATTCTCATTATATTGCCTTAAAATCTAAAGACGCAGTTGCAGATTATTTTAGACATAAATATAGTAAAAGACCTAATGTAGATTTAGACTACCCTGATGTTAAAATTCATGTTCACATTCAGAAAGATTGGTGTACTATATCTTTAGATTCTTCAGGAGATTCATTACATAAGAGAGGGTATAGAAGTGCCACTAATATCGCGCCAATTAATGAAGTCTTAGCAGCTGGTTTGGTATTACTTTCTGGTTATTCAGGTGATGAGAATTTCATAGATCCAATGTGTGGTTCTGGAACTATACTTATAGAAGCTTGTATGATAGCTTGTAAAATACCTGCAAATATTAATAGAAAACAATTTGCATTTGAGCGGTGGAAAAATTATGATGAAGATCTTTATTTTACCATACAAGATGCACTATTAAAAAAAATTACTAATTCTCATTTCAAAATTATGGGATTTGATAAAGCTCCTTCTGCTGTATCAAAGGCAAAACAAAATATAATCAATGCCAATTTAGATGAGTTTATAGGGGTTCACCATGTTAATTTTTTCAATTCTACCAAAGAGGTTTTTGGGAATACTACCATTTTATTTAATCCTCCTTATGGAGAGCGTTTGAATATAGACGTAAATGAGTTCTATAAAAAAGTTGGAGATACTTTAAAACACAATTACCCAAACTCAACAGCATGGATGATTACTTCAGATATGCAAGCATTGAAACATGTAGGGTTAAGGACATCTAAACGTATAGAACTAAAAAATGCTGATTTAGATTGTAAGTTTGTTAAGTACGAATTGTATGAAGGAACCAGAAAGGTTTCTAAGTTGGAAAACTAATTTAACTTATTAGTATAGTTGTTTTTTAAAATTAATTCTAACAACTCTTTAGGGTTCTCCAACATTAAAAAATGCCCCGTATTTTCTATCCAATATAATGTATTGTTTGGGATTTCTTTTGCTAGTAATTTAGCAATAGCAGGAACGGCAATAGGATCGTTTTTTGCCCAAATAATCTTTGTGGATATTTGAGTTTCCTTTAACGCACCAATCCACCGATTCCAGTGTAAATATCGCTCATTAATGTATTGGGTTAGCTTATGAATGACTTTTCTCCCTCCATTTAATTCGATTAATTTCCACATTTCTTTAAGCTCATTATCTGTTACTTTAGAGGTATCAAAATAAATATTTTTCATATTTTTTTTGAAAATTAAAAAGTTTGTGAGTTTAGCAACATACTTACCCAAAAATTTATGTTTTAGAAGTTTTTGAATGGTTCTTAATTGAGATAATTCAATATGAATACTACCATTAGTTAAAATTAACTGTTCTATTTCTATATCCAATTCATTTGCATTGTAACGAGCTATAATTTCAGTAGCCACAGATGTTCCGTAGTCATGTGCAAATAAGAATATTTTTTTTAAACCTAACTGACGCCATAATTCTAAAGCGATATCTGCTTGTGTAACTAATGAATAATTAACATCTTTTGGTTTATCAGAAAAACCAAAACCAAGGTGATCGTGTAAAATTACTCTGTAGTTTTTAGATAATTCAGGTAATACTTTATAGTAATCAAACGAAGAAGTAGGGTATCCATGAAGAATTACCATAGATTTTTGAGATGTATTAATGCCATTATTAGTATCAATAACAAACAAACGATTGTTATTTACTTGTATAAATTTTCCTTTAGATTTCCATTCATTACTTGTCATAAATCCATTTATTATTCTAAACACAATGTACTAAAAATTCAGTAGTTTTGAGGAAACTGTTGGTCTAGTATAAAAAGAGCTTTCAATCCTAATAGTAATTCACTCCTTAAGTATAATACTTAACGATTAAAATTAATAATTTAAGTGTCAGGACATTTCATAGATGTTATTTTACCCATTCCTATTCAGAAAACTTTTACGTATTCTGTGACTCAATTTGAATACGAATTTCTTAAAAAAGGAATGCGAGTTGCTGTATCTTTTGGGAAGACCAAAATGTATACTGGATTGGTTTTTAATTTGCATCAAATACCACCAGAGACTTATGATGCTAAAGAAATTCTACAAATTTTAGATAATAAACCAATAGTTACAGAACATCAATTAAAACATTGGGAGTGGATTTCCACCTATTACATGTGTGGCTTGGGAGATGTTTACAGGGCTGCATTACCTTCTGCTTTTTTATTAGAAAGTGAAACTATTATTTTTAAAAATGAATCATTTGACAATAAATATATATTAAATGATGAAGAATTTCTTATTTATGAAGCTCTACAACATCAATCTCAATTAACAATTCACCAGGTAGTTGATATTCTTGGGAAAAAGAAAGTATTGCCAATTATTAATGAGTTAATTCAAAAATCTGCTGTTTATATTAAAGAAGAAATTTATGAACAGTATAAACCTAAATTAATAAAATATGTTCGTTTAAGTAATAATTACAATTCAGAAAATTCTTTAGAATTATTGATGAATGAATTGTCTAGAGCTACCAAGCAGAGAGAAGTTATAATGACTTTTTTCCAATTATCAGCTTCTAAAAAACCAATTAAGGTTAAAGATTTAGAAAAAGTTTCAGGAGCTTCCTCTTCAATCATTAAAGCTCTAGAAGTAAAAGGAGTGTTAGAGTTTTATTTTATTAAAACTGATAGGATTTCATATAAAGGAGAAACGAGTGCTTTAAAAAAATTAAATAATTACCAAAAACAAGCGCTCAAAGAAATTAAAATCTCTTTTACTACAAAAGATGTAATTTTATTACATGGTATTACTAGTTCTGGTAAAACAGAAGTATATACTAAACTTATTCAAGAAACTTTAGACTCGGGAAAACAAGCCTTGTTTTTATTACCAGAAATAGCCTTAACTACTCAAATTATATCAAGATTACAAAACTATTTTGGAAATCAAATCTCAGTATTTCACTCAAAATACTCAATGAATGAAAGAGTAGAGGTATGGAATAATGTTCTAGAAAATAAACCCAAAGCCCAAATTATTTTAGGAGCTCGTTCTTCAATTTTTTTACCTTTTAATAATTTAGGGTTAGTGGTGGTTGATGAGGAGCATGAAACTTCTTACAAACAATTTGAGCCTTCACCTAGGTATAATGCCCGTGATGCGGCTATAGTATTGTCTCATTTACATCAAGGAAAAATTCTATTAGGTTCCGCTACACCTTCTTTAGAGACCTATTTTAATGCATCAGAAAATAAATATGGACTAGTTGAGTTAAACAGGCGTTTTGGAGATGTTAAATTGCCTAAAATTGAGCTAATAGATATCAAAGAAAAGCAACGTAAAAGAGAAATGACTGGTCATTTTTCGGACACGTTATTGAAGCAAATTCAAGAGGAATTAGAGGAAAATAAACAGATAATTTTATTTCAAAACCGTCGAGGATTTTCACCTATTGTAGAGTGTTCTACTTGTGGTGTTTCACCACAATGCCCAAATTGTGACGTTAGTTTAACGTTTCATAAATTTAAGCACGAATTAAAATGTCATTATTGTAATTATTTGCGTGCTATGCCAAATAGTTGTGGTGCTTGCGGAAGTAATAACTTAAGCACTAAAGGTTTTGGAACTGAACAAATTGAATTAGAATTAAAAAAAATATTTCCTGATTATTCAATTGGAAGGATGGATTTAGATACTACAAGAGGAAAATATGGTTATCAAAAAATTATTGGTGCTTTTGAAGCGAAAGAAATTGATATTTTGGTAGGAACTCAAATGTTATCTAAAGGCTTAGATTTTGAGAATGTTTCTTTGGTAGGAATTTTAAATGCTGATATGATGCTAAATTTCCCTGATTTTAGAGCTCACGAGCGAGCTTTTCAATTAATGGTTCAAGTATCTGGTAGGGCAGGGAGATCGAAAAAACAAGGAAAAGTAATGATACAGACATACAATCCATATCATCAAATTTTACAGCAAGTTTCTATCACAGATTATACTACCATGTATAAAGAACAAATGCAAGATCGTTGGCAATATCATTATCCGCCATATTACCGTCTTATAAAAATTACTTTAAAACATAAAGATTATCAAAAAACAGAAACAGGTGTAAATTGGTTGGTAAGAGCCCTGCAAAATGTTTTTGGTGAAAATGTTTTAGGACCATCTTCTCCAGCTGTTTCAAGAATTAGAAATCAGTATATAAAAAATGTAATGATAAAAATTCCACCAAAACAATCTATAGTGAAAACTAAACATGAGATTATTAAGGTAAAAAACTCATTTCAATCAATATCTGATTTTAGACCTATAAGATTTATAATTGATGTTGATGCTTATTAAATATTTGTGAAGTATTATTTTTTAAAAAAATCAATAAAGTTTTAACTTTGCTTAAAAATTTAAAAATTAACTCCTATGATTATCGGTATCCCAAAAGAAATTAAAAATAATGAAAGTAGAGTAGGAATGACTCCTGCTGGTGTATTTGAACTAACAAAAAGAAACCATAAAGTATACATTCAGTCTCAAGCTGGTTTTGGCAGCGGTTTTTTTGATAATGATTATCAAGGGGTAGGAGCTATAATATTAGAAACTATCGAAGAGATTTACGCAATTGCAGAAATGATAGTTAAGGTAAAGGAGCCAATTGAAATAGAATATAACTTAATTAAACCAAATCAAATAGTTTTTACTTATTTCCATTTTGCCTCAAGTAAAGCTTTAACAGAAGCAATGATTAAAAGTAAATCAGTATGTATTGCCTATGAAACAGTTGAAGATGAAGATGGTACATTACCTCTATTGACTCCCATGTCTGAAGTTGCAGGTAGAATGGCCATTCAGCAAGGAGCTAAATATTTAGAAAAACCTGTAAAAGGTAGAGGTATATTACTGGGAGGTGTACCGGGAGTATCGCCAGGTAAAGTATTAATTCTTGGAGCTGGTGTTGTAGGTGTTCAAGCTGCAAAAATGGCAGCTGGATTGGGTGCTCATGTAACTATTATGGATGTTAATATGAAAAGGCTTAGATATGTAAATGATGTATTACCTAGTCATGTTGTTACAGATTTTTCAAGCGAATACAGTATTAGACAAAAAATAAAAACTCACGATTTAATAATTGGAGGTGTTTTATTAAAGGGTGCTAAAGCACCAAAACTTATTACTAGAGAAATGTTAAAAGAAATGAGGCCAGGTACAGTTTTGGTTGATGTGGCTGTAGATCAAGGAGGATGTATAGAAACAACAAAACCAACTACTCATGAAAATCCAACTTATATTATTGATGATGTTGTTCATTATTGTGTTGCAAATATGCCAGGAGCTGTTCCCTACACATCAACTATAGCATTAACAAACGTTACACTATCATATATCATAAACATTGCAAATAATGGCTGGGAAAAAGCCTGTAAAACAGATGAATCATTGTCAAAAGGATTAAATATTGTAAATGGAAGAGTTGTATACAAGGAAATAGAACAAGCTTTTTAATTTTTTATTAGAAGAATTAAGTAGATTTTTAATAAAAAAAGATACCTTGATATAATAAAAAAAGTCACTATATTTGCAGCCTTAAATTAAACAATAAACAATTATTATGAATCATTACGAAACTGTTTTCATTTTGAATCCCGTTTTATCTGATACTCAGATAAAGGAAACAGTACAAAAGTTTGAGGACTATTTGGTTTCTAGAGGTGCCGAAATGATTTCTAAAGAAGATTGGGGCTTAAAAAAATTAGCGTATCCAATCCAAAAGAAAAAAAGTGGTTTTTACCACTTACTCG